>Ga0233425_10000516_pt1 | contig 99074 bp, 100 predicted proteins | sample Watercolumn_Towu_2_FD_181712 | JGI IMG/M metagenome (GOLD analysis project Ga0233425, IMG submission 181712) | Freshwater microbial communities from Lake Towuti, South Sulawesi, Indonesia - Watercolumn_Towuti2014_140_MG | ecosystem: Environmental > Aquatic > Freshwater > Lake | place...
ACCCAGCCGGGTGTGGTCGCCCGGGCGGTCGAGGGAGCCTGACCCACCTGCCGTACGGTGCCCGCGACGCAAGGAGGCAGCCGTGACGGAGATCGGCTCAACTGCGGGCCGCGCAGCCGGGCCGCTGTGGTCCATGACCGTGGACGTGTGGGCCCGGGACGTCGACTACCTGGGGCACCTGACCGCCGTTGCGTACCCCGTCGTGTACGAGGAGGCCTTCTACCGGTTCCTGGCTCCCCGTTGGGGTCACAGCGAGCCGAGCTTCGTCAACGCCGAACTGGCCGTGCGGTACCTGCACGAGGTCGTCCTCGACGCGTCCCCGATCACGGTCTCCCTCCGGATCGAGCACGTGGGGACCTCATCGTTCCGCACCGCAGCCTCGATCACGGACGCGCTCGGGACGCTGTGCAGCACCGCCTCGACCCGCTATGTGGCATGGGATCGCGCGGCTCGCCGCTCGCGACGGCTTACCGACCGCGAGCGGCGAGCACTGCTCGAACCCTGACGCGGGCGCGCCAGATCACACCAGCGTGCGTCCCCCGTCGATGTAGACGACCTGGCCGGTGACGAACGACGCCTCGTCGCTGCAGAGGAAGGCGACGACGGCCGCCACATCCTCCGGGTAGCCGACGCGGCGCACCGGCGTGGACTGGGCGGCAGCACTGCGGAACTCATCGGGAGCCATTCCGAGGCGGAACGCGGTCGCATCTGTCATGTCGCTGACGATGAATCCCGGCGCGACAGCGTTCGCCGTGACACCGAACGGCCCGAGCTCGATGGCGAGGGTCCGGGTGAGCGCCTGGATCCCCATCTTCGCTGCGGCGTAGTTCGCCTGCCCGCGGTTGCCAAGGGCGGAGGTGCTCGACAGGTTGAGGATCCGGCCGTGCCGCCGCTCCACCATCTGGGATTGGACGGCCCGCGTCATGAGGAACGCGCCCTTGAGGTGCACGTCCATGACCTGATCCCAGTCGTCCTCGGTCATCTTGAACAGGAGGTTGTCGCGAGTGACGCCGGCGTTGTTGACCAGGATCTGGGCCGGGCCCAGGACGGCCACGGCGCCGGACACCGCCATCTCGACCGACGCCGCATCGGTCACGTCGCACGCCAGACCAACCGCGGCAGCGCCATCAGCCAGCTCTAGGCTGGCCGCAGCCGCCTCGGCCGTCGGCCCGTCGAGGTCCAGCACGCCGACGGACGCGCCCTCCGCGGCGAGGCGCTGCGCGATGCTGAGACCGATCCCGCGGGCCGCCCCCGTGACGATGGCTGTACGTCCCTCGAAGCGATCCATGGATCGTTGCTCCCTCATGCCGGCCACAGGTGTGGCAGCCGTCGTGTGCCTCCGGCGCCTGGATGTCGGAGGATTCCGTCATTGCTGGGTCAGGACGACCTCTGCGCCGCGAGCTCGGCGGCCGGGTCAGCCGGCACGAGCCGAGCGTCATCGGGGCTCCAGGCGAGCAGCACGTTGCTGCCGGCCTCAGGGGCTATGCCCGAGGCGGACCCGTCGACCAGGAACGTCCGCGTGCCGATGTCCACGACGACGCGTCGGCGACTTCCCAGGTAGATCACCTCGGACACCCGACCCGAGAGGCAGTTCTCTGTGGCGCCCACGGTCGAGGCAGCCGGGTCGATCAGCCGCATGCGCTCCGGGCGGACGACCATCGCAGCCAGGGGACCCGGGTCCCCTCCGGCGGGGGCTACGAAGCGCCGACTGCCGTCGACGAGGTAGCGGATGCCATCCTCCTCCGACAGCGCCCCCTCCACGACGTTCGAGTCGCCGAGGAACTTGGCGACGAACAGTGTCTGCGGGCTCTCGTAGAGCGAGTCCACCGGCCCGACCTGTTCGATGCGTCCCTGGTTGAACACGGCGATGCGGTCGGACATCGCCAGTGCCTCCTCCTGATCGTGCGTCACGAAGACGAACGTGACGCCGAGCTCCCGGTGGATGCGCTTGATCTCGATCTGGAGGGTCTCGCGCAGGCGCTTGTCCAGGGCTCCCAACGGCTCGTCGAGGAGCAGCAGTTTGGGATTGAAGACCAGGGCACGCGCAAGAGCCACCCTCTGCTGCTGACCGCCGGACAGCTCGCGGGGGTACCGGTCCCCGTAGCCCTCGAGGCCGACGATCGCCAGCATGTCGGTGACGCTCTTCGCGATGTCCGCCTTGCTCATGCCGCGCTGCTTCAGAGGGAACGCGACGTTCGCGTCCACCTTCATGTGGGGGAACAGCGCATAGTTCTGGAACACCACGCCGATGTCGCGCTTGTGCGGTGGAACCCCTACCAGCGGAGCTCCGCCCATGACGATGTCGCCCGAGTCGGGCTCGATGAACCCGGCCACCAGGTTGAGGGTGGTGGTCTTCCCCGATCCGCTGGGCCCCAGGAGCGTCATGAACTCGCCCGGTGCAACCGTCAGGTCGATGCCGTCGAGCGCGACCGAGGATCGATATGTCTTGGTCAGGCCGGCGAGTGTCAGCCCGACTCCGTGCTCAGCCACGGGTGTCCGCCTTGGTCCGGAAATGGGTGATCACCGCGAAGACGATCATCAGCACGGTGGTGAGGACGAGCAGCAGCGTGGATGCTGCCGCGATGGTCGGCTCGAGGGCCGAGGTCACGCTCTGGAAGATCTGGATGGGGAGGGTCCTGATGCCGGGGCCGGAGAGGAACAGCGCAACGATCGACTCGTCGAACGAGGTGAGGAATGCGAAGAGCGCACCCGTCAGAACCCCGGGCAGGATCAGCGGCAGCGTCACCGAGCGGAAGGTGGTGACCGGACCTGCTCCCAGGCTCTGGGAGGCCTTGATGAGCTGCTGGTCGAAGTTCTGCAACGAGGCTGAGACGGTGATGACAACGATGGGAATGGCCAGCATCGTGTGCGCGAGCACGAAGCCCAGGTAGCTCTCGGTCAGCCGCCAGCGCAGGAACACGTAGTAGATCCCAACTGCGATGATGACGCCCGGGATGATCATCGGCGCGATCAGCAGCCCCCGGGCCCCAGCGACCCAGCGTCCGCGGGATCCGGCGAGGCCCAGGGCAGCCATCGTCCCCAGCACCGTCGCAAGGACCGTCACCACCACGGCGACCTTGACCGACGTGCTCGCTGCCAACTGCCACTCCGGGCTCGTGAACAGCTTCTCGTACCACTTCGTGGACCAGCCGGGTGGCGGGAACCGCAGCGATCGCAAGGACGAGAAGCTTACGGGGACGACGATGAGGACGGGGAGCAGCATGAGCAGGCCCACGACGGTGCAGTAGGCACCGAGGACCCAGCGCGAACGCCGGCGCCCGCTACTCATCGCGGCCTCCTGCGCCCAGCGCACGCGTGAACCGCCGGCTGGCGAGAGCCGCCAGCGCCAGGAGCAGCATCGTCAGCACCAGCAGGACCAGGGCCATCGCGCCTCCGCGGCCGAACGCGAGCAGCCGGGAGATCTGGTTGACGACCTGCTGGGAGATGAGGCTGTTGGTCGAGCTTCCCAGGAACGCGGGTGTGAAGTAGAAGCCCAGCATGAAGATGAACACGATCGTCGATCCGGCGAGCATGCCCGGCACTGCTAGCGGCAGATAGACGCGGAAGAAGGCCACCCGCGGCTTGGCGCCCAGGCTCTCTGCAGCATCGAGCAGCCTGCGGTCGATCGTCGAGAGCGACGCGTACAGGGGCAGGACCAGGAACGGCAGGAGCACCTGGATAGACCCGATGGCTACGCCCCAGGACGTTCCGAGCAGCTCGAGATCGTCGATGCCGAACAACCGCAGGAAGGACAGGAGGGGACCGCTCGGCTGCAGCAGGATCACCCAGGCGTAGAGGCGGACAAGAAGGCTGGTCCAGAAGGGCAGCATGATCGTCGCGATCATGAGCAGCCGTACCTTCGGCCCCACGAGCGTCATGAGGTAGGCGTACGGGAAGCCGATCACCAGGCAGGCTGCGGTCACGCCGATGGCGACCACGAACGTGCGCAGCAGGATCGTGCGCTGGGTCTCGTCGCCGAGGAACCAGACGTAGTTCTCGAACGGCCCCGAGCCCGGCTCCACGAAGTCGGTGAAGCTCTGCCGGAACATCTCGAGGACCGGGTAGGCGAAGAGGACCAGGACGAACAGGATCGGTACGAGCAGCAGGAGCGGCGACCGTCTGCGCTGCTGGCGGACAGCCGCCGCAGTCCGGCCGCTCGCCTGCGCCCGATCGGACCGGGTCGTGGTGCTCATCGCTGGACCTGCCGTCCTGTCTCGTCCGGTGCGACGACCAGCGTGGCCGGGGGCCGCGCCCGTCAGAGTAGGCGCGCCCGGCCCTGAGCTCGAGGCCCGGGGCCGGGCGCGGTCATATCACCGCCGGATCAGCCCGCAGTGAGCTTGGCCCACTGGTCGCTGGCCTCGGCGACGTTGGCCGCCCACCACTTCGCGTCCATGAAGCCGGTCTCCTGGATCTTGTCCTTGTTGAAGGCCGACATGAACCCCTTGAACTCCTCCGGCACCGCCGGTGCCTCTCCGCCCACGGTCGTGGGGCTGTACGCGAGATACTGGGAGTATCCGGCCTGCCCCTCGGGGGTGGCGAGCCACTGAGAGAAGGCCCACGCCGCATCCGGGTTCTTCGTCCCCTTGACCACGTAGAGGCCGTCCCAGGCGTCGAAGGTCTCGGACCAGACGACGCCGATCTGGGCACCGTTCTGCGCGGCGACCGCCGAGCGGCCGAGGTAGCAGAGGCACAGAGCGAAGTCGCCCGACTCCTGCGCCTGCACCTGCTGATCGAGGCCGGCCTGGAAGACGAGATCGCTGCCGAGCTTGTCCTTGATCGCGAAGAGCCGGTCCCAGTCGATCGGGAACAGGTCGTCGGCTGCGACGCCGTCAGCCATGAGCAGCGGCTCGGCGCTGCCGGTCCAGTAGTTGAAGATGATGCGCTTGCCCGGGTACTTCGACGTGTCCATGAAGTCCGTGATCGAGGTCGGCGGGTTGTCGCCGAACTTCTCCGCGTTGTACACCAGTGCGACCGTCTGGGCGATGATCGGGACGCCGCAGTCGTCGCTGATGTACTTGGGGTCGATCTGGCTGATGTCGAAATCAGCGGGACGCTTCTCGTACAGGGTGCCGCAGGCGTCGCCGGCAGCCGAGACGTCGTAGTCGATCACGTCCCACGTGACGTTGCCCGACTCCACCATGGCCTTGACCTTGGCCTGATCGCCGGGCGAGTCCGTCTGGAACGTGACGCCGGTCTCGGCGGTGAACGGCTCGAGCCAGCCCTGCTTCGCGGCGTTGAGGCTGTCGCCGCCCCAGTTGACGAACGTGAGCGAGCCGGACAGCGACGGCGCTGCCGAGCTGGAGCCCCCGCCTGCCGTAGCAGCCGGACTGCTCGAGGTCGCGTCGCCCGAGCTACTGCCGCAGGCCGCGCTGAGCAGTGCCGCGGAGGTGATGATGGTGACGGCCATCAACCGCTGAGATCGCTTCATCGGACTCCAATCCGAGTGGGGTAGTCGGAAGGTAGGTGGACGGGGCAGCGCGTCGTAACGGTCAGCCGACCAGCACAGCCCAGGTGGGGGATGCCGACATCGGCGACTGTGACAAGGCCGTTACCGCGTCTCATCCGTGTTGTTGCCCGTGCCCGCTCCGGACTCCGCGTCGTGGGCGGCTGAGGTGATGCCGCGCTCGCGGACCTTGCCCTTCGCGATGCGCTCCGACGGCGTCTTCGGCAGCTCCTGCACGATCTCGAGGAAGCGTGGGACGGCGAAGCGCGGGAGGTCGGCAGCCATGAAGTCGCGCAGCGCGCTCAGGTCGAGGTCCACGACGGCGTCGCTGGCTACCACGAGGACGGCGACGTCCTCATCCCCGAGCGGCGAGGGCACACCGATGGCGGCCGCCTCCTTGACCGACGGGTGGCGCATCGCCGCCTGCTCCACCTCCCAGGCCGACACATTCTCGCCGCGGCGACGGATGGAATCCTTCTTGCGGCCGATGTACCGCAGGTTGCCGTCAGGCAGCCGGCGGTGCAGGTCGCCCGTGTGGAACCACAGGTTGCGAAGGGCCTCCAGCGTCGCCTCGGGCTTGCGCCAGTAGCCCTGCATCATCACATGAGGCCGCCGGGGCCGGATGATCAGCTCGCCCACCTCGCCGTCGGGCACCTCCGCATCATCGTCGTCGACGAGCCGGCCCTCGATGGACTCCACGATGCGCCCGATGGTGCCGGGCGACGCATGGCCCAGGATCTGCGACGTCATGAACGGGACCTCGGTCATCCCGTAGCCCTCGACCAGCTGGGCGTTGAAGCGGTGCTGGAAGTCGTGGTAGATCGACGCCGGCGTTGCCGAACCGATCCCGATCCGTGGTCGAAGCGCGCGGCCGCTCTGAGTGTCCGGCTGCTTGTGGACGAGATGCAGGATCGTGCCGATGTAGACGAAGTAGTCGGCGTCGTACCGCTCGACGTCGTCCCAGTACCCGCTGGCGCTGAAGCGCTCGGCGAGGACGAACGTGCTGCGGGAGAGAAGGCAGTCGAGCAGCACCGATCGTGGGTCGATGTGGCAGAGGGGCTGGACGCAGTAGACGACCGACCCTGGCGCGAAGGGCACCTCGCGCTGGTGGTTGCGCGACATCTCGGCCCAGTATCCGTGCGAGAGCATGACTCCCTTGGAAGGGCCCGTGGTGCCGGACGTGTAGATGATCGTCGCCGTCGCGTCGGCGCTGGGCGCGAGATGATCGGGTGCGTCTGCGCCGCTCGTCAGCAAGTCGCCCCAGCTGAGCGTCCGGACGTCCTCCCCGAGCGGACGTCGGCCGTCATCGTCGCCAACCAGCACCAGCACCTCGGGCCGGTAGGGCGATGCCGCCGCCATCCGGTCGACGAGGTCCTGGGTCGTGATCACGAGGCGCGGCTCGAGGTCGCGGAGGTAGTAGTCGAGCATCGCACCCTTGACGTCGGCGGAGATGGGCGCGTCGATCGCCCCCGCCGCATTGGCCCCCAGCCAGGCCCAGACCGCCTCGGCGCTGTTCGGGAGCAGGATGACGACACGGTCGCCTTCCCCGATCCCGACGGTCATCAGGCCGTGGGACACCGCGCGCGTGGCACCGTACACATCGCGGCAGGAGTAGGTCACGTCGTGCAGTACGAGGAGCGGCAGACCGGGGGAGTCGGCTGCAGCGCGCGCCAGCTCCTCGAGATGAGTCGTGGCGCCGTGCCGGCTATGCGTCATGCATGTGCCCCGGGGTGGTGCGCGACGACGGTCCGCAGCGGTCAGGCACGCTCCACCTGGACCTCGAGCGGGGGAAGGTCCGTGTCGACGAACGCAGCCAGCCGGTCGAAGAAGAGATCCGGGTCGAGGATCCCCTCGGGGGCGAAGACACCGTGCCTGGTGACCTCGCCACGCGCGATCATCGCCGCCCCCACAGCCAGCGGGATGCTGGTCGACGCCCCCATCGAGCCGCCGGGCAGCACGTTGGTGGATACGGCGACCCTGGTGGGAACCCCGTCCCTGGTGCCCGATGCCAGGACGAAGACGCCGGGGAGGTCGGGTGCCTCGCCCGCCTCGGGACCCCGACGGCCCGGGGCGAAGATGAGCTCGCGCCCGGCGTCGCGGATGCTCAGCTCACCGGCTGCCACGCGCTCGCTGATCTCGCCCGCGACCTTCATGAGACCCGGACGCGAGGTCATGAGGTTGTAGGACTCGATCAGGCCCGGGTACGTACGCGGGAGGGTGATGGGCTCGGGGTGCCCGCACATCCACGTGGGGGCCGGGCCGAATCCGGGGTAGTTGATCTCCACCTGCTGCCGCGGCGGGATCTCCTGGTAGCGGCCGTCCTGCCAGACCAGGATCGGGTAGGCCAGGTTGTGGATCCAGTGATCGATAGCGGCGGCCGGCTCGTAGTCCTCACCCTCCGCCGGCGCCTTGGGGATCCCCACGCCGGCGCGCCACACCGTGTGCAGGCTCGTGGCCTCGTCCAGCTGCTGCATGGCCTTCGCCGCCAGCATGTTCGAGACTCCTGGGGAGGCACCCATCCCGATGAGCGCCGTGATGCCCACCTCTCGCGCGGCGTCGTCGAGCCCTAGCATCTCCACCGTCGGCTGCCAGTCGTCCATGATGTCGGCGTAGTCGGTCCGGGTGCGGATGGCGGCCTCGAGCACAGGAGGCCCGAAGCGGAAGAATGGGCCGACAGTGTTGAGGACCAGGTCCACCTCCGACAGCGCGGCGTCCAGCGCCGCGGTGTCGGTGATGTCGAGCTCGATCGCCGAGGCCTTCGGACCGATCGACGCCGCCACGTCGCGAGCACGACCACCATCGAGGTCGGCGATGACCACGGAATCGACGACACCCTCAAGCGCGATCGTCTCGGCTCCGACCCTTCCCATATCGCCGGCCCCGCCGACTGCAAGCACCTTCACCATGTCTGACCTCCGTTTGCTGCCCGGCGGGCTACAGGGCGGTGTAGCCGCCGTCGACGATGAGGAGCTGCCCGGTCATGAAGTCGGACGCGGCCGACGCCAGGAACACGGCGGGTCCCACCATCTCCTCGGGCTGTGCCCAACGACGCATGGGCGTGCGGGAGCGCATGTAGTCGGCGGTGGCGTCGTCAGCCAGGTTGCTCGCCGTCATCGCAGTCTCGACGAAGCCGGGGCACAGCGCGTTGACCTGCACTCCCTTGTGACCCCATTCGACGGCGACCGCACGGGTGAATCCGATCAGCGCCGTCTTCGTCGTCACATAGGCCAGGTCGTACGCGACCGCGACGGTGCCGAGCATGGACACGACGTTCACCACCTTGCCCCCGCCGTCGCGCAGATGCGGCGACGCAGCCTGGGTGAGGAGGAAGGCCGAGTCGAGGTTCAACCTGACCACACGCTGCCACTCCGGCAGCGCAAGCTTCTCGATCGAGGTCGGGGCGTCGGATCCGGCGTTGTTCACGAGGATGTCCAGCCCGCCGAGCCGCTCGACGGCGGCGGCGATCACCTCAGCCGGCGCCTCGACATCCTGAAGGTCGCCCACGACGCTGCAGACCCGCCCTGGCAGGCCGTCGGCGGCCGCTGCCACATCCTGGAGGGCGTTCTCGTCACGGGCGACGCAGACGACGTCGGCCCCCCGCTGCGCGTAGCCCAACGCGATCGCCCGGCCGATCCCGCGGCTTGCGCCGGTCACGACTGCACGCTTGCCGGCGAGGTCGAACAGGTCGGTCGTGGTCATGTCTCTCCTGTCGCAGCGATCGGGCTCCGCGGGACCGCGGAGACGTCAGGTAGTGCCCGTCAGCAGGCTGCGCACAGCGCCCGCGACGTAGTAGCCGCTGTTGTTCGCCCCGGCTAGGCCCGGCTCGGCGGTGTAGTCCCCGCACAGCCGCAGCGCGCCGATCGGGTGGCGAAGCGCAGCGCGTGTGCGGTAGCTGCCGGGCCTCATGGACGGAAGGCCCACCGGGTCCCAGCGCTGCACCTCGGCTCGCTCGCGCTCGATCAGCGCGCCGGCGCCTGGGAAGATGGCCTCCAGGTCCGCGACGAAGTCGGCGACCAGTTGATCGTCGGTCTGCCTCGCCGCAGCAGTGCCCTTGCGCCCGTTGGCGAGGATCGCCAGGTAGCCGCCTCGAGCGGGGTCGAGTGTCTGTGCGAGGTGGCCGTAGTTCGTGATGAGCCCGAAGCGGGCGCTCCCACCGGGAGTGGGGATGAAGAAGACGCCATCCCACGGAGCCTCGACCCCGTCGCGCACCGGGATGGTGACCGTGATGAGCGTCGAGTAGGGGGATCGGTGCTCGAGCGCGTTCCGCACGTCGTCCGGAAGATCGGCGACGACGTCGAGGACCACGGGCGCGGGCAAGGCGCTGATCGCATGGCGTGCGCGCAGCGTCTGCTCCTCCCCGTCCTGCTCATAGCGCACCTCGGCGACTCCGTCGACCGTGCGGACAGACCTCACCCGGCAGCCAAGACGCACTGCGCCGTCCGGCAGATGCGAGGCCAGGCCGAGCGCGATGCTCTGAGTGCCGCCGCGCACGGCGTACATGCCCTTGCGCGCGTCGGCATCGATGTAGGCAGTCAGTGAGTACACGAGCCCGATGAGGGCGGACACGTCCTCGACGGGGGAGCCGGTGGCCTCCTCGCAGAAGCCGTTAAGGATCTCGATGGTGGACGGGGATGCCGAGCCGAGGACCGTCCTCAGGTCGGTGTCGTCGAGCTCGAGGCGCTCCTCGGGCGACATCTTGGCGACCTTGTGCATCACGCGCTGGAGCCGGAGCACCGTCCTCGCGAAGTCGGTCTTCTCGCCGAGTCCGAGATTGAGGGCCAGGAACAGCCGCTCAGCCGAGGGGCCACGGCTGAACTTGCCGCGAACCACCAGGCCGAAGTCGGCGCCGTCGACGCTGACCAGCTCGAGGCCGAGCATCTCGCAGAAGTCTTTGATGCGCTGGCTGGTGATGATCTGGGCGCCGGCATTGACCCACGCGTCGCTGTCGCCGAGCGACTTGGTGCGGCCGCCGACCCTCTGACGCGACTCGAGCACCACGACGTCGAGATCCCGCAGCTCGTAGGCGGCCGTCAATCCGGCGAGACCACCACCCAGGATGACGATGTCGGTGTCGACCTCAGCCACGGATCCGGCTCCTCTTCTCGGTGTTGGGTTCACCTTGCCTCGCGACCGGGCCAGTCGTCATCGCAGTCCTCGCGGCTCCTACCCGGTCGGGGGAGGATTCAGCCGACGACGGGGAGGACGAGGTGCGATCGGAGCTCGTCGGCCCACGGCGGGCGTCCGAGCGTGAAGAAGTCGCGATGCTCGATCAATCGGCCGTCGCTCGTCGCCAGCACTGTCATCCCGCGTTGGGTCTTCTGCACGCCGTCGAGCTCGCTGCGCTGCAGCCATTCGACGACGGTCTGCTCGTTGTGGAGCCAGATGTTCACGACATCGAGCTCGAGCACCTCGAACCGCGAGCACAGGCTGATCAGGTAGTCGACCACGGCGTCCCCGCCGGCCAGCTTGCCGCCGATCGGGTCGTAGTAGCTCACCTCGTCGTGGTAGATGGCGCGCAGGCCGACCCGATCGCGCGTCCGGGAGAGGTCGAGGTGCGCGATGAAGTGCTGAAGAGCCTGGGTGTGGTCCATGTCGTCCCCTCCGGTCAGGGCAGCTGCGGGGCTCGCGGAGGCGGTCGCAAGCATCGGGCACGATAGCCGCGACTTCGGCGTGAGCCGCCACCGTCTCCGGCGCGGCGCCCAACCGGGGGAGGCGGCCGCCGCACGCTCTCCCCCAGCAGGGCAGGGTCTTCGTGCGGCCAGATCCGCGGGCCACCGGACGTGCCTACGCTGATCGCCCCCGAGAGGAGCAGACGTGGCAGCGGACGGACTGAGAGTCATCGTGGTCGGCGGCGCCGGAGGGATGGGCCGGTGGGCGGTGCGCAGCATCGCCCGTCTGGGCAGTGCATCGGCGCTCACGGTGGCCGACCTCGATGTCGCTCGCGCGGAGACCCTGTGCGCCGAGGTCGGAGCACCGGCACGGCCGCTGCGCCTGGACGTCACCGATCGAGCGGGCCTGCTCGACGCCTTCCAGGATCACGACGTCGTGGTCAACACCATGGGACCGTTCGCGACGTTCGTGAGGCCTATCGTGTCTGCAGCGATCGACGCAGGCTGCCACTACCTCGACATCGACGACGACTGGCAGCCCACGCTCACCATCTTCGACCTCGACGACGACGCGCGGCGTGCCGGCCTTCACGTGATCACCGGCCTGGGAGGCAGCCCCGGCGTCACCAACCTCTGCGCCGTCATGGCGGCAGAACGGCTCGACGTCGTTCGCGAGCTGTACACCGGGTGGAAGCTCTCCGGCGCCCGTGTGGTCGAGGAGGCCGCGTACCCGGCAGGCAAGGCGTCCGCGGCGTCGGAGCACTGGCTGCACCAGTGCTCGGAGCCGATCCGCGCCTGGGACAACGGCGGTCCCGCGTGGCTCGAGCCCGTGACACCCGTCGAGCTCGACTTCCCGGGGATCGGCCTGGTGTCCTCCTACACCATGGGGCACCCGGAGCCCATCACGCTGCCGCGCAGGTATCCGGAGCTGCGTCGATCGCTCAATGTGCAGGCGGGGCCGACGTGGCTCATGGAGCTGCTGCGCGACACCGGGCGCGCGTACGCCGAGGGTCGCGTCTCGCTCCAGGAGGGGGCGGAGATCCTCATGAACCCGCGACGGCCCGACACCGAGGAGCCGCGCAGCCCCCTCCCCATCGAGTGGGCGCTCGCGATCGGCGAGCGCGATGGCGCGTCGATGTCGGTGGCCGCCTACCCGTTGCACTGGCACCCCGGGCTGATGGGCGGCAACACGGGCGCGCCGGTAGCAGTCGGCGTGGAGCTCCTGAGGCGTGGCCAGCTCGCGGACGTCGGTGTGCACGCGCCCGAGGCGGCTGTCGATCCTCGCCAGTTCTTCGACCTCCTCGCGCCGCTTATCGATCCTGCACTCGGCGGCACTCACGACCTCATCGAGGTTGTCGAGGCCTGATCGACCGGCCGACGCCTCCCCAGCGCATCAGTACGAGCGCGGGCCGGCACCAGGGCGACGTCTCGTCACGTGCGCCCGGCACCCGTAGGGCGCGCCAGGGGCAGGGCGCGGCGTCGCGCCGGCATCGACGACTGCGCCACTCCCGTGTACCGCCGGCGGCGCGTCAGGCGGGCTGCAGCGCGGCGCGCTCGGCAACGGTCAGCGGCCTACCGGACCGCGTGACCTCGTCCCACAGCACCATCGTCGTCCGTGCTTCCGCCGCAACTGCGCCGTCGGGGAGGACCAGGCTCTCGCTCAAGAGGACGCTGGACCTTCCGAGCCGCTCGGGGCGGACGAAGCCGTCGACCCCGGTGACGTCGTCGCGGATCTCGCGCTGAAAGTCCACCTCGAGGCGCGCCACAACGAAATGCGGCACCGAGCCGAGCCGGTCGAGGAGGAACCTCTCACGCACGATCTCGAGCAGAGTGACGTAGGCGGCGTTGTTCACGTGCCCGTACCGGTCGAAGTCGGTCCAGCGCAGGTGCACGTCGAACGGGCCCCACGCCTTGGGCGGCGACACCCCTGTCATCAGCCGAGGGCGCTGACGGCGGCACGTCCTGCGGCATCGCCCGCCATCGCGGCCGCCGTCATGGACGGGTACCCGAGGTAGTCGCCGGCCAGGTGGATAGGGCCGATCGGCTCGCGCAGCAGGCGCATGCCTTGGCGGCCGCCGGGCTGCCAGTACGGCACCGTCTGGTAGCGGCGGTAAAGGATCATCTCGTCGATCGAGCTGCCCAGCACCGGGTAGAGCCTCGCCAGGTCACGGGCGAAGAGGGCCTTGATCTCCTCATCGGGCCGGTCGAAGAGCTCGTCGGCCAGGATGCCGCCGGCGTAGCAGACGAGCGCGCCGCCCGGCTTGCGCGGACCGTTGCGCCGGAGCGCGGCAGCGTGGTTGTAGATGACCTGGAAGGACAGCCCCGGCGTCGCGATGGCATACAGGTCGTCCCAGGGCTGGGCTCCCGTCTCGCTGGTGAAGACGCCAGCGAGCATGTATCGCCCGTACTTGATTGCCGCGAGCGAGTCGCGGCGAGCATCGTCGAGGTTCGTCAGCACGCGCGCCGCGGTGTCGGCCTGCGTGGCGACCACGGCCTGCTTCGCCGTGATCGTGCGGCTGCCCGTCGCGTCGTCGTACTGGACAGTGACCCCGGAGCCGTCCCATGACACCGAGGTGACGCTGCTGCCAAGCCGGATGACGGGGCCCAGGCTGGCGACCAGCGCCTTGATGATCTCCTCGTTCCCCCCGACGGGCAGCGAGAACTCCGGGACCTCCGCCGCCTTCAGCATGGCGGAGCCCATGTACAGCACGAACTGGCCCGCCGCCATCTCGTCCGGTTCGCACCCCACCCAATGGCGGACCCACCCGGTGAAGATGCGGCGAACCTCGTCGGTACGCACCTGGTCGGCCATGACGGACGCGGGTCTGTCGTCGAGCCAGTCCCGGTAGGCCCGGGCATCCGCCTTGTCGGGGTTCTCGGCCAGGCGCTTGTAGGCCTTCTGCAACCGCAGCCCGAGCCGGGCCAGGTCGATGCGGCCGCGCAGCGACATCCGTGCCTGGAGAACGAAGGCCGCCGGGTTGTGGCTGGAAATGATCTTGTCGTTCCACGCGAACGCGGCACTGGTCCCGGCGAGCGAGCCGCGAGGGACGTCGAGCTCGTTCACCGCCTCAATGAGGGGGCCGTGGCCCTCGGCGAACTGCGCGCCGAGATTCACCCAGTAGTCGCCGCGACGTGCGCTGAGCACCCGGCCTCCGGCACGGTCATCAGCCTCCAGAACGACCACGTCCCGGCCTCGGAGCGCCCGGGCCGCGAACAGCCCTGCCACTCCGCCGCCGAGGACGACGACCTCACACGACTCCGTTGCGTCAGCCATGCGCCGATCCTCGTCCTCCTCCGGCCGCCAGAGCGGCTTCGGCGTGCATCCCTACCCCGCTGGGGGAGGTCGGGGGTGCTAGCCGTTGGAACGTTCCGCGTCGTAGGCGACGGCCGTGATGCCTCGGTCGCGCACCGCCGCCTTGGCGATGCGCTCGGACGGGGTCTTGGGCAGCGACTCCACGATCTCGATGTAGCGGGGCACAGCGAACCGGGGCAGGTCCGCTGCCACGAACGAGCGCAGCTCGGCGGGGTCGATACCCGGAGCGCCCTCAACCGGCACGACGAGCAGCGCGACGTCCTCATCGCCGACCGCTGACGGGACGCCGATAGCTGCGGCCTCCTTCACCGAGGGATGGCGCGCCGCTGCCTCCTCGACCTCCCATGCGGAGACGTTCTCCCCCCGGCGCCGGATGGCGTCCTTCTTGCGGCCGATGTAGACAAGCCGGCCGTCCGGGCCCTGCCGGAGGTTGTCCCCCGTGTGGAACCACAGGCCCCGCGTCGCCTCCACGGTCGCCTCCGGCTTCCGCCAGTACCCCTGCATCATGTGGAACCGCGTCCTTGGGCGCACCACGGCCTCGCCGACGTCGCCGACGGCGACGTCGCGGTCCTCGCCGTCCACGAGACGCAGCTCCACCATGGGCACTGCCGGCCCGATGTGACCTGGCCCGCTCAGCCGGGTGACGTGATGCGCCATCACGGGTACCTCGGTCATGCCGTAGCCCTCGTAGAGGCGGACGTTGAACCGCTCCTCGACCTCGCGGTAGATCGATTCCGGTGCCGCCGATCCCATCCCGATGCGCAGCCGGGTCGGCCGTTCTGACGGGACGTCCGGCTGCTTGTGGATCAGATGCAGCATGGTGCCCACGTAGACGAACTTGTCGGCGTCGTAGCGCTCGATGTCGGCCCAGAAGCCCGAGGCGCTGAACCGCGGCGGCAGGATGAGAGTGCCGCGCACCATCAGCACATCCACGAGGAGCGACCGCGGGTCGATGTGGCACAGCGGCTGGGCGCAGTACACGACTTCGTGGGGGGCGAACGGGACGAGCGCCAGATGGGTCCGGGCCAGCTCGGCCCAGTAGCCGTGCGAGAGCATGACCCCCTTCGATGGCCCCGTGGTGCCCGAGGTGTAGATGATGGTGGCGGTGCGATCAGCGTCCGGGACAGCAGCCAGAGGATCCTCCCCAGCCGTGGTCAGCTCGTCGAAGGTCATCTGCCGGGTCGCAGTACCAAGGATGGGAGGACGGCCGGGCTCCTCGCCCAGCACCACGGCGTACGGCGGACGGAACGAGCTGGACTCGGCGATGCGAGCGAGGCAGTCCGGCGTCCCGACGATCACGCTCGGCTCGAGATCGCGCAAGAAATAGTCGAGCAGCGCTCCTCGGGACTCATGCGAGAGCGGCGCGTCGATGGCCCCGATGAGGTTGCTGCCCAACCAGACGAAGACCGCCTCCGGTCGGTTCGGCGTCATGATGAGGACGCGGTCGCCCTCGGCGACCCCCAGCTGGCGAAGCCCTGAGGCGCACGCCTGCGCCCGTGCAAGCGTGTCCGCGTAGGTGACCGGCGTCTCGCCGATGACGAAGAACGGCCGATCGGCCGAATCGACGGCGGCCCGCATCAGCTCGACGAGATGGGTCGGGGCGTCGTGCGTCACCGTCACGTTCATCCTTCCGCAGGGGCTGCCGTCGCCCGATCGTGCTCCGGATCCCGGCCACGACCAAGATCCGCGGGAGGAAGATCCCCAGACGGGGGATGCCGTCAGCGCGCGGGATGATCGCTCGGGATCCGCACGAGCCCCTCCTGCGCCGTCGTGATCGCTACGCGGCCGTCCCGCCCCGTCATCTCACCCAGCACGAGGCCGCGCGCCCCGGTACAGGTCACCAGCTGCTGACGATGCGCCGTCCACCCGTCCGCCCTGAGCGGCCGGTGGAACCACATGCTGTGGTCGAGGGAGGCCACCTGCAGCCCCTCGAGGCCGTACCGCAGCCCGAACCGGTAGAGGATCGTGTCGATGAGGGTGAGGTCGCAGGCGTAGGCGTGCACGGCTGCGTGGATGGCCGGGTCGTCCGGCAGCGGTCCACCGGCGCGGTGGTACACCAGCTGCCAGTCTCTGCCGTCCAAGGGTGTGGCATAGCGATACTCGATCGCCGACCAGTCGGCGGGGTCCGCAGCGAACTCAGCGGCGCGCGTCCGCTGCTCGAAGTCCGGCAGGCCGTCGACGGCGCCCGCTTCCGCCCCCTCCGCCCGCGGCTGCGCCGAGAGGTTGCCCACGACGAGTCGCACGACCGCTTCGTAGATGGGGGGACCGGCCTGCCGCGCCACGATCCTGACCAGTCGCGCCACGTCGTCCTGGGCGAGCAGCTCGACGGCGTAGTCGATCGGGTGCGCGAGATCACCAGGCCGTAGGAACGTGGCCTGGATCGAGCCTGGGTGACACGCCTTCGGCGCTGCCGTGCTCGCGGCTACGAGCGACTGCGCCAGCACTTGACCACCGAACACCCGGGAGCGCGAGCCTGCAGCCGGCGAGACGCCGCGATGTACGGCATCACTCCTCTTCTCGAGGACGAGGACCTCGAGGAGCTCCTCGATGCTGCCAGCCACGGGCCTGCCTCTCCTGGGGGTACCTGGACGGCCCTACTGCAGGGCGACGATCATCTTCCCGACGTGCATCCCCGAGAACAGCGCGCGGAAGGCCTCAGGCGCCGACTCCAGCCCGCAGGTCTCGGTGTCGACTGCGACCAGGGTGCCCGCGCGCAGCCCCTCCAGAGCGAGGGTGCGGTACTCGCGGAACTGCGCCCAGTGGTCGGTCACGATGAAGCCGCGAAGGAGGAGCCGCTTCTGCACAGCCTGGAAGAGGTTGCCTGTAGCTCGTGGAGACTCGTTGTAGCCCGAGACGGCTCCGCACAGGGCCATCCGGCCGAAGTCGTTCATCACATCGAGCGCAGCCGCGAGGACCTCGCCCCCGACGTTCTCCACCACGACATCCACACCCTGCGGTGCCGCGCGGCGCAGCTGCTCCTCGAGCGGGACGTCCCCGGGCACCACCACGGCGTCATAACCGAACTCGCGCACCGCTCGCGCGGCCTTCTCCGTCGATCGGGTCGAACCGATGACGCGGTCGGCGCCGAGCGTGCGAGCCAGCTGTCCCGCCGCGGACCCCACCGCTCCTGCGCAGGCGGATACGAAGACCGTCTCACCCGGCTGGAGCGCGCCGACCGAGGCGAGCGCCGTCCACGCCGTGAAACCGGGCATGCCGGCGAGCCCGAGGTGGACGCTGGGCTTGACGCCGTCCACATCGATGAGGGTGGCCGCGCGGTCGCGCACGAGCGCGTGCTCCCGCCATCCCGCCTGGTGCGCGACCCAGGCGCCCTCGGGCACGCGATCGGAGCGTGACACGAGGACACGGCCTACGGCGCCGCCGTCCATAGGCTGCCCCAGCTCATAGGGGTCGATGTATGTGCGGACACCGTCCATGCGCGGCCGCATGTAGGGATCGACCGACAGGTGGGTGTTCTGCACGAGGATCTGCCCGTCCTCGGGATCGGGCAACGTGACGTCGACCAGCTCGAAATCGCTGGGGTCGGGCAGCCCGACGGGGCGCCGTACGAGCCGGACCTCGCGCGTCGGCCTCGGCATCTGCCCTCCCTGCGTCTGTGGGGCGGTCGCGCCGACATCGTGCTCGATGCCAAGGCCCGGGGAGGCAGGCGCCGCGCTCGAGGCACCCGGCAGGGGGATGCGCCGAGCCTCCCCCTGCTGTCTGCAGTAGCGTGACGAGGACTCTCCTGAGACGGTCGTCTCCCTACGCTGCGTGTCCGGTGCCCGTGCGCCCCCGCCGCCAGCGACGTCCCAGGAGCAGATGTGCGCGCAGCAGTAGTCCGCGAGCTCGGCGAGCCTCGAGCTGTCGTGACGATCGCCGACGTCCCCACCCCCGAGCCCAGTGCCGGCCAGGTGCTCGTCGAGGTGCTGGCAGGAGCCATCAACTTCCCGGATGTGCTCATGATCCGTGGCGGGTACCAGGAGCGGCCCCCGCTTCCCTTCACACCTGGTGTCGAGGTGTGCGGCCGAGTCGTGGGTGTCGGCGAAGGGGTGGCGGGCGTGCCGTTGGGGGCGCGCGTGCTCGGTACTACCGCGATGCCGACCGGCGGCCTCGCCGAGTACTGCCTGATGCCCGCCTCCGATGTCCATCCTGCGCCCGCGAGCCTCGATGATGCGCAGGCGGCCGCTCTCCACATCGCCTACCAGACGGGGTGGTTCTCGCTCCACCGGCGGGCACAGCTCCGACCGGGTGAGACGCTGCTCGTGCACGCCGCCGCAGGAGGTGTCGGCACCGCAGCCGTCCAGCTCGGCAAGGCGGCGGGTGCCCGCGTGATCGGCGTCGTCGGCAGCGAGGACAAGGCTGCCGCTGCGGCCGCGGCCGGCGCCGACATCGTGGTCCTGCGCGGCGAGCAGGACTTCGTCGATGTCGTCAAAGAGGCCACGGGGGGCCGCGGGGCTGATGTGGTGTTCGACCCTGTCGGCGGCGATTCGTACCAGCGTTCCACCAAGTGCATCGCCTTCGAGGGGCGCATGCTCGTGGTCGGTTTCGCAGGCGGTGAGATCCCGGCGCCGGCGCTCAACCACGCACTGGTCAAGAACTACTCGATCGTCGGAGTCCATTGGGGCCTGTACCGGCGTTTCGACCCGGGCTCCGTCTCTGCCTGCCACGAGGAGCTCAGCCGCCTCGCCGCTGAGCGCGTCGTGGTGCCGCTGGTCAGTGCGCGTGCCCCGCTGATCCGCGCTGCGGATGCTGTCCAGCGCGTGGGCGACGGCACCACGACTGGCCGTGTCGTCGTGGTCCCTGCGCTCTAGACGCAAAGGCCCGGCTCTTCCGCTCGAACCTCCGGCCGCACCCCCGGGCCGGACCTCTGCTCGGCCCCCGCTCCTTCGCCGCGAGCTCTCGAGCCGGATCAGCTCATCGTCCCCATGTCGGCTTGCAGCCGATCACGGGCTGCAGCAAGGACGCCATGCCGGTGCTCCGTCCGGGTGCTAGGTGCCGCTCCGTGATCGTTGCCTGCTCCGATCGGGGGACATGACCGGTCAGCCCCGGGCTGAGGGTGCGCGCCTGGTCAGGGACTCCCTGTGCGGCGTTCGTCTGGGCACCTTGCCCCGCCGCGGAGGAGCCGGAGCGGCTGTTCCGTGCGTGGAGAAGGACGATGGGCTGGGCGTCCTGCCCATCCGGCCCGTGTGTCGACCGGGCCGGGTCCCGCGGGACGGGACTGCCGACCGCCGTGCGAGGCTCGGCGGCTGGTCGTGGCAAGCCTTCCCTTCTCCTTACCCTTCTCGCCCATGGGATCCCGCCTCGTCGCCGCCGCGTCCGCGGCCGTCGCCGGCATCGCGCTGCTCGCTGCGGCGCCGACGTCGGCGAGCGCGACGGGCACTGCCCTCGACGCCGTCGCGGCCAAGGCGCAGTGCGCGGTGACCCAGAGGGCCGCGTCGACCGACGCCGCGAGCGCCGACGCGATCATGGCCGGGACGGTGAGCTTCGGGCCCAAGGGCACCTACTCCCTGGCGGCCGACCCCGATTGGCAGCCGCAGACGACGCTCGACCGCTCCGGCAACGCCAACGTCCACACCTTCACCTGGGCGCTGCCGCTCCTGCGCGAGGGCGTGCGCCGCGGCGACCAGGCGATGGTCGACCGCTTCTACTTCCTGCTGCAGGACTGGGGCCGCGACGTCCCGCCGGCGCCGCTGTCGTCGACCGGCCCGTACTCGGCGCTGCCCGAGGGATACCGCATGGTCGCACTGGCCTGTGCTGCAGCAGGACCGCGCGGCAGCGGGGCGTGGCTCGCCGACCTCATCACGGCCCAGGCCGAGCTCATGGCCTCGCCCGACCACTTCACGGTCGGCAACAACACCAGCCTCCACCAGGCGATGGGCCTCTACATCGACGGCATCGTCCTGAGGCGCCCCGACCTGCGCAGCCTCGGCCTCGACCGGATGGGTGCGGTGTCCGAGCACCTGCTGCTCGCCGACGGGTCCGACCTCGAGGGCGCGCCCGGCTACAGCGGCCACAACTACGTGTGGTTCGGGTACGCCGTGAAGCGCACCGTGCTCGCCGGCGACACCGCGCCCGCGGGGCTGGCGCGCGCCACCCGGATCGCCGACCTGCTGGCCCACGCGACGCGGCCCGACGGGCAGCTCGAGACGATCGGCGACACCGAGCCGACGACCGGGCCCACGACGACGAGCCCGACGCAGACCTTCACCCGCACCCTCGGCGTGCAGGGCACGGTGCCGGCGTCCATGTTCGCGTCGTTCGAGGGCGGCTACGTCTTCGACCGCTCGGGCTGGGGCACCGGCGCCCGGGCCTTCTCCGACGAGACGTACTGGTCGCTGCGCACGGGTCGCGCCGGCTCCCGCGCGGTCCACGGCCACGCCGACACCGGCAGCCTCACGCTGTTCGCGCACGGCAGCGCCCTCGTCGACGACCCGGGCCTCTACGCCTACGACACCAGCGCTCGTCGGAAGTGGATCGTCTCCCGCGCCGCGCACTCCGTCGTCACCATCCCGGGCCGCACCTACACGCGCGGGCTCGACGCGGTGGTGGCCTCCAAGCCGGTGGCCGGCGGGGAGCTCGTCACGATCACCGACCGCGGCTACGCCGGTGTGCTGCTCACGCGCACGGTCTACTACCACCGCGCCTCCGACACGGTCGTCGTCTGGGACACGGCAGCACGCACCAGCGGCACCGTGCCTGCGTACGCCGAGCAGCGGTGGCAGATCGCCGCCGGCCGCACGCTCGTCACCGGCACCGGGCGGGCGGCGACGTCGGGCACGGGCGGGAACCTGTCGATGCGCTGGCCCGCTGCTGTCCCGTCGCTCGTGCGTTACTCGGGCTCGAGCGCGCCCCTCGCGGGCTGGTCGTCGCCGGGCTACGGGAAGCTGCAGGCGGCGACGACGCTCATCGCGCGCCGTCCGTTGAGCGCGACCGCGCCCGCGGCGTGGATCACCGTGCTGGCGCCCCGGGCGTCCGGCACCAAGGACTCGTCGATCACGACGTCGGCCAGCCTGAGCGGCACGCGCGCGCACCTGCGCATCACGACGGCCGCGGGCTCGTGGGTCGTCGACGTCACGCGCACCGCGGCGTCGTCGAGCTGACCCTGAGCGGTCAGGGGGCGAGCAGCCCCTTCATCTCCGCGATCTCCGCCCGCTGCCCGGCGATCACGGCCTGAGCCAGCTTCTCGACCCGCGCGTCGTCGGTGGCGGCGAGCACCTGGTCGGCCATCGCGACGGCGCCCTCGTGGTGCTCGATCATCATCTGCAGCCACATCCGGTCGAAGACGTCGCCGGTGGCAGCCTCGAGCGCGGCCATGTCCTCAGCCGTCATCATCCCGCTCATCGACATGCCGCCCATGTCGTGGCCGGAGTGGTCGTCGGAGCCGTGCTCCATGCCGGGCATCTGCGCCGGCGCGCCCCACTCGGACAGCCACGACCGCATCTGCGCGATCTCGGGGTCCTGGGCCGCCTTGATCTGCACCGCGAGCTCGCGCACCTCGGGGCTGGTCACCCGGGCCAGGGCCATGTCGGCCATCTCCACGGCCTGCTCGTGGTGCGGGATCATCAGCTGCGCGAACGCGATATCGGCCGCGCGCCCCGTCGCGACCGACGCCGAGGCATCGCCGCTCCCGCCGTGGTCGCCCGAATGGCCGGATCCGCACGCGGAGACGGCGAGGACGAGGGCGAGGCCGGCGGCGGCCAGGGCGAGGGGGCGTCGGGCGCGCATGGCGGGCGAGGTCTCCTAGCTCGTCGGGCCCCGTCGGGCCCGGGGAACGGAACCTCGTCGATTCTCTGCGAGGACGCCGGTGCCCGCGACCCGGCGCAGTGGCTCAGGAGGCCGGGAGGTGCTCCTCGACGTACGCCTCGGGGTCGAGGTCGCGCGGGCCGACGCCGTCGTGGTTCTCGGCCTCGTACGACAGCAGCGCGACGGCCGTGCTGTGGCGCAGGTCGAGGTCGGCGAACCGGCGGAAGTCGGCGAGGTCGTCGCGCTCCTCCTCGGCCATGTGGTCGCTGTTGGCCTTCTCGGCCGCGACGACGGCGTCCCACCAGGCCGTCGTGCCGGGCTCGTGCCGTCGCGACTCGGCGATCGCGTCGCGGATCTCGCCGTGGTCCTTGATCGCGTCCTCGGTCTCGTCGGCGGCCGCCTCGCCGCGCACCTCGAGGAGCTTCGGGTAGAAGTGCTCCTCCTCGGCCGCGGCGTGGATCTCGAGCACCCGCGCGAGGTCCTCCCAGAGCGTGGCGACCCGTGCGGTGTCGCTGTCGCCGCGCAGCTCGTGGAGGGTGAGGAACAGCCGCCGCTGCTCGGCGTGCTGGTCGAGGATGACGTCGGTGACGTCCACGTCGGCTCCCGGGTCGGCGGGGGTAGGCAGGGGTCCCGCGCAGGGGTGTCCGGTACCCGTTCGCGGCGCGGGCGAATCCTCTGGCCGCACCCGTGTGGCTCAACGCACAGTGCCGTGGCGCGGCACGGGGCCCTGCTTCGTGAACGTGCGTTGAGGAAAGCAAGAGCGCTGCGACGAGGCGCCGGGCCAGCGTGGTGCCCCCGGGGCACCTGGGCCCCGGGGGCACCAGGGGGACGGCGATGGGCGACGTAGAGGTATCTGCAGCAGTGAAGGTCCGCTTCGCCGGGCCGGGCGACGAGGCCGTCGAGCTCGCGGAGCAGCTCATGGCCCGGGGCTTCGACGTGCAGTGGAGCGAGGTCGGCGAGGCCCGCTCGACGTTCACCGCCACCGCCGACCGCCAGGTCGCCGTGCCGGCCGACCGCGCCGTCGATGTCCTGCCGTGGGCCGTCGGCGGCCGCCCGGTGACGTCGCTCCCGACGCCGGAATCCAGCGCCGTCTGACCCCTCCGGGGCCGCTCCTCGGAGCGTCGCGCGCGCTCGGCGAGAGCCCGTCGTGAGCCACCGACAGCCGGCCGCTACCTCCCACCGGAATGTCTCAGCCGCCTAGGGCCACGGCCGATGGGAGCGCGTAGACCCCGGCGGGACGGATGTCCGGGGCACGATGGCAGCGAGGTACGCGCATGAGCGACGCGCCCGTGTTCGCCGACGGTCTCGACGAGATCGCCCAGGAGTTCCTGGTCGAGAGCTACGAGAACCTCGACGAGCTCGATCGAGCACTGGTGGCGCTGGAGAAGGAGCCCAACTCCCGGCCCCTCCTCGCCTCCATCTTCCGCACCATCCACACCATCAAGGGCACCAGCGGGTTCCTGGCGTTCAACCGCCTCGAGCGCGTGACCCACGTCGGCGAGAACGTGCTGTCGCGGCTGCGCGACGGCCACCTCGAGCTCACCCCCGACATCGCCACGGTGCTCCTGCAGATGGTCGACGTCGTGCGCGCGCTGCTCGGCACCATCGAGCAGACCGGCGCCGAGGGCGACGTCGACACGGCGGCGGTGGAGGAGGCGCTCGCGCGCGTCCTCGACCCGAAGCCCGCCGCGGCCGAGCCGGAGGCACCCGCCGCCGAGCCCGCGGCCACCGCCGCCCCCGCGCCTGTCGAGGACGCCCCGGTCCTCGACGACACCGACGACGTCCTTCACGACGGAGCCGACGAGGCCGACGGGCCCGCGGCGCCGGCGGACGTCGAGGAGGAGACCCCCGTGGAGCAGGTCCTCGAGAAGGCCCCCGCGCCCGTCGTGGCAGTGCCGGCGCCCGCCGCCGAGCACGTCGAGGCGCCCGTGCACCCCGAGGAGGGCGAGCAGCGCCGCAGCATCGCCGACTCGAGCATCCGCGTCGACGTCGGCCTGCTCGACCAGCTCATGCGGATGGTGGGCGAGCTCGTCCTCACCCGCAACCAGGTCGTGCAGTACACCGCCGACCTCCAGAACGTGGAGCTGCAGCGCGCCTCGCAGCGCCTCAACCTCATCGCCTCCGAGCTGCAGGAGGGCGTCATGAAGACGCGCATGCAGCCCATCGAGGGCGTGTGGTCGCGCCTGCCCCGCGTCGTCCGCGACCTGGGCGCGCAGTGCGGCAAGCAGGTCAAGCTGGTGATGGAGGGCCGGGAGACCGAGCTCGACCGCACCCTGCTCGAGGCCGTCAAGGACCCGCTGACCCACCTCGTCCGCAACGCCGTCGACCACGGCCTCGAGGCCCCGGCCGACCGGCTCGCCGCCGGCAAGCCCGCCGAGGGCACCCTGACGCTCAAGGCGTACCACGAGAGCGGCCAGGTCGTGGTCGAGGTCAGTGACGACGGTCGCGGCATGGACCCCGTGCGCATCGGCAACAAGGCCGTCGACAACGGCCTCGTGAGCCGAGACCAGCTCGCCCGCATGGCCGAGCGCGAGGTGCTCGACCTCATCTTCCGCCCTGGCTTCTCCACCGCAGAGCAGGTCACCAACGTGTCCGGCCGCGGCGTCGGCATGGACGTCGTCCGTACCAACATCGAGAAGATCGGCGGCTCGGTCGACATCCAGAGCGTGCTCGGCGAGGGCTCCACGGTCCGCGTCCGCATCCCGCTCACGCTCGCGATCATCCCGGCGCTCGTCGTGCGCCAGGGCGGCGAGATGTACTGCATCCCGCAGGTCAGCCTGCTCGAGCTCGTCCGCATCGAGGGCGACGCCGAGGGCGCCGGCCCGCAGATCGAGCACGTCGCCGGCGCACCGGTCCACCGCCTGCGCGGCAACCTGCTCCCGCTGGTCTTCCTGTCCGAGCAGCTCGAGCTGCCGCGCGAGGGCCGCGAGGCGCTCAACATCGTGGTGCTCCAGAGCGAAGGCACGCAGTTCGGCCTCGTCGTCGAGGACGTCGTCGACACCCAGGAGATCGTCGTCCGCCCGCTCTCGCGCCAGATCAAGCACGTCGAGGGCTTCGCCGGCGCCACGATCACCGGTGACGGGCGCGTCGCGCTCATCCTCGACATCGCCGGGCTGTCGCAGCGCGCCAAGGCCGTCGGCGGGTCGCTGTCGGCGATGAGCATCGAGGAGCAGATCTCCTCGGAGGACTGGGACGCCAACGGCCTGCTGGTCTGCCGCGTCGGCCAGGACCGCCGCGTCGCGCTCCCGATGGGCGACATCGCGCGCCTCGAGGAGTTCTCCGACGGCGACATCGAGCACGCCGGCGACACGCAGGTCGTCCAGTACCGCGGCGAGCTCATGAAGCTCGTCCACGTCGGCTCGCTGCTCGGCCTCGCCGGCCAGATGCACTCCGACCGCTACTCCGTCGTGGTCCACCGCCACGACGGCGAGCAGCCGCTCGGCTTCGTCGTCGAGGAGATCCTCGACGTGATCGAGCAGGAGCTGCAGCTCAGCGACGTCGGCACGCGCGGCGGGCTCCAGGGCTCCGCGGTGCTGCAGGGCTTCGTCACCGACATCGTCGACATCCCGGCCCTCGTGGCCGCCGCGCGCGGAGGCATGTATGTCTGAGCCCGCCAAGCTCGCCCAGCTCTGCACCTTCACCGTGGACGACCTCTACCTCGGGGTCGACGTCACGGAGGTGCAGGAGGTCATCCGCTACCAGGCGATGACGGTCGTGCCCCTGGCCCCGCCGGTGGTCCGCGGCCTCATCAACCTCCGCGGCCAGATCGTCACCGCGCTCGACCTGCGCTCGATGCTCGGCCTGCCTGAGGCCCCGGCCGACGAGCTGCCCGTCAACGTCGTCATCCGCGACGGCGCCGACGAGGCCGTGAGCCTGCTCGTCGACCAGATCGGCGACGTCGTGGACGTCGACGAGATCGCCTTCGAGGAGGTGCCGCCGACCCTCACCGGCCCGGCGCGCGAGCTCGTCCTGGGCGCCTACAAGCTGCCCGGCCGCCTGCTGCTCGTCCTCGACACCCGCAAGGTGCAGGACGTGCACCTGCGCGGGCTCGCCGCCGCCAGCGCCTGATCCGCCGCACCGCCCAGCCCGCCCGAACCCGAGAGACCGAGGAGGAACGACCGTGGACCCGATCCGCGTGCTCGTGGTGGACGACACCGCCGTCGTCCGCCGCCTGGTCACCGAGGTGCTCGCGGAGGCCGAGGGGATCGAGGTCGCCGGCACGGCGTCCAACGGCCGCCACGCGCTCCAGCAGATCGGCCTGCTGAACCCCGACGTCGTCACCCTCGACGTCGAGATGCCCGTCATGGACGGGCTCACCACGCTCGCCGAGCTGCGCCACCGCTGGCCGAGCCTGCCGGTGATCATGTTCAGCACGCTGACGGCGCGCGGCGCCTCGGCCACGCTCGACGCGCTGTCCCTGGGCGCGAACGACTACGTGACCAAGCCGTCGGCCACGCGCAACCGCGAGGCCGCGCTCGAGGCTGTCCGCACGTCGCTGCTGCCGCTCGTGCATCTCTGGGGCCGCCGCAAGGCCCGCAGCGCACCCGGCGCCCTGCCCGTGCCCGGCCGCGCCGTCGGCCCGCGCCCGGCCGGCCCGCCCGTGCCCGGGCCCGCCGTCGGCCCGCGCCCGCCGGCCGCACCCGTCGACCTGCGCTCGGAGCCCCACGCCCCGGCGTCACCCTCGGCCCCGGCCCGCCCCGGGGGCCTCGCCCCCCGGCCCGTCCACGCGCCCGAGCCCGCTGCGTCGGCGTCGGCTGCGTCCGCGCTCGCCGCGCGCGCCGCCTCGGCGGCGCCCGCCCCTGCCGCCGCCGGTGCCCGCACCGGGCAGCGGTCCCCGGTCCCGCTCGACCGCCGTCCTCCGCTCGGTGTCGTCCTCGGCATCAGCACGGGCGGCCCGCAGGCGCTGCAGCGCGTCATCCCGATGCTGCCGCGCACCCTGACCGTCCCCGTCGTCGTCGTCCAGCACATGCCGCCGGTGTTCACCCGGCTGCTGGCGGAGCGGCTCGACGCGTCCTCGATCGTGCCTGTGCGCGAGTCCGAGGACGGCATGCCTGTGGAGGCGGGACATGTGTACATCGCTGCCGGCGGGTGCCACACCCGCATCGCGATGGAGTCCGGCGCACTCGTGCTGCGGCACGACGACGCACCCCCGGAGAACTCCTGCCGGCCTGCCGTCGACTTCACCATGAGGTCGGCTCATGCCGTGTGGGGCTCCCGCACCCTCGCCGTCGTCATGACGGGGATGGGTCAGGACGGGCTCGAGGGGGCGCGCCTGCTGCGCTCCTCCGGCGGGTCCGTGTTCGTGCAGGACGAGGCGACCTCGGTCGTCTGGGGCATGCCCGGTGCCGTCGAGAAGGACGGCATCGCGGAGCGGGTCCTGCCGCTCGACGACATCGCCGGCGCGATCGTCATGGCCACCGACCGCTCATTCGATCTCTCCAGGACAGGGACGCGATGACAGCGACCACCACTGCTACCGCTCCGCCCTCAGTGGCGGACCTCTCGACGATCAGCACGTACGTCGAATCGAGGTCTGCGATCCTCTGCCCGGCGGACAAGCACTACCTGTTCGAGGCGCGGCTGCGCCCGGTCATGCGCAAGCACGGCCTGGCGGATCTGCGCGAGCTCGCCGCCAAGCTGCGCATGAACGGCAGCCCGGCGCTCGGCGAGGACGTCGTGGATGCGATGACGACGAACGAGACGTCGTGGTTCCGCGACATCCATCCGTTCGAGTCGCTGCGCACGACGATCATCCCCGAGCTCATGGCGGCGAAGTCGAACCGCAGCCTCACCATCTGGAGCGCCGCGAGCTCGACCGGCCAGGAGCTCTACAGCCTGGCCATGATGATCGACCTGCAGATGCCCGAGCTCCACGGGTGGGACGTGCGCCTGCACGGCACCGACCTGTCGCGCGACGTCATCGCGCAGGCCAAGGCCGGCCGCTACTCGGCCCTCGAGGTCAACCGCGGCCTGCCCGCCCAGTACCTCGCCCGCTACATGGTGCGCGACGGCGCGCACTACGTCGTGAGCGAGGGCCTGCGCCGCAAGGCCAGCTGGGACCGTCTGAACTTCGTCGCCCCGTGGCCCCCGCTGCCCCGGTTCGACGTCGTGCTCTGCCGCAACGTCCTCATCTACTTCGACGTCGACGTCAGGGCGAAGATCATCCGCAAGATCCGGGACACGATCGTGCCCGGCGGCTACCTGCTGCTCGGCAGCTCCGAGACGTCGATCGGCGACGTCGAGGGCTTCCAGCGACTCGTTATCGGTCGCACGACCGTCTACCGGAAGGAGCATCGCTGATGCTTGCCATGGTCATCGACGACTCCCGCGCGATGCGCTCGATCCTGCGCCGCATCGTCACGGAGCTCGGGTTCGAGTGCGTCGAGGCTGCGGACGGCCAGGACGCCCTCGACAAGATGAGCGAGGGCCCGGTCCCGGACCTCGCCCTCATCGACTGGAACATGCCGGTCCTCGATGGGCTCTCGTTCGTCACCTCGGTCCGCGAGAACCGCGACTGGCGCGACGTGACGCTGATGATGGTGACCACCGAGGGGGAGCACGCGCAGATCGTCCGCGCCCTCGCCGCCGGTGCTCACGAGTACGTCATCAAGCCGTTCACGCCCGACGCCATCCAGGAGAAGCTCCAGCTGCTCGGGCTGGTGGGGGTGGAGGCGTGATGAGTGTCCTCGCTCTCGCTCCTGAGGAGTTCAAGAGCCTGGTGGACGAGGTATGGGCGTCGCTGCTCGTGCCCGTCCCGGTCGACGCCGACCGCGTGAACGGCGAGGCGGCCACGTTCGTGGCCGGCTTCGTCGAGATCCAGGGCGGCTGGGTCGGCCGGGTGAGCGTCGAGACGACCGACCGCGGTGCGGTCGCGATCGCCTCGCAGATGCTCATGGTCCCGTCCGAGGAGCTGACCCAGGCGGATCTCGTCGACGCCGTCGGCGAGCTCGCCAACATCGTGGGCGGCTCGGTGAAGTCGTGCGTCGAGGGCCACTCGACCCTGTCGCTGCCGGCCGTCGTGCCGGTCGACGAGGTCGGCGGTCACGAGGCGCAGCTCGAGGTCGTGTCCCAGTGGCAGGAGCACCCGCTCCGCGTCCGCGTGCTCGCGGTGGCGTGAGGTAGGTCTGCCATGAAGGTCCTGATCGTCGACGACAGCCGGGTGATGCGGCAGATCGTGACGCGCACGCTGCGCCAGGCCGGGTACACCGAGCTCGACCTCGTCGAGGCGTCGAACGGTCTGGAGGCGTACGACGTGGTCCAGAAGGAGAGCCCCGACCTGGTGCTCTGCGACTGGAACATGCCCGAGATGAACGGCTACGACCTGCTCAAGAGCCTGCGGGGCCGGGGGCACGAGGTGCCCTTCGGCTTCGTCACCTCCGAGAGCACCCACGAGATGCGCGACAAGGCGACGTCGGCCGGCGCGCTCTTCCTCGTGGCCAAGCCGTTCACCCCCGAAGACTTCAAGGAGGCGCTCTCGCCCGTCCTGGGCTAGAGCGCGAGAGGAACTGACATGACCACCGTGGTCCTTCCCAGCCCCAAGGATGTCCGCGACATGTGCGAGGGCCTCCTCGGCCGCGGCGTCGAGGTCGGCCCGGGCGAGCCGGTGCTCGTCTCGCAGTCGACGTGGGCCGCCGTCGGCGCCTACGTCGAGGACAACCTCTCGCTGTCGGCCGTCGTGGCCGCCGACGTGCCGCTGGCGGCGTACGCCGGCGCGGCGCTCGGCCTGCTGCCCCTCGGCGGCGCCCAGGACGCCATCGGCCTCGGCACGGTCGACGGCGCGATGTGGGAGAACTTCGCCGAGCTGCTGCAGATCGGCGTCTCCCTGCTCAACCACGACGGCGCCCCGCACGTGCGGCTCTACCAGACGTTCCCGCCCGGCGAGATGCCCGACGTCGACGTCCTCGAGCTCATGCGCGGTATGGGCCGCCGCGTCGACCTGCACGTGTCGATCGCCGGCTACGGCGGCGGGTCGCTGTCGATCGTCCGGCGCATCTGACGCTGCACCACGATCCCGGGCCCGCCTGTCGGGCCTGGTCGGCGCCGCACCGTCCCGCGCGCGCCGTGCCCGGAGGGGCCGGAGGGAGCGATCCCTCCGGCCCCTTCTCGCTGCCCCCTGTGTCGTTGGGGGTCGATACGCGCTCTCTACGACGCGATCCGACCCCCGACTCCGGGGCAGGTCGCGTTGGGGGTGGATTCGCGCTCTCCACGACGCGATCCGACCCCCGACTCCGAGGCGGGGGTGGCTCAGCCGGTGGTGACGGCGAACCAGCGGCCCTCGTTGTCGCTGAACGCGAAGCTGGTCACGCCGCCGTGCTCGCCGATCTCCATCGCCGTGACACCGCGCTCGACGAGCTGCGCGCGAGCCGCCTCGAGGTCGTCGACGTGCAGCGCGATTGACGGCGTGGCCAGGTCGAGCCCGTCGGGGTTGTCGGCCATGAGCGCGAGCGGGACGAGCTCGAACGCGAACGCCTGGGCCGCGAAGCCGACCTGGACGACCGCGTGGCCCTCGACCTCGACGCGGTGCTTCTCCACCATCCCGACCTGCTCGACCCAGAACCGGCGGCAGGCCTCCACGTCGGTGACATAGAGGACGACGTAGCGCACGTGCATCGGGCTCTCGATTCTCTCGGCGGTCCGGTGCAGCAGCGGTGGAGCACAGGTCGGCGCCCGCGCAGGACAGGGGCGGGCCGGTCAGGGGCGGAGGCGCTGGGCGAGCATGAGCAGGATGCCGCTGGGCCCGCGCACATAGGTGAGGCGGTACACGTCCTCGTAGTCGGCGACCCCGCGCAGCGGGTAGCAGCCGTGCCGTGCCGCGATCTCGAGCGCTGCGTCGATGTCGTCGACCTCGAACGCCACCCGGTGCATGCCGATGTCGTTCGGCTGGGCGGGCGGGACCTCGTGGGGCGCCGGATGCAGGTACTCGAACAGCTCGAGGCGGGTGCCGCCGTCAGGTGCCTGCAGCATCGCGATCCGCGCGTGGTTGCCGTCGAGGCCCACAGCGGTGTCGGTCCACTCGCCGCTCACCTCGTCGCGGCCGAGCACGACGAGCCCGAGGTCGGTGAAGAGCGCGATCGCGGCCTCGAGGTCGCGGACGGCGATGGCGACGTTGTCGATCCGGATGCCCACCCGCGGATGGTAGACGCGCACCCGTCGGGCCAGGGGACCGGCGCGGACGCGACAAGCCGGCCGAGGGCCGGCTCCGGGCCTACAGGGCCTGGTCGAGGAAGACCGGCGCGCTGTGCTCGGCGCCGGAGGACGCCGAGGAGAGCAGCCCGATCTGCGAGCGGACCGACGACGTCGCCTCGGCGAGCTGGGCCAGCGCGGCGTCCTGGCGGGTCAGCAGGTCGACCGCCCGCGGCACGAGGTGCGCGGGGATCCGGGTCGCCACGACGGGCGGCTCCCAGGCGGCCGACAGCGAGCCCAGCGACGCGACGGTCTCGGGCGTACCTCCGGCGAGGGCGGCCTCGAGCGCGTCGAGATCGCGCTCAAGACCGTCCAGGACGGTGCTCCACTCGGCATGCACGGCGGTCTCCGTCAGGCCGTGACCGAGAGGGGCGCGCGCGTCGCGGGGGCCGGCTTCGCCCCGCGGACGTCGGCCAGCGCCACGGTGGCGGCGCCGGCGGCGTACGCGGAGACCGTTCCTGCCCCATGCGGCGCGGTGGAGGAACCCGGGGAGGACGAGGGGGCAGCACCCATGCCGGCGGCCTCGCGCCAGGCGTCGCGCAGCGGGACGACGTGGGTGCGGACCTCGGCGACGATCGAGGCATCGCGGCGGACGTTGGCGGTGACGAGCTGCGTGTGCAGGTAGGTGTAGATGCTGGCGAGCGCGCGGCCGCCGGTCCACATCTCGGTGTCGAGCGAGGTCAGCAGCTCCATCACGATGTCCTGAGCGTGCACCAGGTCGGTGTGCGCGCTGCGGCCCTCCGACAGCGCCTCCTCGGCGCGGTCGAGGTCGAGGACGAGCCGGTCGTAGAGCAGCACGAGCAGCCTCTGCGGCGACGCGGTCGTGAGCTTGGCATCGGTGTAGGCCGAGGCAAGCGCGCCGGGGAGGGTCGTCATCATTGCTCCTGGTGGGTCTGGTCCCGGGCCGGTCAGCCCGAGCTCTTGCTGCTGCTCGTGGTCGAGAGGGAGCTCAGCTGGCCCGAGAGCCAGCTGGCCTGGTTGTTCAGCTTCGTCAGCTGCGTGTTGAGCGAGGAGAACTGCGCGGTCAGCGTCGCCTTCATGCGGGCGAGGCGGTCGTCCCATGCCGAGATGCTCGTGCCGAGGTTCTTGATGGTGCTCTGCCTGTTCGAGATCGCGTTGGTGAGAGACCCGGTGCCGTAGTCCGTCGCCTGCTTGGCCACGGTGCCGACACGGGTGGCGAGGCCCGTGATGGCGGCGACCGTGCCGTCGGGGTCGGACGCCGCCTTGGCGGCGAAGGCGGTCGAGTCGAAGGTGACCTTGCCGTAGCGGTCGAGCTGGATGCCGTAGTCGGCCAGGCTGCCCCCGCCGAGCACGCCGTTGGCCAGGCTGGACGACAGCGTGCGGGTGACCCCCTCGCCGAGGAACGGGCCGCCGCTCTTGGCGGTGGCGTCGTACGTCGACTTGCTGGAGATCGTGCCGAGCGCCGTGTTGAGCGCACCGACGAGCGACTGGACCTGGCGCGACATCGAGGAGGTGTCGCGCCCGACGGACACGGTCACCCCGGTCTCGGGCTTGCTGACCGTGAAGGTCACGCCCGGCATCACGTCGGCGAAGGTGTTGGTCTTCGACGACACGACGTCGGTGTCGGCGCTGCCGATCTTGATGGTGGCGTCCGCGCCCGCAGTGGTGACCGCCGCCGTGCCGAGCGCCGCGTCGAGGCCGCTGACCGTGAACGCGGCGCCGGCACCGGACTCCGCTGCGGTCAGCGAGAGCCGGTAGGCGTCGTCGGAGATCTTCACCGCGATCGCCTTGACGCCGAGCCCGCCCGAGGCGTTGATCGCCGACACCAGCTCGCTCATGGTGGTGGCGGAGCTGAGGTCGATCGAGCTCGAGGTCCCGTCGGCCTTGGTGAAGGTGACAGGGCCGTTAGTGAGCGCCTGGGTCGAGGAGACGACGCCGCTGAACAGGGTGCGGTGGGTCGCGGCGGTCGAGACCACGTCGAAGGTCATCGAGCCGGTCTGCGCCGAGTCGGATGCAGTGGCGGCGACGGTGGCGCTGGACGAGGACGCGGACTGCGTGTCCCAGGTCGTCTTCGGAGCGTAGACGCTGCCGACGATCTGCTCGGCCGCGGTGCGGATGGCGAGGACCTGCGTGTTGAGGGTCTGCAGGGCTGTGAGCTTGGTCTGCTCGGCCGACTGCTTGCTCTTCAGCAGGGTCTGGGAGTTCCCCTCGACCGACATCAGCTGGGAGACCAGAGTCCCCACGTTGATGGTGCCGATGCCATCGATCGCGTTCGCCATGCCGGCGCTCCTTCGGAAGAGAGCGGCGGGGGCTCGTCAGCCCGGGCCGTCCGGCGACCGCGGGGGGCGGCAGTGCCGCCCCCCGTGGTCGTGCCGTGCGCGTCTATCAGCCGAGGAGCTTCAGGACGCTCTGCGGGGCCTGCGTCGCCTGCGAGAGCATGGCGGTGCCGGCCTGGCTCAGGATCTGCGACTTGGTGAAGTTCACCATCTCCGACGCCATGTCGGTGTCGCGGATCCGGCTCTCCGACGCGGACAGGTTCTCCACCGCGACGTTGAGGTTGTTGATGGTGTGCTCGAAGCGGTTCTGGACCGCACCGAGGTTCGCGCGGGAGGTGGAGATGTCCGTGATCGCGCCCTGGACGTCGTCCGCCGCCGTGGCCGAGGTGATGTCGAGCGCGGACACGTCCACGGTCTCGAGGTTCACGTCGATCGTGTCGGTCGAGGAGTAGCCGACCTGGAAGGTCAGCGGGCTGTTCGCGGCGTCGAACAGGCCCACGCCGTTGAACTTGGTGTTGTCGGTGATGCGGCCGATCTCGGTCTTGAGGGTGTCGAACTCGTTCTTGAGCGCGGCCTTCGAGTCGGTGTTGTTGACACCGTTCTTGTACTGGACGCCCAGCTCGTTCATGCGCTGGAGCATCGAGTGGACCTCGGCGAGGGCACCCTCAGCGGTCTGGACGAGCGAGACGCCGTCCTGGGCGTTGCGGGTCGCGACCTTCAGACCGCCGACCTGCGAGCGCAGGCCCTCGGAGATGGCCAGACCGGCAGCGTCGTCGGCGGCGCGGTTGATGCGGAAGCCGCTCGAGAGCTTCTCGAGGGACTTCGACATCTGACCCGACGTCACCGACAGGTTGCGGTAGGCGTTGAGAGCCTCGATGTTCTGGTTGATACGGAGACCCATGACGTTTTCCTCCTTGATTCAGGTCTCGGACGTAGCCCATCCGTGGGCTGCACGTCCCTCATCGGCGTCGTGCCGATGCGGCTGAGGGTTTTTCCCGCCCTTCTAGGTTCCGTCCCGGGCGGGGCGGCTCGCGCCGCGCATTCAGTTGTGCTGGTGGGCCGGCGCTCAGGCGCTGGCGACGACGCGCTCGGCGCCGTTCTGCGACGGGATCTGGCGCAGGCTGGCGGCCTGGGCCACCGCGGCGAAGTAGGCGGTGCGACGGCGGTCGACGCAGCCGCCCGGGCGCTCCGACGGCGAGACCTGCTCGGGCTCGAGCGAGGCGTTCATGCCGTCGCGGACGAGCTCGAGGGCCTGGGCGCGCATCTGGGAGACGCGCGACTCCGTGACGTCGAGGACCTCGGCGATGTCGGCCATCGGGCGGCCCTGCAGGTAGTACATGTCGACGACGACGCGGAGGCGCTCGGGCAGCTCGGCGACGGCGGCGCGCAGGTAGCGGATCTGCTCGCCCTTGAGCAGCTCGGCCTCGGGGGTGGGCTCGTCGTGGGGCAGCGCGGCCTCGAGCGACTCCGGCGAGGGCGCGGCGTCGAGGGAGAGGACGGTCGTGCGGTGCAGGTCGTCCTGGATGCCGTCGAGCTCGGCGACCGTGATGCCCAGGTGCTCGGCGACCTCCGCCGGGCTGGGCGTACGGCCGAGCATCGCCGAGAGCGCCTCGACGGCCTCGTCGCGCTGGCGGCCGGCCTGGCGGACCGAGCGGCTGGACCAGCTGCGGCTGCGCAGCTCGTCGACGATGGCGCCGCGGATGCGGGTGCTGGCGTACCGCTTGAACGGCACGCCGCGGGACTCGTCGAACGCGGCCGCGGCCTGGACCAGCCCCAGCAGCCCGGCGGAGTGCAGGTCGCCGAGGTCGACGTGGCGCGGGAGGCGCACCGCGATCTCGCGGACGATGTACCCCACCAGCGGCATGTGGCTGGTGACCAGCTCGTGGCTGTCGTTCTGCATCGCGGTCATGGGTCGAGGTTGACGCGCTCCCATGCCGAGCACCTAGTCCGCTGAGCCCTTTTTCATCGCAGACGGCGACTCCTGAAGTCCTTGAGCCACAGGCAGTTTCAGAGAACGCGAGCGTCGCTTGGGTGTGCTCCCGGCCGGTTACGTGAGCCGTCGAGAGGTTTGGTGAGGAAGCGACGACCTCGCGTTGAGGTGACCGTGAGGGCCCGGTCCCGCGCCCGGGGGACCGGGGTCACGCCGTGTGACGGGCCGGCTGCCGTTCGGAAGATCGGCCTGACTCTGCGCCACGAACCGCTCAGATGGACCGGTCAGCCGCCGATGGGCAGGTGTCGGGGCCCAGCGTCCCGCCGCACCGCCGTCCGACAGACGATCCGACCGATACGACGCCGACCCGATCCGGAGGCCTCGCGATGGACTTCGCACTGCTGTCCCGCCTCCTGTGGCGCGAGCGGGACCTGCTCGACACGCTCCTGTTCAAGCTGCACGTGCAGAACCTGCTGCTGACCTCGGGGGACCCCGAGTGGCTGCCGCGTGCGAGCCGCGAGATCGAGGCGGTCCTCGAGCGCGTCGGCGAGATCGAGCTCGAGCGCGCCGTCGAGTTCTCCCGCGCGGCCGCCGAGCTCGGACTCGACCCGGACCCGAGCCTGCGCGCCCTCGCGGGCGCCGCGCCCGAGCCCTGGGGCTACGTCCTCGAAGAGCACCACGGCGCCTTCGTCCTGCTCGCGGCGCGCATCCAGGCGTCGGCCGACTCCAACAAGGAGCTCACCGCCGCAGCGGCCCGGGCCACGGAGCAGGTGCTCGCCAGCCTCGACGGCACCAGCACCGCACCCCAGGCCTACGCGCCGTCCGGCCATCTGCGCCTCGACGTCCGACGTCCCGCGCTGGTGGACGAGGAGATCTGACGATGGGCACGTTCGACGGCCTCTCCGTCGCGCTGTCCGCCCTCCAGGCGCAGCGCCGGATGCTCGACGTCGCCGGCCAGAACATCGCCAACGTCAACACCGAGGGCTACACCCGGCAGCGGGTGAACCTGCAGGCCGTCGGCGCCACAACGGTCAAGGGTGTCTGGACCGGGTCGTCCAACTCCCTCGGCGGCGTCCAGGCGGTCGGCATCGAGCGGCTGCGCGACGCGTTCCTCGAGGTGCGCGGCCAGGCTGCGCACGGCGCCCAGGGCGAGCTCACCGCGTCGCAGGGCGTCCTCAGCCAGATCGAGCAGGTCTTCCCGGAGCCGTCCGACAGCGGCTTCGGCGAGCAGCTCTCGGCGCTGTGGTCGGCGTTCCAGGACGTCGCCAACCAGCCCGGCGATATCGGCACCCGCACGGCTCTGCTGCAGCGGGCCTCGGCCGTGGGCGACTGGCTCAACGCCGCGTCCCAGCAGCTGACCACCCTCTCGGTGGGTGCCGCGGCGGAGGCGCAGTCCGGCGTGGACGAGGTCAACTCCCTCGCCCAGCAGGTGGCCGACCTCAACCTCGCCATCGGCGACGCCCAGCACTCGGGCCTGTCGTTCAACGACCTCGCCGACAAGCGCGACGTCCTCACCATGCGGCTGGCCGATCTCGTCGGCGGGCAGGCGGGCATCGGCCCGGACGGGGCCGCCCGCGTCATGATCGGCGGCACCCCGCTGGTGGCCGGCACGACGGTGCGCCAGATGCAGCTCACCGGCGGCGGCGCCACCCTGCAGCTGTCCTGGGCGCAGGACGGCACCCCCGTGCAGCTGACCGGCGGCCAGATCAAGGGCCTCGTGTCCTCGGTGGCCACGGCCATCCCGTCCTGGTCGGCCAAGCTCGACTCGGTCGCCTCGTCCCTCGCGAGCCAGGTCAACGCGCTGCACTCCGCGGCCTACGACCTCGACGGCAACGTCGGCGGCCCGCTGTTCACCGGCACCACCGCGGCGACGATCTCCGTGGCCGTGACGGACCCGCGCAAGGTGGCGGCGTCGTCCGTCGCCCCCGGCCCCGGCGGCCCGTCGCTCGACTCCGGTGCGGCGCAAGGCATGGCGTCGCTCGGCGCGAGCGCGACCGGCGCCGACGTCGTCTACCGCGCCATGGTGAGCGATCTGGGCCTCGCCGTCGAGGCTGTCACCCGCGGCGCGTCGACCCAGCAGACCGTCACCGACAGCATCGACTCCGCGCGGCAGTCCTACGCCGGCGTCGACATCGACGAGGAGATGGCCAACGTCGTGCAGTACCAGCGCTCCTACGAGGCCGCGGCGCGCGTGCTCACCGCCGTCGACGCGACCCTCGACCAGCTGATCAACCGCACCGGTCTCGTCGGGAGGCAGTGATGCAGACAGCCATGCGCGTGACGTCGCTCATGATGAGCGGCCAGTCGATGGCGGGCCTCGAGGCCAACCAGGAGCGGCTGGCCGAGATCCAGCGCCGGATGACCACGGGCAAGACCATCAGCAAGCCCAGCGACGACCCGGCTGCGACAGCGTCGGCGCTGCGCCTGCGCTCCGAGCTCGCCCAGAACCGGCAGTACTCGCGCGCCATCGACGACGGCAAGGCGTGGATCAACGCCAGCGACAGCACCCTGTCGAGCATGGCCGAGCAGGTGCGCCGGGCCCGCGAGCTGGTGCAGCAGGGCATCAACGGCACGTCGTCGCAGCAGTCGCGCAATGCCATGGCCACCGAGCTCGAGGGCATCCGCAGCAGCCTCGTCGGCCTGGCCAACACCACCTACCTCGGCCGCCCGCTCTTCGGCGGGACGACGTCGGGCGCCCAGGCCTACGACGCGGCCACCGGTGCCTACGTCGGCGACTCCGGCACCGTGTCGCGCCAGATCGGCACGACGGCGTCGAGCCGGATCGACGTGACGGGTCCCGAGGCGTTCGGGCCGGCCGGCGCCGACCTGTTCACCGCGCTCAGCACGGCGATCACCGACCTGCGGACCGCGCCGGGCAACCTGAAGGCCGACCTGGACGCACTCGCGGCGGCCAGCACCCGGATCACGACCGCCCAGACCGACCTCGGCGCCCGCTTCAACCGCCTCGACGCCGCCGCCACGCGGATCGAGGCGACGACGGGCGACCTGACGGCGTCGCTGTCGGGGATCGAGGACATCGACCTCGCGCGCACGATCTACGACCTCAACGTGGCGCAGCTGTCCTACCAGAGCGCGCTGCAGGCCACGGCCAAGGTGATCCAGCCCTCGCTCCTGGACTTCCTGCGATGATGGGCACCGCCGTGAGTGGAGGGGGCGTCGCTGTGACGACCGAGGTGGACCTGCCGGTCCTGGAGTTCGCGGAGGGGATCCCCGGGTTCCCGTCCGCGAGGCGCTTCGTGCTCGTGCGCCTCGACGAGGCCGGGCTCGTGCTCGACCTGCAGAGCCTCGACGACGACGCCGCGCGCTTCGTCGTCGTGCCGTCGGTCGCGTTCTTCCCCGACTACGCGCCGGAGATCGACGAGACCACCGCGCGCCGGCTGGGCCTGGTGGGCGACGCCGAGCTCGCCACGGGCGACGGCACGGAGCCGCTGGTGCTCCTCGTCGTGACCGTGGGCGCTACGCTCACGGAGTCGACGGCGAACCTCATGGCGCCGATCGTCGTGAACACCGCCGCGCAGGTGGCGGCCCAGGTCGTCCTGGACGACCCGGGCCTCCCGCTGCGGGCACCGTTGACCGTGGCCTGATGCCGGCGCGCAGCGCCGAGGGGAGCGCGCGTTGCTGGTCCTGAGCCGCAGGGTGGGCGAGTCGATCGTCATCGGGTCCGACGTCGTCGTGACCGTGCTCGAGGTGCGCGGCGACATCATCCGCATCGGCGTCGACGCCCCCCGCGAGGTCACCGTCCACCGGTCCGAGGTGTTCGAGCAGATTGAGGCCGCCAACCGCGCGGCCGCTGCTCCCGATGCCGCCGCCGTGTCGGCCCTCACCGCCGCGCTCACCAAGCGCACGGACTCCTAGAACGACGAACTGGTAGTCGTTTCGCGCGCTCCAGCGCGCGAGACGACTACCAGTTCTGTGTCTGGGCCGTCAGGCGGGGAGCACCTCGTCGCTGGCGATGATCGTGGGCGCCGGCCGCTCCGGGCTCGGGAGCGTGGTGATCGTGGTGGCGCCGTCGGCGTCCTCGACGCGGTCGTGCTGTGCCCGGTACATGGCCACGAGCCCGCTGACGAACGACAGCCCCGCGCCCGCCACGACGACGGCGAGGACGAACCGCAGCAGGGCCGAGGTGATGTCGGCCTCGGGGTCGTTGAAGGCGTCGATGAGGGTCGGGGCCGACAGGGCCAGGCCGAGCACCAGCGAGCCGGGGGTGACGAGCCTCATGAGGTCCTCCGTCGGTCCGCGGCCTGCATGGCGGCCGGGGCGGCGGCGCCCGTCACGGGCGCGGGCCCGGCCGGGCGGCCGTCGATCATCGCGACCGGCACGCCGAGGCGGTGCACGGCCTCCGGGTCGCTGGTGAGGCCCACCGAGTGCACGGCGAGCGCCTCGAGCTGCGGCAGCACCGACAGCCAGCGGACCAGGTCGTCGGGCCGGCGGGTGGCGTCGACGACGGCCCAGACGGCCGTCGGGGCGATGGCCTCGACGACGTCGGCGGTCCAGTCGCAGCCGGAGGGGTCGGCCACGAGCGAGAGCGGGGCGTCGACCACGACGATGCCGGGGGTGCGCTCCATCCCCAGCTGCGCGCCGACGAGGCGGGCCGAGGGGACGTCGCGGGCGACGTCGAGGTCGTCGACACCGACCACGGCGGCGTCGTAGGAGACCAGCCGCACGCGGGAGCGCGGGATGCGCAGCGACGCCGCCATGGTGGAGGCGGTGTCCCACGCGGACGCGGCGTCGCCGAGGATCACGAGCACCTCGCCGGCGCGGCGCGGCGGGCGCGGTGCGGGGACGGACGCGTCGACGCCGGGCAGCGCGGTGACGCTCGCGATCGGCGCCACGGCGGGCGCGGGGGCAGGCTCGGGCTCGCGGACGGCGGCCGCGGCGGCCAGCGCCAGCGGGGTGTCGCCGTGGTCGTGCGCGGGCTCGGGCTCGGGCTGCAGGGGTGCCACGGGCCGCACGGGCTGCGCAGGCTGTGCGGGCGACGGAGCGACGGCGGCGTCGGCCGAGGCGTGGGCGTCGGCGAGGCTCGCCAGCCCCGCGCGGGCCACGATGCCGGCGAGCGTCGCGGGGTCGACGCGCGGCGCCGACGGAGCGGCGGGCGCCTGCTCCGCGGCCTTGGCGGCGGCGGCCTCGGCGAGCGCGTCCTGCTGCGACTGCAGCCAGCCGACGAGGTCCGACAGCGGGGTCGGCTCGTCGCTGACAGCGGCGTCGCGGCCCACCTTGGTGAGCGGGAACGGAGCGACGCCGGAGGCGCGGCTCGCAGCCTCGAGGACGGGCGTCTCGCCCGGGACCACCGGGTCGGTCAGCGCGGCCGGCACGAGGCCGGGGGAGCGCCGCGGCTCGGCGGTCCGCTCGTCGGCCCGGTCGGCGGCCGCGAGCAGCTGGTCGACCGGGGGCAGCGGTGCGGCGGCCGCAGCGGCGTCGCCCCGGAGCACCGAGCCGACGGCGGCCACGGGGGCGGTGCCTCCGACCGCGCGCAGCGGCTCGATGCGGGCGCCGTCCAGGGACGGGGTCGGCACGGGGCGAACAGGGACGGCGGGCGTCGGAGCGGGCGCAGCGGGCCCGTCCTCGGGCGTCGCCGTGCCGAAGCTCTCGATCAGCGAGGCGATGCCGTCGGCCTGGTCGCCGAGCGGCGTGCCGGCGACGGCGTCGTCGTCGACCTCGACGGTCACCTCGAACCGCTGCTTGGCGAAGAACCCGCCGACGCCGCCGGAGCGGACCTTCTCGGCGTGGACGATGCGGGCCTGCGGGCCGTACTGCTCCTGGACCTGCTCGAGCAGCGCCCGGATGTCGGGACCCTCAAGAAGCATGCGCGTGGACAAGGCTCACCACTCCCTGGGTGTGGACGTCGATCGGGCCGCCGAGCTCGGCGTAGGACAGGACGGCGAGCCTGGGCAGCTCGCCGTGGATCAGGCGGTGCAGCGGCGCGCGCAGCGGGCCGGAGCAGACGAGGACGGGCGAGAGGCCGGCCTGCTCGGCCTGCTCGACGAGCCGGGCGATCTCGCGCAGGACGGCGCCGAGCGTGCTGCCGTCGGCGGCGATGACGTCGCCGCCGTCGGCCGGGCGAAGGGCTTGCAGCAGGTCCTGCTCGAGCATGGGGTCGAACGTCAGCGCGTGGAGCGCCCCGCCGGTCGCCAGCGACGCGCAGATGGCCGGGCCGAGCACGGCGCGGGCCGCCTCGACGAGCTGGTCGGTGGTCTGCCCGCCGGCGGCGCGGCCGCGCGCGGAGAGCGCCTCGAAGATGCGGCCGAGGTCGCGGATCGGCACCCGCTCGTCGAGCAGGCCCTGCAGCACCCGCTGGATCTCGCCGAGCGTGAGCAGCGTCGGCGTGAGCTCCTCGACGACCGACGGATGGCTGGCGCGCAGCGCCTCCACCAGCGTGCGGACGTCCTCGCGCGACAGCAGGGCGCCGGCGTTCTGGCGCACGATCTCGGCGAGGTGGGTGATGACCACCGACGAGCGGTCGACGACGGTGTGGCCCGAGAGCTCGGCCTGGTGCTGGTAGGCGCCCGGCACCCACCGCGCGGGCAGCCCGAAGACCGGCTCGCGCGTGTCGGTGCCGGGGAGGCCGGCCAGCCCGTCGCCGATGACGAGCACGTGCCCGGGCGGCGCCTCGCCGCGGCCGAGCTCGACGCCGTGCACGCGGAGGCGGTAGGTCGACAGCGGCAGCTCGAGGTCGTCGCGGGTGCGCACGGGAGGGAGGACGACGCCGAGCTCGAGGGCGATCTTGCGGCGCAGCGACTTCACCCGGCCGAGCAGGTCCCCGCCCGCGTTGGCGTCGACGAGGTCGACCATGTCGTAGGCGAGCTCGAGCTCGACGGGGTCGACGCGCATCTCGGCGAGCAGCGCCTCGGCGGAGTCGGGCGCGGGCGCGGCGGCGCTGGCGGCCTCGGCGGCCTCGAGGGCCTGGCGCTCGACGCGGGCGTCGGCCACGTGCTGCAGCCGCGTCGAGATGAACAGCAGCAGGCCGCCGACGGCGACGAACGGCACCTTGGGCAGGCCCGGCATGAGCGCCAGCGCCATGATCCCGGCGCCGGCGATCTGCAGGGCGCGCTTCTGGCCCGCGAACTGCGTGACGACGTCGGAGCCCATGTCGCCCTCGGTCGTCGCACGCGTGACGATGAGGCCGGTGGCGACCGAGAGCATGAGGGCCGGGATCTGCGACACCAGGCCGTCGCCGACCGTCAGCAGCGAGTAGGTCGATACGGCGTCCGCGGGCGCCATGCCCCTCTGGATGATGCCGATCGCCATGCCGCCGACGAGGTTGATGACGGTGATGATGATCGCCGCGATCGCGTCGCCCTTGACGAACTTCGAGCCGCCGTCCATCGCGCCGTAGAAGTCGGCCTCCGCGGCGACGTCGGCACGGCGCCGGCGGGCCTCGTCGTCGTCGATGAGACCGGCGTTGAGGTCGGCGTCGATGGCCATCTGCTTGCCGGGCATCGCGTCGAGGGTGAAGCGGGCACCCACCTCGGCGACGCGCTCGGCGCCCTTCGTCACCACGATGAACTGGATGACGATGAGGATCATGAAGATGACGAGGCCGACGACGAGCGAGCCGCCGATCACGAAGTGGCCGAACGCCTCCACGACGCCGCCGGCGTAGCCGTTGACCAGCACCTGGCGCGTGACGCTGATGTTGAGGCCGAGGCGGAACAGCGTCGCGACGAGCAGCAGGGCGGGGAAGACCGCGAAGTCGAGCGGGCGGCGCACGTACATCGCGGCGAGCAGGATCGAGAGCGCGGCGGCGATGTTGACGGTGATGAGGATGTCGAGGACCACCGGAGGCAGCGGCACGATCATCATGACGATGATCCCGACCACGGCGACCGGGACGGCGAACTGGCTGAGCCTCCGGTTGGGCACGCGGATCCTTCGACCGGCGGGGTCGCTCGACCCCGACACCGTCCGTCCGTGGGAGCTGGTGCGCCGTCCTGGCACCCTCACCATCGGACGCCCGGCTCACGCCCTGAGGGTTCCCTTGCTCAGCGGCGGCTCAAGGACGGTGGCCGGAGGGCCAGTCTCAAGCGCGGCTCAGCGCCGGCTGAGAGCCAGGCTGCGGTTGCGGTGCAGGCCGGCCGCGGCGCCGCGGGCGCGCAGCCCCATGACGAAGGCCAGCACCTGGGCGACCGCGGTGTAGAAGTCGGCCGGGATCTCCTCGCCGACGTCGCACGCCTTGTAGAGCGCGCGGGCGAGCGGCACGTCCTCGACCATCGGCACGCGGTTCTCGGCGGCGAGCTCGCGGATGCGGGCGGCGACCGCGCCGGCGCCCTTGGCCACCACGCGCGGGGCGCCGAGCCCCTGGCTGTAGCGCAGCGCGACGGCGACGTGCGTGGGGTTCACCATGACGACGTCGGCGGTCGCGACGTCGGCCATCATCCGGTTGCGGGCGATCATCATCGCGCGGCGGCGCAGGCTTGCCTTGACCATCGGGTCGCCCTCGGCCTGCTTCATCTCGTCCTTGATGTCCTTGCGGGACATCAGCATCTGCTTGTTGACCCTGCGCCGGGAGACGAAGTAGTCGGCGACGCCGAGCAGCAGCGCCGCGACGGCGACGATGCGGATGGTCGACATCGCGGAGGCCCCGACGGTCGCCAGCGTGGCGCCCAGCGGCAGGGAGCCGGAGCCCATCACGAGGTCGGCGAGGCTCATCACGGCGCGGTAGGCGAGCCACCCGACCACGCCGGTCTTGAGCAGCGACTTCACCAGCTCCCAGGCGCCCTGGGCCCCGAACATGCGCTTGAATCCCTGCAGCGGGGACACGCGCGCGAACTTGGGCTTCAGGCGGGTGCCGTACGGCCGGGTGCCGCCCTGGGCCACGCCCGCGACGACGGCGGCGAGCGTGACGACGGCGAGCATGGGGATGCAAGCCAGTGCCGCACCGCTGGCAGCGTCGGTGACGATCGGCATGACGCCCTCGATCGACGGCTGCGCCATGACGTCGGGGAGCCGGGCGAACAGGGTGGTCAGCGACTCGGAGACGCCGGAGACCAGGCCGGGCAGAACGAACGTGACGGCGAGGACGCCGGCCCACGCGGCGAGGTCCTGCGAGCGCGGGACCTGACCCTGCTTGCGGCCCTCCTTGAGCCGCTTGGGTGTCGGTTTCTCGGTGCGGTCGGCACCTCCGTCGGCCATCGGTCACCCCCCGCCCGCGATCGAGCCCATGGCGTCGACGGCCTGCTGGGAGAGGCCGAGCAGCGCCGGCGGCAGCATCGGCAGGGCGAGCGCCACGAGGACGAGCGTCAGGCCGATCTTGAGCGGGAAGCCGAGGGAGAAGGCGTTGAGCGAGGGGGCCACGCGGGTCATGAGGCCGAGGGCGACGTCGGCCAGGAACGACACCCCGATGAGCGGGCCGGCGATCTGCAGCGCCGACACGAACATCGTCGTGAGCACCTGGGTGAGCGTGCTGGCCGCGTGCTGGATGTCGAGGGAGCCGTCGATCGGCAGCACCTCGAAGGTGTTGGCGAACCCCTGCAGGATCACCAGGTGCGCGCCCGTGACGAGGAGCAGCGCCGCGCCGAGCAGCTGGTAGACGCGGCCCATGATCGACGACTGCTGCATGAGCATCGGGTCGTAGGCCTGCGACACGGAGAAGCCGCCGAACAGGTCGATGAGCGAGCCCGCCGACTGCACGGCGGAGATCAGCCCGAGCACGGCCAGCCCGAGCGCGGCGCCGACGACGACCTGCTGCAGCGCCGCCCAGACCAGGCCGCCCGCGCCCAGGGGGACGGGCCCGGACGCCTGGACCGCCATCGGTGTCATGGGGATGGCCATCGCCACGGCCACGCCCACCCGGATGCGCGGCGGGATCAGCCGGCCCCCGAGCACCGGCGCGATCCAGAGGAAGGTGCCGACGCGGATGGAGACCAGCAGCATCCCGACCAGCTGCTCGGTTGTGATGGCGGTGCTCACAGCGACCCCGTCAGCCCGACAGCAGGGTCGGGAGCATGTCGAACGCCTGGTGGGTGAAGGTGACGAGCTCGTGCAGCATCCAGTTGCCGCACACCACCAGCGCGATCGCGACCGCGATGATCTTGGGGACGAACGACAGCGTCGAGTCCTGCAGGCTGGTGACGGCCTGCAGCAGCGAGATGCCGAAGCCGACGAGCAGCGCGGTGAGCAGCACGGGCGCCGAGAGCTTGGCCGTCGCGATCATCATCTGGACGGCGAGCTCGGTGAGGGAGGTGTCGGTCATGGCTGCTACCCGTAGCTCGTGACGAGGGAGGTGACGACGAGGCCCCAGCCGTCGACAAGCACGAAGAGCAGGAGCTTGAACGGCAGGGAGATCATCACAGGCGGCAGCATCATCATGCCGACGCTCATGAGGCCGGCGCTGACGACCATGTCGATCACCAGGAACGGCACGAAGATGACGAAGCCGATGATGAACGCCGACCTCAGCTCGGAGAGCACGAAGGCGGGGATGAGCGTCGTCATCGAGACGTCGTCCTTCGTCGCGGGCGGGTCCTCCTTCGACACCTTGACCATGAGGGCGAGCTCCTCGGGCCGGGTGTTCTCGAGCATGAACTTCGAGACGGGGACCTTGGCGACGTCGACGGCCTGGGAGAAGCTCAGGTCGCCGGCGAGGTAGGGCTGCAGCGCATCGTCGTTGACCGCCGAGATCACGGGGCCCATGACGAACAGGCTGAGGAACAGGGCGAGGCCAGCGAGCACCTGGTTGGGCGGCACGCCCTGCAGGCCGAGGGCGTTGCGGGTGAGCGACAGCACCACGATGATCTTGGTGAAGCTCGTCATCATGAGCAGGATCGCGGGCGCGACGGACAGCACCGTCAGCGCGAGCAGCAGGACGATGGAGCTGTTGGGCCCCTCGCCGTCGGTGCTGGGGAGCTGGATGTTGACCGTCGACGACGAGGTCGAGGACGGCGAGGGCGACGGCGACGCGGTGGCGGCCCAGGAGGGCCCCGCCCCCACGAGCAGCAGGCCCAGGGAGACGACCACCGCGGCGATGCCGCGGTGAAGCAGAGTCACGTCCGGACGGTCCTCTCGCGCAGCGCCGAAGCGGTCTGGCGCCACGTGGCGGGCGCGAGGACCGATCCGGCGAGCGCGGACGGCTTCCCTGCCGGGGCCGCTGCTCGATGACGGGAACGGGGCACCGGGGCCGGGTCGAGAGCGCGGCCATCGGCCGTGATCTCGATCGGGGTGCGCACCTCGGCTGCCGCTTCCTGCGGCAGCTCCATCTCTCCGAGGACGGAGATCGCGTGCTCGGTCACGCCGACCACGAGGCCCTTGTCGCCGGTGCGGAGCACGACGACCGACGCGTGCCGCCCGACGGCGGTGCGCGACAGGACCTCGAGCGAGGCCGCGCGGCCCGGCGCCGACCGCCCGCGCAGGGCCTTGGACAGGCCCCACATCATGGCGAGGACGACGAGCAGCGAGAACACCACCCGCACGACGAGCATGGCCTGGTCCACGGCGGCCTCAGCCCTGGCCGCCGACGATCTCGGTCACGCGGAAGCCGAAGTCCTCATCGACGACCACGACCTCCCCGCGCGCGAGCAGCGTGCCGTTGACGAACAGGTCGACCGGGGCGCCGGCGGCGCGGTCGAGCTCGACGACGTGGCCGGGCGTGAGGCCGAGCAGCTCGCCGACCGACATCCGGGTGCGGCCGATCTCGACCGTCACCTCCATCTGCACATGGGTCAGCTGGTCGAGGCGGGTGGCGAGGGGGCCGTGGCCGGTCGTGCCGGAAGGGACCGTGCTGCGGAAGCCGGGATCGGCGGGGGCAGCGGCGGGCGCGGCCGGGGCCGGGGCCGCGGGAGCCTGGGACGTGTGGGCCGAGGCGACGGCGTCGACGGCGGCATCGACCTCGGCGACGACGTCGTCGACGGTGGGCTCGGGCTCGGCCTCCGGCTCGGGGGCGGGCAGGCGCAGCACGAGCGCGGCCACGACGGTGCCACCGGCCAGCAGCGGGACGGCGACATCGGCCGAGGCGTCGGCGGGGTCGCCCTCGACGGCGTCGCCGAAGCGGCAGCCGAGCGACTCGGCCGCGGCGCGCAGGCCGCGCACGCGGTTGGACAGCGCGGTGAGGCCGCCCATGTCGCGGTCGTCGAGCACCGGGTCGAGGACGGGTGCCGAGAGCAGCACCAGCTCGCCGGTGATGGCGCCGCCGACCGGCATGGACGCCGCGAGCGACGCGGGAGCGCCGAGCGCGTCGGCCACGCCGAGGACGGGCTCGCCGGCCTCCGGCGCCTCGGGCAGGCCGAGGGCGGCCGCGGCCGCAGCAGCGGCCTGGGCGAGCGCGGGGGCGAGCTGGGCCAGCCCCGGGTCGGTCGTCTGCTCGAGCATCAGCTCTCCTCCGACGAGTGCACGATGAGACAGGCGGCACGGTTGCCCTCGCTGCCGGGGACGGCGTGGGCGAAGGTGAGGCCGGCGCTGGTGACGGACAGGGGCTCGGCCACCGGGTGGCCGAGGCGGACGACGTCGCCGGGCTTGAGGCTGACGATGTCGGACATGCGCACGAGGGTCGGCCCGAGCACGAGCGCCACGTCGACGGGTGCCTCGGTGAGGCGGTCGGTGACAGCGGCGCGGGCCGCCTCGCGGTCGGCGCGGTCGCGGCCGTGCACGGAGTTCTGCAGCGACTTCTCGACGGCGGTGAAGATCTCGCCGAACGGGAGCGCGAGCGTCGCCAGGCAGCTCTGGGCACCGACGCTGAGCTCGAAGGAGGCCACGACGAACGAGTCCGACGGGCTCGCGGCCTGGGCGAACTGCGGGCTGGTCTCGATCGCGCCGACGGTGGCGCGCAGGGGGAGCACGTCCTCGAAGGCGTAGAGCAGCTCGGCCAGCGCACGCTCCCACACGGAGAGCAGGAGGGTCTGCTCGATCTCGGAGAAGGCGCGGGCGGGCTGGTCCTCGCGGCCGGGGCCGCCGAGCAGGTGGTCGACGATCGTCATCGAGACCGGCACGGAGACGTCGAGCAGGCCGGGGCCGGTGAGGGGGTCGAGCTGGAGGATCAGCAGCGTCGTGGGCTGCTCCAGGGACGAGATGTACTCGTCGTAGGCGAGCTGGGCGATCGAGGAGCACTCGATGTGGCAGTTGGCCCGCAGCTGCGTGGTGAGCAGCGTCGTCCACTGCTTGGAGAGGGTGTCGAACGCGAGCTCGAGCACGCGCAGGTGCTCGCGCGACAGCTTGGTGGGACGGCGGAAGTCGTAGACGCGGATGTCCCGCGCGTCGGTGCCGGCCTCGGTGCTCACGTCTGGCCCATCGACCGGGCCCCGGGGCATCTGAGCAGAACGGGGCGCGGGAGGGCGCGGAACGGCCGACCGGGTGAGCGATGCTCAACGTCCCCTCTCGGGGACCTCGTGGCCGGTTCAGCCGGCCAGGTTCAGGACGCCTCCCTGCGCCCTCCGGCGACCTGCTCGCGCAGGCCGCCGGTGTCGCGGCGCCGGTCCGTCGGCGCCCGTCGGGGGAGCTACTGCATGACGAACTCCGTGAAGTACACGTCCATCACGTGGTTCTCGTAGGACTCGACGACCTTCTCGACGAGCTCCTTCTTGAACTCGGCGCGGGCCTCGGGCTCGCCCAGCGTGGCCATGTCCTGGCCGCTGAAGATCTCGATCGCGCTGTCGAGCGCCTCGGAGCCGTCCATGTGCTTGACGTCGCCGTCCTTCGTCGCCTGCAGCGCCATGCCCAGCTTGAGGAAGTGGCCCTGGGCAAGGTTGACGTAGATGGGGTCGAGGACCAGCACCTCGCCCTTCTCGGGGGCGGGCGGCGCAGCGGTTTCCGCCGTCGCGGCGTCCTTGGGCTTGAGCAGGAAGAAGTACGCCGCGGCAGCGACGACGAGGACGAGCGCCACCATCACGAGCAGCTTGGACTTGCCCTTCTTCGGGGCTTCGGCGGGGGTGACGGTGTCAGCCATTGGAGGTCTTCTTCCCGGAGGTCGTGCCGGCTTCGGCCTGGATGAGGTCCAGGAGGGCGCGCTGCTCGCCGGAGAGCGAGCTGAGCACCACGATGGCCACGCGGCGGTTGAGGGTGAGGGCGCGCGGGTCGCTCGGGTCGACCAGGGGACGCGTGTCCGCGTACCCGGTGACCGAGAGGCGCTTGCTCGGCATGCCTTCGGCTACGAGGAGGCGTGCCACCGAGCTCGCGCGGGCCGAGGACAGCTCCCACTCGCTCGGGTAGTTCTGGGGGCGGGCCACGGCCTGGTTGGTGTGGCCCTCGATCGCGATGTCGTGCTTGGACTCGGCCAGCGCGGGGGCGATGGCCTTGACCAGGTCGATGCCGTCCTGCTGGAGGGTGGCGCTGTCGGCGGGGAACACCATGTCGTCGACGATCACCGACACGGTGAGGCCGCGCTGGTCGCGGGTGAGCACGACCTTCTTGGCGAGCCCGGCCTTGTTGAGTGCGGACTGGATGAGCTTCTGCGCGTTCTCGAGGTCCTGGTTGTCGCGCTGCTTGGCCTCGACCGCCGCCACAGCCTCGGGGTTGCCGCCGAGGCCCTTGGCCACGGAGCTGACCAGCGACGGGATCGCGTCGACCGCCACCACGGGTGCGGCGTCGGTGACCGGCTTGGCGGCGGCGGCCATGGGGAGGACTGAGTCGGCGCCGTTGGTGATCGACACGGGCTGCCCGAAGCCCGACGCCATACCGGTCGCGAGCTCCATGAACTTCTTCTGGTCGACCTGGCTGATGGCGAAGAGCACGATGAACAGCACCATGAGCAGCGTCAGCATGTCGGCGTACGTGACCAGCCAGCGCTCGTGGTTGACGTGCTCCTCGTGATGCTCCGCCTTCTTCCTGCGGCGGGCGTGGCCGGTGGCGGTCATCAGGCCGCCTTCTTCTCAGCAGCCGGTGCGGGCGGGAGGAGGGCGCGCAGCTTCTGATCGACCATGCGCGGGTTGGCGCCGGCCTGGATGGCCAGCACGCCCTCGACGATCATCTCGTTGCGCTGGTGCTCGGCCTCGTTGACGGCCTTGAGCTTGGAGCCCATCGGCAGCCACAGGACGTTGGCGGAGAGAACGCCCCAGAGGGTGGCGATGAACGCGCCGGCGATGAGGTGGCCGAGCTCGCCCGGGTTCTCGAGGTTGCCCAGCACGTTCACGAGGCCCATGACGGTGCCGATGATGCCGATGGTCGGCGCGTAGCCGCCCATCGACTCGAACAGCTTGCCGGCGGCCTGGCCGCGCTTGAACGTGGCGGCGACCTCGGCCTCGAGCACCTCGGCGAGGGCATCGGGGTCGGTGCCGTCGATGGCCAGCTCGAGGCCGCGCTTGAGCAGCGGCTCCTCGATGGTCTGCACCTGCGTCTCCAGGGCCAGCAGGCCCTCCCGGCGCGCGGTCTCCGCGGCCTTCACGATGGTCTCGACGAGCTCGTCGGGCTTGGACTCCTTGCCGATGAACGCGTTCTTGGCCGACTTGATGGCGCGCAGGAAGTCGGGCTTGGTCATGCCGGCCATGCCGACGCCGAAGGTCCCGACGAAGACCAGCAGCAGCGAGGGGATGAGGAACAGGGCCGCCGGGCTGCCGCCCTCCATGATCATCGCGGCGAAGATCGCGATGAACGCGAGGACGACGCCGATGAGGGTGAGCGGATCCATCAGGGGTTCCTCCGCATCGGGATGACGTCGCCGGTCTGGTCGGCGTCGTCGTCGGCGGTGCGGCGCTCCGCGTGCCGGGCCTCGTAGGTCGCGGGCGGCGCGGACTGCACCGAGGCGACCTCGGCGAGCACGGCGGCCCGGGCGTGCTGCATGCGGTCGATGACGACCTGCAGCGGCTCGTCGACGAGGTAGTGCTTGCCGTCGACGAGGGTGATCACGGTGTCCGGGGTGGCCTCGGCACGCTCGATGAGGTCCGGGTTCAACGCGAAGGGCGCCCCGTTGAGGCGCGTCAGCATGATCACGAGAACCGTCCTTGGTCGTACGTGGTGGGGGCTGCCGAGCGGCAGGCTCCGTCGACGCCGTCCGTGGCGTCCACGTACCCCATCGGTGGGACACCCCCGGATCTGAGCCCTTCGGACGCACAAGGGCCCGTGCACCGGGGTGCACGGGCCCTCGTCATCACGGTGCTGATCAGCGCTTGAGGTTGACCAGGTCCTGCAGGACCTCGTCGGACGCAGTGATGATGCGCGAGTTCGCCTGGAAGCCGCGCTGGGCGACGATCAGGTTGGTGAACTCGGCCGCGAGGTCGACGTTGGAGCCCTCGAGGGCGCCCCCGACCATGAGGCCGCGGCCGCCGGTGCCGGCGCTGCCGACCTGGGCGGGGCCCGAGTTGAGGCTCGCGGCGAACGAGGTGTTGCCGACCTTCTCCAGGCCCGCCGGGTTGCTGAACGACGCGATCGCCAGCTGCGCCAGGGGGAGCTTGGTGCCGTTGGAGAAGAAGCCGACGACGGTGCCGTCCGACGTGATGTTGAACGACTGCAGGTTGCCCATCGGGAAGCCGTCCTGGCTCAGCGCCGCGAACGACTGGCCCGTGCCGAACTGCGTGACGCCGGCGACGTCGAGGTTGATCGCCTGGCCGCCGACCGTGAGCGCGATGGGGCTCGCCGTGGCGATCGTGCCGTCGGCCGCGTTGAACGTCACGGCGGTGTTGGCCGGGGTGGCGCCAGGGATCGCGAGGTCCCAGGTGTCGGTGGCGGTCTTGGTCATGGTGAAGGTCAGCGGGACCTCCTTGCCCTGGCCGTCGTACGCCGTCATCGTCGCGGTGAACGCGGTGCCCACGGCGGCCTGCGCCGGCAGGTTGCCGCCGAGGCTCATCGCGGCGGTGGCCGACGGCGGGTAGACCGTGCCCATGGGCAGCGCGATCTGGCCCGGTGCCACGCCGGTGTTGACCACGCCGTTGGTGGCGGTCCAGCCCTGGACCAGCGCGCCGTCCGGCGTCATGAGGCGGCCGGTGGCGTCGAGGGTGAACGAGCCGGCGCGGGTGTACATCTGGTTGCCGTCGGCGTTGGTCACGAAGAAGCCGTCGCCCTGGATCATCAGGTCGAGGCTGCGGCCGGTGAGCTGGGTCGAGCCCTGGGCGAAGTTGGTGGTGGTAGCAGCGAGCTTCACGCCGAGGCCGACCTGCACGGGGTTCATGCCGCCGCTCTGGGCCTGGGGGTCGGTCGCGCCGCGCAGCGTCTGCGACAGCGTGTCCTCGAAGACGGTGTTCGCCGACTTGTAACCGACGGTGTTGACGTTGGCGATGTTGTTGCCGGTGACGTCGAGCATCGTCTGGTGGGCGCGCAGGCCGCTGATGCCGGAGTTGAGGGAACGCAGCATGGTGGATGCCTCCTGAGTCAGTGCGGAAGGTCCGCGGTTCGGGGGTCGTGCGGTGCCCGGGTACGTCCCGCGGCGGTTCCGCTGGTGGGGGAGGTGGCATCCATGCCGGTGGTGGTGGTGCTCACGCCTTCGATCCGTCGGGCGTGGAGATCTCGGTGACGGAGGAGAGGGGGATCTCCTTGCCGTCGATGACGAGCACAGGGCCGGTGGCGAGGAGCTTCGCCGCCGAGACGGTGCCGCTCTTCGTCGCGCTGCCGTCGGTGTAGGTGACCTGCGAGCCGACGAGCGATCCGGCCTGCAGCGCGCGCTGCGAGGCGAGGACGTCGGCGTTCGACGAGGCGAGCGCGGTGAGCTTCTCGACCATCGTGAACTGCGCGGTCTGGGCCAGGAACTCCGTGCCCGAGGCCGGGTTGGTGGGGTCCTGGTACTTCAGCTGGGCCACCAGCAGCTTGAGGAACGCGTCGCTCCCCATGCCGGTGCTGCTGCCGACCTGGCTGCTGGCGCCCTTGGCAGCGGTGGAGACGCTGCCCATCGGGCCGGACGTCGACGGGGTCGACTGGGTGTACGGGACGGGCTGGACGGGCATCGTCGGCTCCTCAGGCGAGCAGGTCGAGGCGGTCGGTGCGGGTGCCGGGCGCCGTCCGTGGCGCAGCGGTGCTGGTGGTGCTGATCCCGGCGGAGCCGGTGGTCGTGGTGCCGGTGGTGCCGGCTGGATGCTGGCGCCGGCCGGCGTCGTCGCGGGCCGGCTGGCCGCCGGTGGTCCAGCCGTCGGCGACGTCGGCGCTGCCGAGCTGCAGGCCCGCCTGCTCGAGGCCGCGGCGCAGATCGGGAAGCGCGTCGCGCAGCACATCCGCCGTGGCGGCGCTGACGCCGGCCAGCTGGAGCGAGACCGTGCCGTCGCCGACCTGGAGCCGGATCCGGACCGGGCCGAGGTGCTCGGGGTCGAGCACGAGCGTGGCCTCGTGGGTGCCGCCGGGCAGGGCCCGGACGCCGCGCACGTGCGTGCGGATCTGCTCGGCGACGTGGGCCGGGAGCGCGGCGGGCGCGCCGCCGGCGGCAGTCGCCGACGTGCCGGTGGTGCTCGCTGCTGCGGCAGTGGGAGCGGCGGCGGGGACGGCGAGCACCGACGGATCGGTGGACGGGGCGTCGGCGGCCTCGGGGGCGTCCGACGCCGTGGCGACCGGCGCGGCCGGGACGGCAGGGGCCTCCGGCGCAGCGGGTGCCGCCGCGGCCGAGGCGCTGACGCCGGCCGGAGCGACGGTCGCCGGTGCGGGCTGAGCGGGCGATGCGGGCTGCATCTGGGTCGAGGCTGCGGTCGTCGGTGCGGCGGCGTCCGGGGCGGCGACGGCGTCGGTCAGGCCAGGGACCGCAGGTGCGGCGGTCGGAGTCTTCGAGCCGTCGGTGGGCGCCGCGGCCGTGGCCGTGGCCGGAGCGGCGGACGACGGCAGCGTGCGCCCCGCCGGACGGGCGGGAGCCGGTGCGGCAGAGGCGATCTCGGCCGCGCTGGCCGGGGTGGCCGGAGTCGCGGGAGTGGCCGGGGTCGCGGGAGTGGCCGGGGTCGCGGGAACGGCCGCGGTGGCACGCACGTGGTCGGCTGCCGAGGCGGGCACGGCCGGTGTCGCAGGTGTCGCGGGTGAGGCGGGGGTGGTGGGCGCTGCCGCCACAGCGACGGCGCCTGCCTCGGCAGGGGCGGCCGCAGCCGCAGGCGCCGCCTCGGCGGGCGGGGCTGCCGGGGCGGGCCCGGCCGTCTCGTCGGTGCCGGTCGAGGACCCGTCGTCAGCCGTCGGCTCGGACGGGACGGACGGGACGGACGGGACGGACGGGACGGAGTGCGTGCGGCCGACGGCGTGCACCGGGTGCTCGGGGTGCACAGGGTGCTCGGGATGGGCCGGGTGCTCGGGATGGGCGGGGTGCTCGGGGTGCGCGGGGTGCTCGGCGCCGACGCGCGGCTCGCCGGCAGCGGGGGCGCCCGGGGTCGCGTCGTCGTCCGCCGGCTGGTCGGGCGCGGGGGTCTCGACGTCGTCGACGTCGTGCGGGGCCGTCGGGGCGGAGGGCTCGCCAGCCTCGCCAGCCTCGCTCGTCCCTGCCGGCTCGGTGCCGGGGACGGCCGGGATGGCGGGGGTCGCGGGAGCTGCGGGCGTGGCGGGGGTCGCCGGGGCGCCCGCCGTGGCCGGCGTCGCGGGGACGGCCGGCGTCGCGGGGACCGCCGGCTGGGCACCGGGCAGCGTCGGCGCGGCTACGGCCGCCACCGCGGTCTCGAGCGCCTCGGCGAAACCCGCTGCGCCCGTGGGGCTACCGGCTGCCGTGGCGGCGTCGCCCGCGGGGGCGGCGGGCGCCGTCGGCAGGGCGGGGGTGAGCATCACAGTCACGGCTGGCCGTCCTCAGGGGTGAGCTGGTGGCGTCCATGCCGGGAGGTGACGAGGTCGTCGGTCTCGCGCTGCTCGTGCTGCGCGCGGTCGTCGAGGTCCTGCTGCCGCTGGCGGTCGACGAGGCGGTCCATGCCATCGCGGTCGCGGTCGGCGTCGAGCCAGGCCTCGCGTGCCTGGGCGGTGGCGGCGGCCGTGGCCAGCGCCTCCTGACGGGCGGCGAGCACGAGCGTGGCCATGGCGTGCTGGGCGGCCATCACCGAGCGGAACTCGCGCGTGGTGAGGTGCTCGTGCATGGGGAGCGCGTCGATGGCCTCCTCGAGGTCGCGCACGCGCCGCTCGGCCTGCGCCTGCACGGCGCTGGCCTCGCCGAGGCGCGTGCGCGCGCGGCGCTCGCCGAGCTCGCGCAGGCGCAGGAGGAGGTCGAGCTGTCCGCGGCGGCTCACAGGCCACCCACCAGGTCGTGCAGCTGCGCCCACGAGTCGCCGACGAGCGCGTGCTCGTGGACCGTCTGCTGCAGGAAGGCGTCGATGCGCGGGCCGAGGGCGCGCGCGAGGTCGACGTCGGGGTCGGTGCCGGGCACGTAGGCGCCGACGTCGATGAGCAGCTTGGCCTCGCGGTGCGCGGCCATGATGCGGCGCAGGGTCGCCGCGTCGCGCTGCTGCTCGGGCGTCGTCACGGTGCCGGCGAGGCGGGAGACCGAGCCGAGCACGTCGACGGCGGGGTAGTGGTGGGCGTTGGCGAGGCCGCGGTCGAGCACGATGTGGCCGTCGAGGATCGAGCGGGTCGTGTCGCCGATCGGGTCCTGGATGTCGTCGCCCTCGACGAGCACGGTGTAGATGCCGGTGATGGTGCCGGTCTCGCCGGGGCCGGTGCGCTCGAGCAGGCGCGGCAGCATCGCGAACGCCGACGGCGGGTAGCCGCGCGTGGCGGGCGGCTCGCCGGCGGAGAGACCGACCTCGCGCTGCGCCATCGCGGTGCGGGTGACGGAGTCCATGAACAGCAGCACGTCGAGGCCCTGGTCGCGGAAGTCCTCGGCGATGCGGGTCGCCGCGAACGCGGCGCGCAGGCGCACCACCGGCGGCTCGTCCGACGTCGCGACGACGACGACCGAGCGGGCCAGGCCCTCGTCGCCGAGATCGTTCTCGAGGAACTCGCGCACCTCGCGGCCGCGCTCGCCCACGAGGGCGGCGACCACGACGTCGGCGGAGGTGCCGCGCGCGATCATCGACAGCAGCGTCGACTTGCCCACGCCGGAGCCGGCCATGATCCCGATGCGCTGGCCGCGGCCGACCGGCGTCATCGTGTCGAGGGCGCGCACTCCGAGGCCCATCTGCTCGGTGACGAGCTGGCGGCGCATCGCGTGCGGGGCCGTGTTCTCGATCGGGACCCGGGGCAGGTGGTCGAGGGACGGGCCGCCGTCGACGGGGCGGCCGAGGCCGTCGAGCACCCGGCCGAGCAGCTGCGGCCCGACGGGCACGGTCAGCGGCTGGCCGGTGGCGCGCGCGGAGACGCCCGGGCCGAGGCCGGTCGTCGGGCCGAGCGGCATGCAGGCGAGGCGGCCGTTGTCGGCGCCCACGACCTCGGCCGGCAGGACGCCGCCCGCGTGCCCGAGCGCGACGACGTCGCCGACGGCGGCGTCGATCCCCTCGACCCAGGCCGTGAGGCCCGTGACGGAGGTGACCGAGCCGTGCACGTCGGGGCGGACGGCGGCGGCCGCGCGGGTGCGCAGGGCGGCGAGGGTCATGCCTGGCCCTCCTCGCCGAGGAGGGCGGCGCGCAGGCGGGCGCGCGCGGAGTCGAGGCTGGCGTCGATGTGCCGGGCGCCGCTGTCGGCGACGGCGCTGCCCGAGGGCACCGACGCGTCGGCGACGACGTGCACCTCGCGGTGCGCGATGGCCGCGACGTCGAGGCCGGCGTCGCGCAGGGCGGTGACGTCAGCAGGGTTGAGGTGCAGGCGGAGGCTCGCGCCGCGGGCGGCCTCGCCGGCAGCACGGCGGATCGCGCCGACGACGTGGAGCCGGTCGGCCTGCAGCTCCTGGCCGAGCAGGGCCTCGACGAGGTCGTGCACGAGCGGGCCGAGCTCGCCGCCGACGGACTCGAAGGCGGGGATGGCGCGCTGCTCGAGGTCGGCGGCGGCCGACACGAGCGCGGCGGCCGCGGACTCGAGGCGCTCCAGCGCGGCCGCGAGCGCCGCCTCGTCGGTGCGGCGACGGCGCTCGGCCTCCTGGGCGGCGGCGGCGCGGCCCTCCTGCAGGCCGGTCGCGTAGCCGGCGTCCCAGCCCTCGGTGTGGCCGCGCTCGGCGGCGTCGCGGGCGGCGTCCTCGACGACGGCGATGAGGCGCGGGTCGACGACGCGGGCGTCGGGGCGCAGCTCGCGCAGCAGCGTGGTGCCGCGGAGGTGGGCGTCGAGGCGCGCGGGGGCGACGCGGACGGTCTCGTCCGCGCTCAGCAGCCGGCTCTCAGGCGACGAAAGCGTCATCGTCGCCCCTCTGGATCACGATCTGGCCGGAGTCCTCGAGGCGGCGGATGATCCGCACGATCTTGGCCTGGGCCTCCTCGACGGTCGACATGCGCACCGGGCCTAGCAGGTCGATCTCCTCGGCGAGGTTCTCGGCGGCGCGGGTCGACAGGTTGCCGGTGACCTTCGCGCGCACATCGGCGCGCACGCCCTTGAGGGCGACGGCGAGGTCGCTCATGTCGACCTCGCGGAGCACGACCTGCACCGAGCGGTCGTCGAGGGTGACGATGTCCTCGAACATGAACATCATCGCGCGGACCTGCTCGGCCATCGCCGAGTCGATCGCCTCGAGTCCCTCGAGGATGAGGCGCTCGGTGGCTCGGTCGGAGCGGTTCATGATCTCGACCAGCGGGTCGAGGCCGCCGACCGTCGACATCTCCTGCGGCTGCAGGATGCTCGACATCCGCTTGTGCAGCACGGTCTCGACGCGCTTGACGATGTCGGGCGACGTGCGGTCCATCGACGCGATGCGGTGCGCCACGTCGGCCTGCAGCTCGGGAGCGAGGTTCGACAGCACGACCGAGGCTTGCTGCGGGTCGAGGTGGGCGAGCACGAGCGCGATGGTCTGGGGGTGCTCGTCCTGCAGGAAGCTGAGCAGCTGGCGGACGTCGGTGCGGCGCAGGAACTGGAACGGCAGCTCGGAGATCGCGGCCTCGAGGCGGCCCATGACCTCGCGGGCGGCGTCGTAGCCGAGGCCGGCCTCGAGCAGCTCCCGGGCGTAGGACATGCCGCCGTGCGCGGCGAGGGACCGCGCGGTGACCGTGTGGGAGAACTCCTCGACCACGGCCTCGGCGACATCGCCGTCGACGTGCTCGAGCCGGGCGATCTCCGCGACCAGCTCCTCCATCTCGGCCGGCGGCATCTCCGAGAGGATGCGCGCCGCGGCCTCCTGGCCCAGCTGGACGAGGAGGATCGCGGCCTTGCGCAGGCCGGTGAGCTCCTCGGTCTTGGTCGACATGGCCACGGTCACCGACCGCTCGCGATCCAGCCGCGGAGCAGCTGGGCGACCTCGTCGGGCTGGGTGGCCACGAGCTCGTGGATGTCGGACTTCTGCTTCTCGATCGCCTTGGGCTCGTCGGCCGGGAGCACGACGGCGTCGAGCGGGCCGAGGTCGGAGCCGCGGGTGATCGCCAGCGGCTGCGGGGCGTAGCCGAGGGCGCCGAGCTCCTCGGCGTCGAGCAGCTGGCGCTTCTGCTTCCGGGAGGAGAGGAAGGCCAGCACGATCACGACCAGGACGAGCAGGATGATGCCCGCCTTCTTCACGAGGTCGAACAGCATCGTCTTGCTCTGCGCGTCCGCAGCAGCGGCCTCGGCGGCGGCCGCCGCATCCGTGGCGCTGGTATCGAACTTCATCGGCGTCACCTGGATGGTGTCGCCGCGCGCTGCGTCGAAGCCGACGGCGTTGGCCACGACGGCGGTGAGCGCCGTGGTGTCGACGGCGCCGGCGGCGGCGTTGACCATGACCGAGACCGTGAGCCGCTTGACCGCGCCGGGGGCGCCGGTGCGGGTCTCCTCGGTCTTGTCGATCGGGTTGTCCTGCGTGTTGTCGGTCTTGGTGTAGGTGTTGGTGCCGCTCCCCGTGCCGGTGGTGACGGGAGTGGTCGTGGAGCCGTTGCCGACGACGCCGCCAGGGACGGATCCGGTGCCGTTGAAGGTCTCCGAGCTGCTGGACTGCGACAGCGGCGGGATGGTCTTGGGGTAGGTGTACTGCGTGTTCGTCTTCGTCCACTGGTCGAAGTCGAGCGCCGCGTTCACCCGCACGACGGCGTTGCCGACGCCGAGGGACCTCTCCAGCATCGACTGCGCGTTGTCCTGCAGCGCCTTCTCGACCGACTGCTGGGCCCGGATCTGCGAGCTCGCCGAGGCACCGCCGGCGCCGGCGGTGGTGGTGAGCAGGGTGCCCGCCGAGTCGGTGATGGTGACGTTGGCCGTGGTGAGCTTCGGGACCGACGAGGCCACGAGGTTCTGGATGGCCGTGACCTGCTCGTCGGTGAGCGCGGCACCGGCGCCCATGGTGACCATGACGGCGGCCGTCGGCTTGTCGGAGTCCTGCGTGAAGACCGTCTTCTCCGGCAGCGCCAGGTGGACCGAAGCGGCCTTGACAGCGTCGATGGCCTCGATCGTCGTGGCCAGCTCGCCCTCGAGGGCGCGCTGGTAGGTGACGTTCTGCATGAACTCGGAGGTCGTGATGCCCTGCTGGTCGAGCAGCGAGTAGCCGCCGCTGGTGTTGGCCGGCAGGCCCTGGGCGCTCATCGCCAGGCGCGTCGCGTAGACCTTGTCCTGCGGCACGAGGATCGTCGTGCCGCCGTCCTGCAGCTCGTAGGCCGTGCCGGTGGTGTCGAGCTGCTGCACGACCGCTGCGGCGTCCTCGGTGGAGAGGTTGCTGTACAGCGGCGAGAGCGACGGCGCCGACCAGCGCATGAACGCGAAGGCGGCGAGCACGAGGCCGGCGACACCGATGACGATGACGCCGATCTGGCCCGGCGTGAAGCCGGACATCGCCGACCGCGCGCGGCGCAGGCCGTCCTGGACGATCGCGGTCACAGCGGCATCCTCATGATCTCGTTGAAGGCCTCGATCGCCTTGTTGCGCACAGCGACGGTCATCTGCGTCGTGAGGGACGCCTCGCTGGCGGCGATCAGGTAGTCGTGGGCGTTGGTGAGCGTGCCGGTCGCGGCCTGGACCGCGAGGCCGTCAGCCTTGGACTGCACGGCGCTGAGGTTGTCGACGGCGCCGGCCAGCGAGGTCGCGAACCCGCTGCCCTGAGGCGACGCGACGCGTGTGGCGGCGCCGACGCCGCCGGCCGGCCCCAGCGGGCCGACGGGCGGGACGATGCCGATCCCCGTGATGCTCATGCGTTCCTGCCGATCTGCAGCGCCGTCTGGTACGCCTGCGTCGCGCGCTCGACCACGGCGAGGTTGGCCTGGTAGCCGCGCTGCGCCTGGATGAGCTGGGTCATCTGGTCGCCGAGGTCGATGTCCGGCCGGCGCACATAGCCGTCGGTGTCGGCGAGGGGGTTGTCGGGCTCGTAGACCACGCGGCCCTCGGGGTTTCCGAGGGCGATGCCGGTGACGTTGACGCCCTTCGGATCGCCGGCCGCGAAGCCGTCGGCCGACTGCGCCACGACGTACCGCGCCTGGAACGCCGTCTCCGACGTCGACTTCACCGTGTTGATGTTGGCGATGTTGTCGGAGACGCAGTCGAGCCAGATCCGGTTGAGGTTGGTGCCCGAGCCGGAGATGGCGAAGACGTCGAAGAGGCCCATCACGAGCTCCTCAGGACGTCGCGGATAACGCCCATGCGCCCGTCGACGGCGCGCACGGCCAGCGAGTACTGCAGGTTGGTCTTCTGCTGCAGGAGCGTCTCGCGCTCGAGGCTGACGTTGTTGCCGTCCTCGCGGGCGGGGTCGCCGGTCCACGCCTCGCTGATCGCCCCGGAGAGCGACGTGGAGTCGAGGTAGGGGTTCGAGCCGAGCGCGGCGTCGAGCGCGGACTCGAACTCCACGCTGCGCGCCTTGTACCCGGGCGTCTGGATGTTGGCGACGTTGTCGGCGGAGATGCGCAGCCGCTGCTGGAGGCCGTCCAGCGCGACGTCGACCGCCGGGATGACGAGCCGGTCGTCCATGGAGTCAGTGCTCCTCGACTCCGCACGGGGCGGATCGGGCCTGTTCCGTGGCGATCGTGGCGAGCATCCTGCTCGTGGAGCCCATCGGTCCCGGCCGTCCGCTCCTGAGGGCCGTTTCCTCTCGCTTCGCTCACGAAGCGCGGATCAGGCCCCGGGGAAGCGGTCGTACCAGGCCTGGAACGCCGCGTTGATGCGCGCGTAGGCCTGCGGTGCGGTCTGCTCCAGGTGACCGGCCCAGCCGGAGTGGCCGAGCCCCCACGAGGACCAGTCGGTGCCGCCCTTGGTCATCCGGTGCACGGCCGCGGCGGCCTTGGCCGGGTCGTAGACGTCGGCCGCGCTGATGCTGCGGCCGAGGTGGATGTCGTTGAGCTGGAAGAGCCCGTGGTCGCGCGTGCCGTTGGAGTTCACCGGGCTCAGTGCGCCCGGACGGCCGTGCGACTCGCGCATGGCCACGGCCCACGCGGTGCGCAGGCCCTCGCCGGAGAAGCCGGCGTCCTGCAGCACCGACACCAGCTGCTGGGCCGACAGCTGCGCCTTCGGGTCGCGCACGCCGGAGGCGGTCGAGACCGCCGACGTGCCACCGATCGACGACGCCGAGTAGGCCGACACCGCGGCCGCGCCCAGCACCTCGGTCGGGGTACGGGCGACGCCGTCGCCCTCCGGAGCGATCCGGCGGATGCGCACGAGATGCGCGGTGTCGACGTCCGAGATCCTGGTATCCGCACGGCGGTTGGCGGCCTCGACCATCTTGCCGTCGCCCAGGTAGATGCCCACGTGGTTGATGCCGAGCGGCGACGGGTCGTTGCGGTGCCCGCCGGGCTCGTGGAAGAACAGCAGGTCGCCGGGCTTGGCGTCCTTGAGGGAGTCGACGGGCGTGCCCTGCTTGACCTGCTCCCACGACACCTCGGGGATGTCGATGCCGAACTGCTTGGCGACCCAGTGGGTGAAGCCGGCGCAGTCCCAGCCCTTCGGCGAGCGGCCGCCGGCGACGTAGGGGACCCCGGTGAAGCGCTTGGCCCAGGCAGCGAGGTCGTCGCCGTCGGCGCCGGAAGCTCGTGCGCCCGTGGGCATCCCGGACGACCAGCCCACAGAGCCCGTGCCGCCCCCAGCTCCCTGCACGACGTCGGCGAGGGCGCTGGCGAAGTCGCTGCCGGAGGACGACGCGGCGACGGCCGACGATGCAGGCGGCGCCATCACCCCGAGGGCGTAGGCGCGGCTCTGGATCGTGGCGATGCGCGACGAGACGTCGGCGAAGGACACGCGGGCTCCAGCGGAGGTCGTGCGCGTCCGTGCGCCGAGGGTCTTCCGCGTGCCCAGATCGGCCGCAGCCGCAGCGACCTGAGGGATTCCGGCGGTCAGGCCTCGGTGCGCACCACGGGCATGGCCGCATCGGCCGGAGCCAGGTCGGCCGCCGGCCCGGGGCGGCCGAAGTGCCAGCCCTGGCCGTGGTCCACGCCGAGCGCGAGGAGCGCCGCCGCCTCCCGCTCGTCCTCGACGCCCTCGGCCACGACGGTGGCGCCGGCGGTGTGGCCGAAGTCGACGAGCGAGCGGACCAGGGTGCTCAGGACCGGGTCGTCGGAGACCCCGTGCACCAGCGAGCGGTCGAGCTTGATCACGTCCGGGTGCGCCAGCACGATGTGGCGCAGCGAGGAGAAGCCGGCGCCGACGTCGTCGACCGCGAGCCGCATCCCCGCGTGGCGCAAGGGCTCGATCGCCTCCGACAGCTCGTCGTAGTCCTCGACCGGGTCGTGCTCGGAGAGCTCGAGGAGCACCCGCGGCGCATCGAGGGCCGCGAGCGTGTCGATGACCTGCGGCAGCTGCAGCGTGGCGGGGGAGAGGTTCATCGCCACGTAGCCCCCGATCTCGTCGAGGTGCTCGGCGGCCCGCATGAGCGCCAGCAGCTCGAGCTCGTGGCCGAGCCCGACGCTGTGCGCCTGCGCGAACACGACGTCCGGCGTCAGGCCCCACTCGGCGGGGAAGCGGCTCAGCGCCTCGGCCCCGACGCGGCGCCCGGTCGCGAGCTCGACGATCGGCTGCACGACGACGACGGGGCCGCCCGCCTCGATCACGGGCAGGAGCCGGTCCTCGATCTCCGAGCGGCGCTCGTGCTCGACCACCTCGGGCTCGAGGACGACGGCGGCCGCGCGGGCGAGCACCTCCATGAGCGCCTGGTCGCGCTTGGTCAGCGCCTTGTCGGTGGTGAGGCCGGCGGCGCAGAAGGTGCCGTAGAGCCGGCCGTCCGACAGCCGCACCGGCACCGAGACGTAGCTGCGGATGCGGGGCATCCGGGCCGCGGGCAGCCGCATGGCGGTGTCGTACTTGGTGAGATCGGGGATGACCGGCGGCAGGTCGCCGTCGAGGATCGCCTGGCACAGCGACGTGGCCTGCACCTGCGTGGCGCCCTCGCGGAAGAGCAGCGACGCCGGTCCCGCGGCCTCGACCACCTCGATGTGCTGGGTGGTGCCGTCGAGCCGCGACAGGAACGCCACCGACAGGCCCAGCGACTGACGGGCCGTGGCGAGCAGCTCGGCCACCTGCCGGTCGGTGCCCGAGCGGCCGGGCCGCTCGCGCCGTGTGAAGAGGGCCACGTCACTTCTTCGGCAGACACGGGGGCGTCTTGAGACCCGGATGAGGGTCGCCTTATCGGCCGTTCGGGCCCTTCACGCTGTGTCAGCGGCCGAGCCCGTTCTGTGCCGCCGGGTGGGTCGCGGACGGGATGGGAGCGGTTGCCGTGACACAGCGTGAAACAGCCTCTAGTTGAACGTTGTCGCAGGTGGGAGGGCATGCGACGGGGATGCGACAGGACTGCGACGAAGAGTTCACACGGATGTTGCAGCAACGACTCGCAACAGGCGCAACGACCGGGTTAGCGTGGCGGTACCAGCCCGAGAGGCCCCGCCGAGGTGGACGGCGGACCAGCCGTACCGGTCCGGAACCAGGAGGCCTCGATGCCCTTCGACGTCAGCCCCGTCGACCACGAGCACGCCTTCTTCGCCCACGAGGACCCGCGCTACCTGATCTGCGCGTGCGGGCAGTACGCCGTCCGCTGCCGCGACATGATCGGCCAGGCGTCCGTGCGCCTCATCGACCCGCCGACACCGGTGCTGCGGGTGCCGCTGCGCCCGGTGCCGTCGGTGCGCGACACCGACGTCCGCGTGGTCGACACGGACTCGGTGGCCCTGCCGGCCTGAGCGCCTAGGCCTCGGGGACGGCGCGCGGCCCCGACTTGGGCCGGCGGAGCCCCGCGGCGGTCAGCCGCTCGACGAGCTCGCGCGAGCTGACCAGTTGTGCACCCGCCTCGAGCGCCGCGGGGTGCAGCTGCTCGGGGATGTCGTAGTGGTCGCGCTCGAAGCCGCGCCGCGGCACGCCGAGGCGCTCGGCGAAGGCGTGCAGCTCGTCGTAGGACACGTCGCTGACCATGTGCCCCCACCACCGCTCGCGGTGCCACCACCGCGGGGAGTCGATGAGGATGGCCACCCGCGAAGGCTACGACGCGCAGGAGGCGGCGTCAGTCGCAGACGTTGTCTGCGGCCGTGCGCGGCGCGGCCGACGAGGACGGCGTCGCGGCCACGACCGTGACCTTCTTGGCCGTCGTGTAGCCCGTGCCGACCGTGATCTCGAAGGTGTTGCCGAGGCCCTTCACCGCAACGAGCTTCGCGCCGGGGAGCGACGCGGACACGGTCTTGAGCGACTCGTCCCACTCGGGGTCGTAGCGGATGACGGTCTGCTCGCCGACGAGGGCGTCGGCGTTGCCGGGCGAGCCGACGACCTTGAAACCGACGGCGGCGAGGTCGCCGGCCGCGGTCGCGGCCAGACCCTTCACCTCGGTGCCGTTGAGCACCGTGACACGGATGCTGCCGGGCTGCACGGTCGCCTTGGGGGCGTTGGTCTTCTTGGGGATGATCGGCTGGTCGGCGGCGATCGCGGCGAAGAGCGCCTTGGACCCCTGCTTGTCCCAGGTGAGGACGTCGCCGAGGTTGGGGTCGCGCAGGTTCTGGCCCAGCGGCACCGTCGTCATCGCGATCCGGCTCGGGCTGATGCCCTTGAAGCGGTCGACGAGGTCGAGCATCTGGTCGGTGCCGAGCGAGTCGTCGGTCTTGAGGCTGCTCGCGACCGCCGACATGAACGAGTCGAGGCGCACCGGGTTGGTGAGCGTGCCGGCGGAGAGCGCCTTGGCCGCCATCGCGGCGACGAACTTCTGCTGGCGCTTCATCCGGCCGATGTCGGCCGTGGGGTCGATGTAGCGGGCGCGGACGTAGGCCAGCGCCTGCGCGCCCTTGACCGTCTGCTTGCCGGCGGGCAGGTCGAGGCCGGAGTTCTTGTCCTTCGTGGCCTTCGGCAGGCAGACGTCGACGCCGTCGAGGGCGTCGACCATCGTGAGGAAGCCGGCGAAGTTGATCTCGGCGTAGTGGTCGATGGTCAGGCCGGTCATCTTCTCGACCGTGGTGACCATCAGCTTGGGGCCGCCGAGGGAGTACGCAGCGTTGAGCTTGGCGGAGCGGCCGTCGTGGCGCTTGCCCTTGTCGTCCGTCCACGCCGGGATCTGGGCGAGGGTGTCGCGCGGCAGCGAGACGACGGAGATGTCCTGGCCGTCGCCGGACAGGTGCACCAGCATCATCGTGTCGGTGTGCATGCCGTAGTCGTCGTAGCCGAGGGTCAGCTTCTTCTTCTCGGCCTTGGTGAGGCCGGCGCGGTCGTCGCTGGCCACGACGAGCATGGTGAGCGGCTCGCCCTCCTCGAGGGCGCCGCCGGAGGTGCCGGCGTCGACCTTGCTGATCTGGCCGGCGTAGCGGTTGACCGCCGCCCAGCCGACGCCGGAGGTCAGCAGGACGCCGGCCGACGCCACGGCGGCGGCGACGCGCAGGCCGCGTCGCGGCGCGCTCGTGCGGCTCATCAGGTCAGTCGGTCCTTCGTCCCGTCGGCGGACCCGGGGCGGATCCGCTCCACGGTACGACGCAGCAGGGGCGCCTCCGGTGCCGCAACGCCGGGCAGTCGTGGCGCTCGTCACACGCCGGGCGCTCGCTAGGGTTCGAGGTGCCATGACCGATGCCTCCGCGACCCCCGGCACGGACCTGCCCGGCGTGTCCGTCGTCGTCCCCGTCCTCGACGAGGAGCGCCACCTCGAGGCCGCGGTCGGGCGGCTCCTCGGCCAGGCCTACGCCGGCCCGCTCGAGGTGGTGCTCGCCCTCGGGCCGAGCACCGACCGCACCGACGAGGTCGCGGAGCGCCTCGCGGCGGCCGACCCGCGGCTGCGCCTCGTGGCCAACCCCACCGGCCGCACGCCCGCCGGGCTCAACCTCGCGATCCGCGAGGCGCGCTACGACGTGATCGTGCGCTGCGACGGGCACGCGCTCGTGCCGGAGGACTACGTCGCCACCGCGGTCGAGGCGCTCGCCCGCACCGGGGCCGACAACGTCGGCGGTCTCATGGCCGCCGAGGGCGTCACCCCGTTCGAGCGTGCCGTGGCCTGCGCGATGACGTCGAAGCTCGGCGTCGGCTCGGCGTCGTTCCACGTGGGCGGCGAGGAGGGCCCGGCGCCCACCGTGTACCTCGGGGCGTTCCGCCGCGACGCGCTCGACCGCGTCGGCGGCTACGACGAGTCGATGGTGCGGGCGCAGGACTGGGAGATGAACCACCGGATCATCGAGTCCGGCGGCCTCATCTGGTTCACCCCGCGGATGCGCGTGACGTACCGGCCCCGCAGCACGGTGAAGGCGCTGTCGCGGCAGTACCTCGAGTACGGACGTTGGCGCCGCGAGGTCGTGCGCCGCTACCCCGAGACCCTGTCGGCCCGCTACCTGGCCGCGCCCGTGGCCGTCGTCGGCGTCGCCGCCGGCACCGCTGCCGGCCTGGTCGCCGCGGCTGGGGGACCGGCGTGGCTGCGCGCCGGCTGGCTCGCCCCGCTGGGCTACGCCGCGCTCGTCACGGCCGGCGGCGTCGCGGCCGCACGCGGCGAGGGCGCCGAGGTGGCCGTCCGCATGCCGCTCGTGCTCGCGACGATGCACGGGTCGTGGGGCACCGGCTTCCTGACGAGCCGTCGCAGCACGACGTCGGGCTAGGGTCGTCCCGGGCCGCACGCCCGCTGGCTGGAGGAGAGAACGCGGTGTACACGATCATGCCCGTCTACGGGACGCGTCCCGAGGCGATCAAGATGGCGCCGCTGCTCGGCGCGCTCGAGTCCGACGAGCGCTTCCGTTCCTACGTGGTCGCGACCGGCCAGCACCGCGAGATGCTCGACCAGGTCAACCGGCTGTTCGGCATCGAGCCGCAGACCGACCTCGACATCTTCCAGCAGGGCCAGACCCTCGACACCGTCACGGTCCGCACGATGGAGCGCCTCACCGCGGTGCTCGAGGACGTCGTGCCCGACGCCGTCGTCGTCCAGGGCGACACCACCTCGGCGTTCGTCGCCGGCCTTGCCGCCTTCTACAAGAAGATCCCGGTGTTCCACCTCGAGGCCGGGCTGCGCACCGACGACATCTACAACCCCTTCCCCGAGGAGGCCAACCGCCGCCTCGTGGCGCGCATCGCGTCGCTGCATCTCGCGCCGACGTCGACCAGCCGCGACAACCTGCTGCGCGAGGGCGTGCCCTCCGACGACATCGTCGTCACCGGCAACACCGTCATCGACGCCCTCATGTCGATCGTCGACCGTCCCGCCGCATTCGACGACCAGCGGGTCGCCGACGCCGTCGCCTCGGACCGCCGCCTCGTCCTCATCACCGCGCACCGCCGCGAGTCGTGGGGCGAGCCGATGGAGGCCATCGGCCGCGCTGTCGGCCGGCTCGCCGACCTGCACCCCGAGGTGCTGTTCCTGCTGCCGCTGCACGGCAACCCGGCCGTCCAGGCCGCGCTGCTGCCCTCCGTGCAGGACAAGGTCAACGTGGTCACCTGCCCCTCGCTGGAGTACGCGCAGTTCGCCGCGGCGATGAAGCGCGCCGACGTCGTGCTCACCGACTCGGGCGGAGTGCAGGAGGAGGCGCCGTCGCTCGGCAAGCCGGTGCTCGTCACGCGCACCAACACCGAGCGGCCGGAGGCGGTCGCCGCCGGCACCGTGAAGCTCATCGGCACCGACGAGGACCGCATCGTCCGCGAGGTCACGGTGCTGCTGACCGACCCCGAGGCCTACGCCGTCATGGCGGAGGCCGTGAACCCGTACGGCGACGGCAAGGCGGGCGCGCGCTCGCTCGCCGCGATCCGCGCGTTCTTCGGCATCGGCGAGCGGCTGCCGGACTTCGACCCCGGCGTCTGACCTAGCGCGTCAGCGGTCGCGCCACTGGCCGCGGGTGTCGAGCACGGCCTTGCCCGTGAGGGTCTCGGCCGTGACTGCGGCGAACTCGTCGTGGTCGACGAGCAGCACCACGACGTCGGCCTGCGCCAGCGCGTCGTCGAGCCCCGTGAGCGAGATGTTGGAGAGGCCGGCGAGCGCCTTCGGGATCTCGTGGACGTTGGGCTCCACGACGACGAACTGCCGGTCGGCGGACCGGGTCGCGAGCTCGTGGGCGATCTCGAGGGCCGGGCTCTCGCGCAGGTCGTCGATGTTCTTCTTGAACGCCAGGCCGAGCAGCGCGGCGGTGGCGCCGGGGCGCTCGGCGAGCAGCGCCTGCGCGCGCTCGAGCACCCACTCGGGCTTGTGGTCGTTGACCTCTCGCGCGGTCTTGATGAGGCGCGACTCCTCGGGCGCGGCCGCGACGATGAACCACGGGTCGACCGCGATGCAGTGGCCGCCGACGCCGGGGCCGGGCGTGAGGATGTTGACGCGCGGGTGGTGGTTGGCCAGCTCGATCGCGTGCCACACGTCGATACCGAGCCGGTCGCTGATGAGCGAGAGCTCGTTGGCGAAGGCGATGTTGACGTCGCGGAACGAGTTCTCGACGAGCTTGACGAACTCGGCGGTCTTGGCGTCGGTGGGGAGCAGCTCGCCGACGCAGAAGATGCGGTAGACCGCGGCGGCCTTCTCGGTGGCCTCGGGCGTGAGCCCGCCGATGATGCGGTCGTTCTCGCGCAGCTCGCGCAGCACCTGGCCGGGCAGCACGCGCTCCGGGCAGTGGGCGAACAGGACCGATCCGGGCTCGAGGTCCGGGCGGGCCTCGTGCACCCACTGCGCCATCTTCTCGGTGGTGCCGGGCGGGCTGGTCGACTCGAGGATGACAAGCTCGCCGCCGGACAGCGCCGCGGCGACGGACTTGCTCGCACGCTCGACGTAGGAGAGGTCGGCGGACCGGTCGGCCAGGAAGGGCGTCGGCACGGCGATCATGTAGACGTCGGCGGCCGGCATCTCGGTGGTCGCGGTGAGCTTCCCGTCGGCGACGGCCTTGGCCACCACGGCGTCGAGGTCGGGCTCGACGATGTGGATGCGGCCCTCGTTGACCGCGTTGACGGCGGTCTCGTTGACGTCGACGCCGACCACGGGCACGCCCTGGGCCGCGATGGCCGCAGCGGTGGGGAGGCCGATGTAGCCGAGGCCCACCACGGCGATCTTCTGGGTCATCCGACGTGCTCCTTCATGCTCGATGCTCGGGGCATCCTCTCAGGCGGGCTGCGGCCGATGGGCCGTTCCGCGCGGGCGCCGTGGCGCCTCTCACTCCCGGCCGCGCTCCACGGCCGCAGCCGTCCGGCGCTGCTCCTCGGTGAGCTCCACCACGCGCCTGGTGAGCTCGAGCACGGCGGGGGAGGGGTCGGCCGGCGGCGGCACGGGCCGGCGCGAGAGCGACCGGCCCCAGACCTCCACGCGCACGAGCAGGGCCGCCACGGCCAGCGCCGCGACGATCCAGGGGCCGCGGACGGGCCACACGAGCGAGGCCAGCCAGCCCAGGCCGACGAGCACGGCGGCGATCACGAGGGTGGCGCCGGCCTGCGCGGCGGGGCCGGGGGCGCCGGACTGCCTGCTCATGCGTCGGCTCCTCGGTGCGGCGCGCGCGACGGGCGCTCGGGCTTCGGCCCGCGGGAGGGCTGCGGGCCTCCGGCATACTAGCCGTCGCCCGGGGCCCGGCCCCCGGCGCGACGAGGAGGTCCGGACCGTGGAGGACGGCGGCGCCCCCGGCCCCGGCGCGGCGGACGCCCGCAGGCTCGTCGTCGCCTACGGCTTCGCACCCTCCACCGACACCAGCGCCGTCGTCATGGCCAAGCGCGTCCTGGCCGACGGCGTGCCGGTCGACGTCGTGTCGCAGGACCTCTCGTCCGTCTCGGGCAGCGACGACGGCCTCGCCTCGCTCGTGCAGCCTCTCGTCGGCCGCCAGATCGTGCTCGGCGGCGAGCCCGAGTACGGCGGCTGGGCCACCATCCGCCGGTTCGTCTCGGAGGGCCTCGACGCCGTGGCGCGGCTCGAACTCGCCCACGGCCGGCCCTACGCCGAGGTGCACAGCCGGGCGATGTGGCCCGCGGCCCACTTCCTCGCCGCCCGGTACCGGCTGCTGACCCCCGGGGCGACGTGGTCGGCGGAGTTCTCCGACCCATTGCTCCACACCGTGGCGGGGGAGCAGCGCCGCCGCAGGTTCGGCGGCGACGACGTCGCCGAGGACCTCTGGCGGGCCGTGCGCGACGCCGACCCCTCGCTGTCGCGTCCGGACAACGTCTGGGAGATGGTCGAGCTGCTGCCCTACGCGGTGGCCGACTCGGTGGTGTTCACCAACGAGCTGCAGCGCGACCACATGCTCGGCTACTGCCGCTCGCGCGTGCTCGCCGAGCGGGCGCGGGAGCGGTCGGTCGTGTCGCCGCACCCGTCGCCGCCGGCGTCGGCGTACGCGCTGTCGTCGGCAGTGCTCGACCGCGAGCCCGGCACCGTGGCGGTGGGCTACTTCGGCGTCTTCTACCCGACCCGCGGGCTCACCGAGGTGTGGGACGCCCTGGGCCGCCTCGACGCCGAGGAGCGCGGGCGCCTGCGCCTGCACGTCTTCACCAGCGACCCCGCGTCGCTCGTCGAGCAGCTGGCCGGCACCGGCCTCGAAGGCGTGGTGCTGCCACGGGACTACGTGCCGTACCTGGACTTCCTGCACCTCGCCACGCAGCTCGACGTGCTCGTCGTCGGCGATGCGCGCACCGCCGGAACGCACGACGTCAACCCGTACCTGCCGTCGAAGTGGAGCGACTACGTCGGCTCGAGCACGCCGGTGTGGGCGCTCTCGGAGCCGGGCTCGATGCTGTCGCGGATGCCCGCTGCCTACGGCTCGTCGCTCGGTGACGTCGACGGCGCGGTGCGCGTGCTGCGCGAGATCCTGGCGCGCTAGCCGCGCTGGTTGGCCCGCTCGAGGTCGCCCTCGAAGTCGACCTCGACCGCGAACAGGTCGGAGATGTCGACGGGCAGCACCTTGAGGCCGTCGCTCGCGATCGCGGTCTCGATGCCGCGCTCGAAGTAGTCCTGCTCCGCGCACGCCTCGAGGTGGGCGATGAGCACGGCCTTGTCGGCGCCGGCGACGTAGTTGATGCCCACGGCCTCGCCGAGGCCGCCCTCGACGGTCTTGGAGAGCTCGTCGACGAAGCCCTCGGCGTCGACCGTGTACTTGACCTCCTCCTCGGCGACCTGCGAGGTGTTCACGCAGACGAAGGAGCGCCCGGCCTCCATGTGGGGCCGCACGCGGCGCAGCACCTCGGCGTCGAAGACGACGTCGCCGTTCATCCAGAGCACCCCGCCGTCGGACGACGCCTTGAGTGCCTTGAGCAGGCTCTTGGAGGTGTTGGTCTGGTCGTAGGCCTCGTTGTAGACGAACAGGGCGTCCGGGAAGGCCTCGAGGATGAGCTCGAGCTTGAACCCGACGACGACTGTGACGCGCGCCTCGTCGCCGAACGCGGAGCGGACGTTGTCCATCTGCTGGGCCATGATGCTGCGGCCGTCGGCGAGCGGCGTGAGCGGCTTGGGCCAGGGGCGCCCGAGGCGGGTGCCCATGCCGGCGGCCAGGATCGTCACCTGCAGGGTCATGGGTCCTCGGGTCGGTTCACGCGCCGATGGTCGGGGCCCGGCGCCTCAGGTGCGAGAATGCTACCCGGCCCGCCGACCGCCGGGCTGCGAGAGAGGAGCCCGAGCCGCCGTGGTGACGCTGGCTGCCGATCCGGCATCGGATCGCGCTGCGACGCGACGTCGCACGCTCGCCGTCCTCAACCTGCTGGTCCGCCGGGACATCAAGCTGAGGTACGCGGGGGCCTGGCTCGGCTACGGCTGGACGATGCTCGAGCCGCTCCTCATGACGATGGTCTACGCCTTCGTCTTCGGCGTCCTCCTCCCCACGCGCGACTTCGCAGAGACGCCCTACGTGCTCTACCTCATCACCGGCGTGCTGGCCTGGAACTGGTTCAACACCGCCGTCAACGAGGGCATGACCGCGGTGTCGTCCGAGGCCAAGATCGTGCGCAGCGCGGACGTGCCGCGCTGGATCTGGGTGGCCCGCACCTGCACCTCGACGATGATGATCTTCATCTTCGCGATCCCCGTGATCGTGGCGTTCATCCTGTGGTTCCGGCACCCGGTGTCGTGGCTGATCATCCTGTTCCCGCTCGGGATCGTGCTGCAGTTCGCGTTCGCGTTCGGCATCGGGCTGCTGCTCTCCCCGCTCGCGGTGCTGGCCGGCGACGTGAAGCGCCTCGTGCGGGTCCTCCTGCGCGTCGGCTTCTACCTGACGCCGGTGCTCTACAGCCTCAACGCGGTGCACTCCCGGTTCGGCGACTACACCGCTCTGGCCAAGCTCAACCCGATCGCCGGCTCGATGTCGCTGTTCCGGGCCGGGCTGTGGTCCAGCGATCTCTTCGCCTGGTACTTCTACGCGGCTCAGGTCGTCATCACACTGCTCACGCTGGCCCTCGGCTTCTGGGTGTTCAAGCGCCTCGAGGGCACCGTGCTCAAGGAGCTCTGACCGTGGCCCCCGTCATCGAGGCGAACAACCTCGGGATCCAGTTCTACCGCAACCGCAAGCGGCGGATCTCCGTGCGCGAGATCCTCTTCAAGGGCAAGAGCACGTCGCCCAAGGAGCAGTTCTGGGCGGTGCGCAACGCCACCTTCAAGGTCGAGCAGGGCGAGGCGGTCGGCCTCGTCGGCGCCAACGGCCACGGCAAGTCGACGCTGCTCAAGATGATCGCCGGAGTGCTGCTCCCCGACGAGGGCTCGGTGAAGGTGCGCGGCGGAGTGGCCCCGCTCATCGAGATCACCGGCGGCTTCCAGGGCCAGCTGAGCGCCCGCGAGAACGTCTACCTCATCGCCGGCCTGCACGGCATGAGCAAGAAGGAGATCGACGCGAAGTTCGACGAGATGATCGACTTCGCCGAGCTCCACAAGTTCATCGACACCCCGTTCCGCCACTTCTCGAGCGGTATGAAGGTGCGCCTCGCGTTCTCGGTCGTGACCGCCCTCGACGAGCCGATCGTGCTCGTCGACGAGGTGCTCGCGGTCGGCGACAGCAAGTTCAAGCAGAAGTGCTACAACCGCCTCGACGAGATGATGGCGGGCGGCGACCGCACCATCTTCATGGTGTCGCACAGCGAGCGGAACCTGCGCCGCTTCTGCACCCGCGGGCTCTACGTCCGCCACGGCGAGATCGTCGCCGACGGCAACATCGACGAGACCCTCGACGCGTACAACGCCTACATGGACACGGACGCCTGAGCGTGCCCGCCCAGCCCGTGCGCGCGCTGGTCGCCCCCGCGTCCGGCGCCGACGGCATCCCTCCCGCGCTCGCGGAGCCCCTGGCCGCCGCCGGCGCCGAGCCGTCCATCCTGCCCGCGCCGTCGCTGGCCGACGGCCTGCGCGCCGTGGCCGCCGAGCTCGACGCCGGCCGCCGTACGGTGGTCGTGGGCGCCGACGTCGTCGCGTCCACGGCGTCGCTCGGCCGGCTCGTCGACGACCTGTCGACGGGCACGGCGCTGCTGGTGTCGCCCGCGCGCGTCGACGCGTCGGGTGTGCGGGTGAGCCACCACGTCGTCGCCAGCACGGCCTCGGCGCACCACGAGGTCTCCGGTGCGGGCACCGGATCGCTGGGCGCGCTCGTGGTGCGCGCCGAGGACACGGCTGCCGCTGCGGCAGCGCTGCGCGAGATGGCCGACGTCGCCGACGCGCACGGCTGGGACGGCGACGTCGTCGAGCACGCGGCCGTCGCGCTGGTCCGCCGCGAGATCGGTGTCCGCGCCGTCGAGGCCGTCGGTCCGTCGACGCGGTCGGACGACCCCGCCGAGCGCGACGCCGTCGCCGCACGCCTGGCGGCGGGCGAGGACGACCGCGCCGCGCGGTCCGCGGGCAACCGCAGCGACGACGGCTTCTACTCCACGTTCGTCCTGCGCCGGCTCTCGAAGCCGCTCACCGGCCTGGCGATCCGGCTAGGGCTCTCGCCCAACGCCGTCTCGCTGATCTCGCTGGCGATCGGCCTGCTCGCCGCCGTGCTGTTCGCGCTCGGCAGCCTGCCCGCCACCGTCGCGGCCGCGCTGCTCCTGCAGCTGTCGATCATCATCGACTGCGTCGACGGCGAGGTGGCCCGCCGCACCCGGCGGTTCTCGAAGCTCGGCGCGTGGCTCGACGCCTCGACCGACCGCGTCAAGGAGTTCGCCGTCTACGCCGGCCTCGCCGCCGGCTACGGCGGCGACCGCAGCATCTGGCTGCTGGCCGGCGTCGTGCTGGTGATGCAGACCGTGCGGCACATGTCCGACTACGACTTCGCCCGGGTGCTGCTCGCGCGCGAGACGTGGGTGGCGCCGCGGGCGCTCGACGACCCGTCCGACGGCGGCCTCGCCTCCGCCGGGGCGGCCCTCGACCTGTCCGCCCGGGCCAGCGGGAGCAGCGCCGTCTACTGGGCGAAGAAGGCGATCCACATGCCGATCGGCGAGCGGTGGCTCGTCATCAGCGTGGGCTCGATCGTCGTGGGGCCGTGGTGGACGCTCGTCGCGCTGCTCGTGCTGGGCCTGGTCGCCATCGCCTACACCCTGGTCGGCCGGCTGCTGCGGGTGCGGCGCTGGCGGCACCCCGCGGAGCGCTCCGGGCGCGACCTCCTGGTGCCGCAGCTCGACCTCGGGCCGCTGGCCTCCCCGCTGCTGCGCCGGGCGGAAGCGCGCCGCCCGGTGCTGGCCGGCCCCGCGGGCTGGGCCGTGCCGGCGCTGCTGCGCCTCGCCGAGCTCGGCCTGGTGCTGGTGGCGACCGCGGTCGTCGCGCCCGAGCGGCTCACCTGGGCCTACGCCCTGCTGTTCGTGCTGGCCTTCCACCACTACGACACGCTCTACCGGGCGCTCGGCGGGGAGGCCCCGCCCCGCTGGCTGGTCTGGGGCGGCCTGGGCTGCGACGGGCGCATCCTCGTCGTCCTCGTCGCGGCGCTGCTCGGGCCCGCCGCGCTCTCGGCCGTGCTCGTGGTCGGTACGGTGCTGCTCGCCGGGTGGTTCGTGGTGGTCGCCTCGGCGCAGTACGTCAGAGGCCTGACCGGCAGCGCCGGTCCGAGCGCGGGGAGCGCGGCGTGAGCGACGAGCAGGTGCGGCCGGAGCGGCCGACCATCGCCGAGCTGCGCGCGGTGACCCAGCCCGAGTCGGTGCGCGGCCGCGCGGCGTCCGAGCACTGGGTGGCCGACGTCTACCTGCGCCGCTACTCGCCGTACCTCACGAGGCAGCTGCTCAAGACCGGCATCTCCGCCAACGGCGTCACCTGGATCATGATCGCCACGGGTGCGAGCGCGGGGCTCGCGCTGCTCATCCCCGGCCTGCCGGGTGCGTTCCTCGCGCTGGTCCTCGGCCAACTGCAGATGCTCTGGGACTGCTGCGACGGCGAGGTCGCCCGCTGGCGCCAGACCTTCTCGCCCGCCGGCACGTTCCTCGACAAGGTGGGCCACTACACCGCCGAGTCGGTCATCCCGATCTGCCTGGGCATCCGCGCCCAGGGCGGCGTGGGGGAGGTGCTCGACAACGGTCCGGGCTGGTACGCCTGGGCCGGCGCCGTGCTCGCCGTGCTCGTCATGTTCAACAAGGCGCTCAACGACATGGTGCACGTGTCGCGCGCGTTCGCCGGCCTGCCGCGGCTGGCCGACGTCGCCGGCGTCGGCACCCCGCAGCGCAGCGGCCTCGCGCGGCTGCGCTCCGCCGCGCGGTTCATCCCGCTGCACCGCATCTTCCACTCGGTGGAGATGACGATCCTGGCGTTCCTCGCCGCCATCGGCGATGCGCTCGCCGGCGGCCTGGCCGTCACCCGCGTGCTCGTCGTCGTCATGGCGGTCGGCGCTGTGCTCGTCACCGCGGGTCACCTCGCCGCGATCCTGTCGTCGTCGAAGCTGCGCGCGGCGGGCTGAGCGCCCGATGGCCGCCCCCGTGATCGGCGTCGTCGTGCTCACCATGGGCACGCGGCCCGACGACCTGCGCGCCGGGCTGGAGTCGGTGCTCGCCCAGGACGGCGTCGAGGTCGACGTCCTCGTCGTGGGCAACGGCTGGGACCCGGTCGGCCTGCCCGACGGCGTGCGCGCGCTGCACCTGCCCGAGAACGTCGGGATCCCGGCTGGGCGCAACGCGGGAGTGCCGCACGTGCGCGGCGACCTGCTCTTCTTCCTCGACGACGACGCCCGGCTCGCCGACCCCGGCACGCTGGCCGGGCTGGCGGCGAGGTTCGACGCCGATCCGCGCCTCGGCCTGGTGCAGCCGCGGGTAGACGACCCCGAGGGCCGCACTCCGCCCGGCCGCTGGGTGCCGCGCCTGCGCGCCGGCGACCACAGCCGGCCCGGCCCCGCGACGTCGCTGTGGGAGGGCGCCGTCATGGTCCGGCGCTCCGTCCTCGACTACGCGCACGGCTGGCCCGAGCCGTTCTTCTACGCCCACGAGGGCATCGAGCTGTGCTGGCGCACCTGGGACTCCGGGCATGTGGCCTGGTACGCCGGCGACGTCGGCGTGCTGCACCCGGTGATCGACCCGCTGCGCCACGACGACTTCTGGCACAAGAACGCGCGCAACCGGGTGTGGCTGGCCCGCCGCAACCTGCCGGTCGTGCTCATGCCGCTCTACACCGGCACCTGGGCCGCCATCACGGTCGCGCGCGTGCGCGACCGCTCGGCGCGCAAGGTGTGGTGGCAGGGCTTCCGGGACGGCTGGTCGCAGGACCCGGGCGGCCGGCAGCGGATGCGGTGGTCGACCGTCGTGGCGCTCACCAGGGCGGGCCGCCCGCCGGTCATCTAGCCGGCGACCGCGCCGTCGACCGGGCAGCCGCGGACGTCAGGCGACGCAGGGGTTCTCGTCGGCCGTGCGGGTCTTGGTGCCCGACGAGCCGGACGACTTCACCACCGCGGCGCGGGCGCCGTCCCAGTCCGGGCCGATGGTGAGCACGAGGGTGCTGCCGCTGCCGGAGTCGTCGCGGACTGTGGCCTTCGACGACCACGCCAGGGTGCGCGCGGACTCGTCGTACCGCGGGTCGTAGGTGACCGTCGTGGCGGTGACGTCCTTCGGGGCGGTGGCGATGTTGACCACGACGAACCCGAGGTCTTCCAGCTCCTGGGCGGCCTTGCGCGCGGCGCCGTTGACGCCGCTGCCGTTGAGGACCGACACCTTGATCTTCGACGGCGCGGTGGTGAGGGCCTTCTCGCCCGGGGGCACGGTGACGGCCGGCGGGTACTGGGTGTCGTTCTTCATCGACTGCCAGATCGCCTTGGCCTTCGTCTCGTTCCACGACACCGTGGCCCCGTCGCTGTTGAGGGTCCACGGCACCGTCATGAAGGTGACCTTCGACGGCGAGAGGCCCTGCAGCGAGAGCGCCATGTTCTTCATCGCCTCGAGGTTGCCGAGCTCCTTGTCGGTCGTGAGCGACTGGGTCACGGAGTCGAGGACGTTGTAGAGCGTGGGCAGGTCGGTCAGCACGTTCTTCGACAGCGCGGTGCGCATGACCGACGAGAGGAAGATCTGCTGGCGGTCGATGCGCTGGATGTCGGAGCCGTCGCCCAGGGTCTTGCGGGCGCGGGCGAAGGCCAGCGCCTGGTCGCCGTCGAGGACGTGCGTGCCCTTGGAGAGCTTGAGGCCGCTCTTCTCGTCGTCGACCGGCTCGGCCAGGCAGACCGGGACGCCGCCGAGGGAGTCGACGACCGCCTTGAACCCCTTGAAGTCGACCACGAGGAAGTGGTCGACCCGCACGCCGGTGAGCGACTCCACGGCGCGGATCGTGCAGGCGGGGCCGCCGTTGGCGAAGGCCTCGTTGAAGCGGCCCGTCGCGGTGCCGTCCCCGTCGCAGGACGGACGGGTGACCATCGAGTCGCGGGGGATGGAGACCGCCAGCGCGCGGCTCCGGTCGGCGGCGACGTGGAGCAGGATCGTGGTGTCGCTGTGGCCGTTGCCGGACGCGGTGTCGTTGGGGTCGCCGAAGCCGCCGCCCTGGCCGGTGCGGGTGTCCGTGCCCATGACCAGGATGTTGAGCGGGGTCTGCTCGCCCTCGGGCACGGCCTCCTGCGTGGGGCGGTCGGTGCCGAGCGAGGCGGCGACGTCGATGGTCTTGACGTTGCCCGACAGCTTGTTCAACCCTGCCCAGGCGACGGCGGATCCCGCAGTGGCCACGAGGGTGAGGACGGAGACGACGGCGGCGGCGATCCGGACAGCCGGGCGGCCCTGGCGACGGGGCGGCGTCTCGGCTGTGCTCACCGGTCCAGTGTAAGCGGGCGGTGACCGTCCGCTGATCGGACAATTTCCGGACAAAAGCGACATTTCGCCACGAAGCCGGGCGCAGGTGCTCAAGCATCCCGTCCGTCACCCCGATGGAGTCTCCAGAAGGCGTCCGCGAGGGCGCCGGCCTCCTCGTCCCCCCACGAAGGGCAGCTCGTGACCTCCCTCCGCAGCCGCGACCGTCTGCTCGCCGCCGCCACCGCGGCCGCAGCCGTGACCGCCGTGCTGGTGGTGCCGGTGATGACCGGCCCCTCGGCGGAGGTGCACCCCGTGACCCCCTCGGTCGCGACGCTGGCCCTGTCCGGGATCGACGCCGCGGCCCTGGCCGCCTCGCCGGCGCCGAGCCACGACGACGAGCACCACGCCGAGGACCTCGCCGTCACCGGCTCGGTGACCGCCGGCGGCGTCGCCGAGGCCGTGTCCGTCCCCGCACCCGCTGCGCCGCACGCCGACGAGCCCGCCGCCCCCGAGGCGCCGCTCAAGCCCGCGGCCGTCACCAAGCCGACCGACACCGAGCCGTTCACCCTGGTCGGCGTCGACTGGAAGGGCGCTGCCCCGGCCGGCACGGTCGTGCAGGTGCGCGTGCGCAACGACGGGACGTGGAGCGACTGGCAGACCCTCGAGGTCGACGCCGAGCACGGGCCGGACCCCGGCTCGGAGGAGGCCCAGCACGTCCGCACGGGCACCGACCCGCTGCTCGTGGAGGCGGGCTCCGACGGCGTCCAGGTGCGCGTCGACACCCCCGGCGGTGTGCTGCCCACCGATGCCCAGGTGTCGCTCGTCGACCCCAAGCAGTCCGAGGCCGACGCGCTCGTGTCGCCGACGCCGCTGTCGACGGCTGCCGCCGCGGGCGACCCCCTCAAGCCGGCGATCATCACGCGCGCCCAGTGGGGCGCCGACGAGTCGCTGCGCAGCCGCGGGCCGGTCTACACCGGCACCATCCGGGCGGGCTTCCTGCACCACACGGCGTCGTCGACGAGCTACGCCAAGGAGCAGGCGGCCGCGCAGGTCCGAGCGCTCTACGCGTACTTCACGCTCTCCCTGGGCTACTCCGACATCGCCTACAACTTCTTCGTCGACCGCTTCGGCCGGCTCTACGAGGGCCGCGCAGGCGGCATGGACCGCAACGTCCTCGGCGGCCACACCGCGGGCTTCAACGAGAACACCTTCGCCGTCGCCGCGATCGGCGACTTCGACACCACCAAGCCGAACGCGACCGACTACGCCGCGATCCAGGAGTCGGTGTCGAAGCTGTTCGCCTGGAAGTTCGCGCTCAACCACGCCGACCCGACCGGGACGGCGACGCTCACGTCCAACAGCAGCGCCGGCACGTCGAAGTACTCCTCGGGCACGACCGTCACGGTGCCCGCCGTCATGGGCCACCGCGACATCGGCTCCACCGCCTGCCCGGGCCGCTATCTCGAGCCGATGGTCCCCAACATCCGCACGCGCGCGAAGGCCCTCATGGGCGCCCAGCTGCTCGCCCCGTCGCTGTCGCCGTCGGTGCCGGCGTACGGCTCGAGCGGGACGTCGCTGACCACGCGGACGACGGCGCCGGTGAGCTGGCGCCTCGACATCTACTCGCCCTGCCAGGACAACGCGATCCGCTCGGTCACCGGCACGACGTCGGCGGCCGGCACCCTCAAGGTCAGCTGGGACCTGCGCACCAGCGGCGGCTACCGGGCACGGCCCGCGGCCTACCGGATGGTGCTGTCGGCGTCGAAGGGCTCGCAGGTCGCCTACCCCGTGTCGCGCACGGTGGTCATCGGAGACTCCGCGACCTCGCCGCTCGGGCCGTGCTCGACCGTGCAGCGCATCGGGTCCAGCGACCGCTACACCGCTGCTGTCCAGGCCGCCCGCATCGCGGCTCCGACGTCGCGGACCGTCGTGCTGACCTCCGGCGCCGACGCGGCCCTGCCCGAGGCGCTCATCGCCGCGCCGCTCGCCTCCGTCAAGGGCGCAGCGCAGATGCTGGTGACGTCCTCGTCGCTGCCCGCGGTCGTGAGCGCCGACATCCAGGCGCGCAAGGCGACCACCGCCTACATCGTCGGCAGCACCACGCAGATCACGACCACCGTCGACGCGCAGCTCAAGCGCCTCGGCGTGACCTCGGTGGTCCGGCTTGCCGGTGCCGACCGCGCGGCCACCGCCGCCGCCGTCGCCAAGGCCACGGGCGTCAAGGGCACCGCCGTCGTCGTCTCGTTCGACGCGGCCGCCAGCCGCGACCTCGCGACCGCCGCCGCGGCGACCGCCGCCTCGGTCCGCAAGCCGCTGCTCGTCGTCACGGCGACCAAGGTCCCCGCCGCCACGGCGACGGCGATCTCCGACCTCCGGATCTCGTCGACCACCGTCGTCGGCGGCACCGCCACCATCTCCGAGACGGTCCGCGCGGCGGTGAAGGGCGTGCGCACCAGCGCCTCGACCGACGCCGCGACGTCGGAGGCGCTCGTCGCCAAGCTCGCGACGTCGGCCACGGCGGTCACCGCCCTGCCCGTCGGCTCGGGGTACGGTCGCGCAGTGTCCGCCAGCCTCCGCCGTCCCGTCGTGCTCGGCGCGGGCGGCACGGCCGGCATCGCGCTCTGGCTGGCCGGCAGCGTCGCGGCCCAGGCGGTCGCCGTCGCGCCGACGTCGACCTGGAGCGACACCTCGCTCGGCGCCCTTGCCCGCGCGGTGGCACCGGCGTCGACCGGCACCGGCAGCACCCCGACACCGACGCCGACGCCGACGCCCGCCCCGGCTCCGGCCGGCCCGGCGATCCCCGCGTCGTTCGTCTTCAACGGCGCCGGCTTCGGGCACGGCGTCGGAATGCCGCAGTACGGCGCCTACGGCATGGCGGTCGACGGCAGCACCGCCGAGGAGATCGTCACGCACTACTACTCGGGCACCACGGTCGCGCCGGTCGACGATCGCGCGAACATCCGGGTGAACCTGCTGTCGCGGCGCACCACGGCCGTCTTCCGCTCCGAGGCCCTCGCCACCGGCGGCGGCGCGATCAAGGTCACCGTGACCAACACCGTCAACGGCGTGAAGTCGACCGTGGCGAGCTTCGTCGGCGGCACGAGCGACACGTTCGCGCTCAAGGCCGCAGGCGCCGGCAAGGTCACGCTGACGCGCACGCGCGGCACGACGACCACCACCGTGGGCACCGGCACCGGGGTGCAGGTCAACTGGGAGGGCACGCGCTACGCCGGCACGCTCGGCGCCTCGGCCACCGCCCTCAACGTCGCGACCTCCACGGCCGGTCTCGCGACCTCCGGCCACCGCTACCGCTACGGCTACCTGCTCGTCGGCTCGACCACGGCGTCGCCGTCGACGTTCGAGGTCGTCAACGCGCTGCGCGTCGGCGACGAGTACCTGCTCGGCATCGGCGAGGTGCCGTCGTCGTGGCCCGCCGCCGCGCTCCAGGCACAGGTGCTGGCCGCGCGCTCCTACGCGCTGGTGAAGAACAGGACGCTGCGCGCGGCGTGCCTGTGCAACGTCGACGACGGCGGCGGCCCGTACTACGACCAGACCTTCGTCGGCTGGTCCAAGGAGTCGGGCACCGGCGGCGCCGCCTGGCGCGCCGCGGTCAACGCGACGCTGCACACGACGACGTCGGGCACGACGTCGGTCACCAAGGGCGACGCGATCCTCTACAACGGCGCGGTCATCCAGGCCTTCTACTACGCGTCGTCCGGCGGGCGCACGCAGAGCTCCCAGGAGGTCTGGGTCGCGACCCTGCCGTACCTGCAGAGCGTGTCCGACCCGTACAGCCTGCGCTCTGCCGTGCCGTACTCCTCGTGGGCGCCCCGCGAGCGCACCCAGGCGCAGGTCGCGTCGGCCTTCGGCCTCAAGGACGTCGTGCGTATCGACCTGTCGTCGCGCACTGCGGGCGGCGGCGTGAAGTCGGCCGTGGCCTACAGCTCCGCCGGCGCCACGGCGACCCTGACCGGCGAGTCGCTGCGCACCAGGCTGTCGCTGCCCGCCACCTGGGTGTGGCGCGCGGTCGAGACCCGCAGCGGCGACGCGCCCACGATCGCGGCGGCCGTGGCGGCCCGGTCGTCGGCGTCCGACGTCGTGCTCGCACCGTCCAACTCGCCCGTCATGGTCGCGGTGGCGAGCAGCCTCGCCGGCCAGAAGGGCTGGCCGCTGCTGCTGACCTCGCCGTCGTCCGCCACTGCGGCGACCACCGCCGAGCTCAAGCGCCGCGGCGCGCTGCGCGCGACCACCGTGCACGCGGTCGGCACCGAGGCCAACCTTTCGGCGGCCACGCTCGCGTCGCTCGACGCCATCCCCGGCGTCACGGTCGCGCGCGTCACCGGCGCCGACTCCTCTGCCGTGTCCGTCGCCGCCGCCCAGCTGGTCGGCTACGCCCCCGGCCGGCCGGCGGTCGTCGTGGCGCGAACCGACGCGACCAGCGCCGCCTCCGCAAGCGGCATGGCGGCCGGGCTCGGCCGCCCGCTGCTCGTCGTGCCCGGGGGCGCCGCGACGTCCGACGTCGTCGCCGCCTACCTCGCCGACGAGCTCAAGCCGGCCTCGACCACCGTGGTCGGAACGACGACGGCGGTCGACGACACCGTGCTCGCCGCGCTCCCGTCGGCCACGCGCATCGCCGGCTACGACGCCAGCAGCACCGCCGCCCGCGTCGCCTCCGCGATGGGCGCCTCGCTCACCCGCCGGGTGGCGCTGTCGACCGCCGATGCCACCGGCGTCATCACGGCGATGGCCTCGGCCCCGGGCGCGCCCGTCATCGTGATCGGCACGTCGGTCAGCGCGACGACGAAGGTCGTGCTCCAGCGCGGCACCCACACCGTCGTCACCAACCCGACGATCGCGGCGGCGCTCCTGACGGCGGTCCGCCGGGCCTAGCCTCGGCCGCCCGGCCCTCAGCGCAGCACGGCGTCGCAGCGCTCCTGCTCGGCCACGCGCTCCGCATCGGCCGACGGGTCGGTCAGCAGCGCGACGGATCCGTCGATGGCGAGCGGCAGCGCGAGCAGCGCCAGCGCGGCGTCCTCGACCGCGGCACCGGGTGCGAGCAGCACGCGCGATCCGGCCCCCGCGCCGATGCGCTCCGCGAGCGCGTGTCCGGCGTCGAGGGCCTGCCCTTGCGTCCACTCCGCGCCGCCGGCGCGCAGCCACGCGTCGTCGGCGGAGACGCGGTGGTAGGGCGTGAAGCGGTCGCCGTGGGCCCGCACCTCGACGGCGGCGTCGAGCACGCCGGCCGGCAGGGGAGCGGCGAACGGCATGCCGAAGGGGTGCAACGACGACGCGAGCGTGAGCGGGGCCTGCGGCAGGTCGAGGCCGTCCGGCCCGACGACCGCGACCTCCGCCTGGCTGCTCCCGGTGTCGCCGCCGAACCACGCGACACCGCCGACGAACGCGCACGCCCCGAGCCACACCGACGCCTGCCAGTGCACCGGCAGGGCCACCGCCACGACACCGCCGGGCTGCAGGTCGGCGTCGTCGCGCAGGAGGTTGGCAGCCTTGGCCAGGCCGTTCTCGAGGGTGCGGACCGACAGCTCGGTGCGCGCGCCGTCCGGGCCCACGTGGGTCACCAGGGGGCGGGCGGGGTCGCGCGAGAGGGCCGCGGCGAGGGCGTCGGGGACTGCGGTCATGCGGTCGAGCGTGCCATGCGTCCGCAGCGCCGCGGGCACGAGAGGGGCCCTATGGATGTGCGAGAGTGGCCGCGTGCTGGAAGCAGTCCTCCTCGTCGGCGGCCAGGGCACGCGTCTGCGCCCGCTCACCGTCACCACGCCCAAGCCGATGCTGCCCGTGGCCGGCGTCCCGTGCACCGAGCACCAGATCGCGCGCGCCCGCGAGGCCGGCGTCACGCGCGTCGTGCTCGGCACGTCGTACAAGCCCGAGGTGTTCCTCGACTACTTCGGCGACGGCTCGCGCTTCGGCGTCGAGCTGGTCTACGCCACCGAGGACGTCCCGCTGGGCACCGGCGGCGCGATCCGCCACGTGGCCGAGCACCTGCAGAGCGGGCCCGACGACCCCGTCCTCGTCTTCAACGGCGACATCCTCTCCGGCCACGACATCGCCGGCCAGGTGCAGGGCTGGCGCGAGGCCGACGCCGACGTCTCGCTCTACCTCACGCGCGTCGAGGACCCCCGTGCCTACGGCCTCGTGCCCACCGACGACAAGGGCCGCGTCCAGCAGTTCCTCGAGAAGCCCAAGACCGACGCCGAGATCGTCACCGACCAGATCAACGCCGGCTGCTACGTCTTCCGCCGCTCGGTCATCGACTCGATCCCGACCGGCCGCCCGGTCTCGGTCGAGCGCGAGACCTTCCCGGGCCTGCTCTCCCGCGGCGCGGTCGTGACCGGCTTCGTCGACGACGGCTACTGGCTCGACCTCGGCACGCCGCTCGCGTTCGTCCAGGGCTCGTGCGACCTCGTCACCGGCGTCGCGCCCTCGCCCGCCCTGCCCGGCCCCACGGGCGACTCGCTCGTGCGCCCCGGCGCCGAGGTGGAGCCCGACGCCGTGCTCTCGGGCGGCACGTTCGTGGGTGCCGGCGCGACCGTCGGCTCCGGCGCCGTCGTCCACGGGTCGGCTCTCTTCGACGGCGCGATGATCGCGGCGGGCGCGCGGGTCAAGGACTCCGTCATCGGCCGCGGCGCGATCATCGGCTCGGGCGCGGTGCTCGACGGCGTCGTCGTCGGCGACCGCGCGGTGATCGGTCCCGGCAACGAGCTCGTCCGCGGTGCGCGGGTGTGGCCCGGCGTCGCGCTGTCCGAGACGTCCGTCCGGTTCTCGTCCGACCGCTGAGCGCCTCCGTCCCGAGCCCGCTGTCCGCAGGGGCTCCGGGGTGCCGGGTGTCGCCGCCGCGTGATGCACTGACGGCGTGACCGAGGCCGCCGTCGTCCGCGAGTGGGCGCCGTCGTGGCCGGTCTCGCTCGGCTCGACCCTCGGCTCGCTCGGCCGCGGCCGCCGCGACCCCACCTACCGCCGCACGCCCGACCGCGCGCTGTGGCGCACGATGCGCACGCCCGTCGGACCGGCGACCCAGCGGCTCGAGGTCGTGTCCGGCGTCGTCGTCTCGACGTCGTGGGGGCCCGGCGCGGAGTGGGCCGCCGACCGGCTGCCCCGCATCCTCGGGGCCGACGACGACGTGTCGACCTTCGACGCGTCGCTGCACCCGCTCGTCGCCGAGCAGTGGCGGCGCTACGGCGCGGGGATGCGTACGCCGTCGACCGGCGTCGTGCTCGAGACCCTCGTCCACGCGATCCTCGAGCAGCGCGTCACCGGCATGGAGGCGCGGCGATCGTGGGGCTGGCTGCTCGCCCGCCACGGCGAGCCCGCGCCGGGCCCTGCGCCCGAGGCGATGTTCGTCTTCCCGTCCGGCGAGGTGCTGGCGCGCGTGCCGTCGTGGGAGTGGCACCGGGCCGGCGTCGAGAACACCCGTGCCGCCACGATCATGCGAGCCGCGTCGTACGCCGGCCGGCTGCAGGAGTGCGCCGACCTGCCGCTGCCCGACGCGCACGCGCGGATGACGGCGCTGCCCGGCGTCGGCGTGTGGACCGCGGCCGAGGTCGCGTCGCGCGCCCTCGGCGACGCCGACGCCGTGTCCTACGGCGACTTCCACATCGCCAAGAACGTCGTCTACGCGCTCACCGGCGAGGAGGACGGCGACGACGACCGCCTCGCCGAGCTGCTCGCGCCGTGGGAGGGCCACCGCGGCCGCGTGCAGCGGCTCGTCGAGATGACCGGCATCTCCCGCCCCGCCCGAGGCCCCCGCTACAGCCCCCTCGACCACCGCTCCCGCTGAGGCGCGCCCCGCGATCCGGTGGGGAGGCAGCGAGCGGCAGGCGAGCGGACGACCAGTCGTTGGGGGTCGGAACGCGTCGTGGAGAGCGCGTTCCGACCCCCAACTCGCCCCGACCCCCCACGGGTCGGGCCTGGATCAGCGCAGGGCGCGGGCCGCCTTCTGCGACGGCGAGGCCGTGAAGCCGGTGACGTTGGTACCGCCGGTCACCGAGCCGCGCGGGTTGTAGCAGACGGCGTAGACGTACGACTGGGACGTCGCTCCGTTCGTGAGCACGTTCCAGGTGTTGTCGTTGTAGGGCGACGACGACAGAACCTCGGTGCCGCTCGGGATGTCGTAGCCGCCGCCCGTGAGCCGGCTCCCCGTCGGGCACTGCGCCCACGTGACCACCGCGTCGTCGGTGCCGTCCTCGTCGAGGTCGATCGCCTGGCTGGCCGTGGTCCCGACGTAGGCGATCTTGCCGCCGGCGAGGGCGAGGGCGGTGGAGTCGAGGTTGTCGAGGCGGTCGGCGTTGAGGTTGCCCACCTTGATGCCGCTGTTGACCTTGAGCGGCGCGGTGCCGGCCTTGGCGGTGAGCGAGAGCGGCGTGCCGGCCGAGTTCGCGAGCGACGTGGTCTTGGTGCCGCTGTTGGCGGCGCCGATCTTGATGTAGCCGCCGTTGACGGCGTACGCCGCGCCGCCGACGAGCGAGGCGCCGAGCATGCCGCCGACGATGCCGACAGCGAGGGTGGAGACGTGCGAGCGCAGAGCCATGCGGGTGGATCCCCCCGTGACAAGGCGGAGGGTGGGGCCCCCGCTCCCAGCCCCGCCGACGCCGGGCCGCCCGCATGCTCACACGCCGATGGGGACGCTCCGGCACCGCCAGCGGGGGCCGGTCCGAATCGTTACGCCGCCGCGACCTGCACCTGACGCCCGTCGTCGGCCATGTCAGGGGACGGCCGGGCGGAACGTAGGGTGGCCGGGCGGCGTCGGACCTGCTGATGCCGCAGCCGACCCCGGAAGAAGCACCTCTCGTGAGCAGCTCCCGCACCGCCCGTACCCGTGCCGCCCGCACCGCCGCCGTCCTCGCGGCCGGCGCGCTGATCCTCGGCACCGCGGCCTGCTCCTCGGGCGCCAACCAGTCGGAGGCGGCCTCGAGCACGTCGCCGAGCGCCAGCGCCACGAGCGGCAGCGCGAGCCCGTCGGACGCTGCGTCGCCGAGCGGCAGCGCCTCGCCGAAGGCCACCGCCAAGGTCGACGTGCCCGCGATCACCGGCTACACCTACGGCGCTGTGCCCGACGTCTTCGCGACCATCGGCGACGGCTTCACGCAGTCCGGCACGGTCGACGGCGTCGCCACGCGCGGCGTGTACAACGCGAAGAAGAAGCTCGTCGCCGTCGCGCTGGTGGCCGACTACACCGACGCCGTCACCACGGCCATGGACGCTGTGCCGGCGACGTCGATCGCGGCCGCCGTGGCCGCCGCGAAGTCCGGGCTCGGCGAGGGCGTCAAGGAGACCAAGACCAAGGTCGGCGACGTCACGGTCGAGGTGCTCACGAGCACCGAGGGCCTCTCGGTCGCGATCGCCTACGTGCCGGGCGGCTCGCTCGTCGAGGTCTACGGCCCCACGAGCACCGCGGTGAAGGACGTCGCGACCAAGCTCGTCACGTCTCTGGCGTAGGCAGCCTCAGGCATCGCGCTCGATCGGGCACGACATGCACCGGGGGCCGCCGCGGCCCCGGCCGAGCTCCGACCCCACGATCGTCACGACCTCGATGCCGTTGCGGCGCAGGAACGTGTTGGTCGTGGTGTTGCGCTCGTAGCCGAAGATCACGCCCGGCGACACAGCGAGGAAGTTGTTGCCGTCGTCCCACTGCTCGCGGGCCGCGCCCATCTCGTCGATCGGCGTCTTGAGGACGCGCACCTGCTTGACGCCTAGGCAGTCGGCGACGACGGGGAACAGGTCGTCGTTCTGCTCGAGGTGGTACGCGCCGCCGTCGTCCTTCTTCGTCAGCGTCCACGACTTCAGGTCGGGCGGCAGGAACGGGTACACGCTGAAGGCGTCGCGGTCGACCATCGTCATCGCGGTGTCGAGGTGCATGAACGCGCGCTGGTGCGGCAGCTCGACGGCGATGACGCGCTGCACGCGGTTGCGGGGATCGGCGAACCAGCCGCGCACGAGCATGCCGATGCCCTGCGGCGTCGTCCGCTCGCCCATGCCCACCATGACGGCGCCGTTGCCGATGACGAGGATGTCGCCGCCCTCGCACGTGGCCGGCTGGTGGTGCTCGTCGTCGTCGCCGTAGTAGAAGTGCAGGCCGGCGTCGCGGAACATCGGGTGGAACCGGTAGATCGCGCGCGAGTGCACGGTCTCGCGCTGGCGCGCCGGCTTGGCCATCGGGTGCACCGACAGCCCGTCGTAGACGAAGGCCGAGTTGTCGCGCTGGAACAGGTGGTTGGGCAGCGGCGAGAGGACGAAGTCGTAGTCGTCGATCGCCTCCCAGAACAGCGACGACCCGCGGGGCAGCTGCAGATCGCGCTTGAGGATGCCGCCGACGAGGAACTCCGACATCGACGCGCCGTCGACCGACTCCATGAGCTCGCGCAGGGGCTCGACGAGCTGCGGCCCGACGGCGTGCTCGCCCGCGACGCGGTCGAGGACCCAGTCGCGGCCCTCGTCGTCGTCGAGGACGTCGGCGAGCAGCTCGCCGAAGTAATGCACGGCCACGCCCTTGTCGCGCAGCTTCTGCGCGAAGGCGTCGTGCTCCTCGCGGGCACGCTGCCCCCACATGACGTCGTCGAAGAGCAGCTCGTCGACGTTCTGCGGGGTCAGGCGGGACAGCTCGAGGCCGGGCCGGTGCAGCACGACCTGCCGCAGCGGCCCGACCTCGGAGTCGACATGGAAGGCCATGGCGCGATCCTGCCCCTCGGGCAGGGGCGTTGCCCGCGTGTCGCCCGGAACGGGGGGCACGCGCGCGGGGACGGGTCAGCCGGTGACGGCGCCCGGGGGCAGCAGGTCGTGCGCGGCGCGGAGGCCGGCGCCCTTCTCGCGGCCGTAGTCCGAGAGGGCCGCGCGCACGTACACGCGCTCGCGCTCCTCCTCGGTCAGGCCGCCCCAGACGCCGTAGGGCTCACGGGCGCGGATCGCGTAGTCGGCGCACTGCGCGCGCACCTCGCAGCGGCCGCACACCGACTTGGCGGCACGGTCGCGGCGTACGCGCGAGAGCCCGCGCTCGTTCTGGGGATGGAAGAACAGCGCCGTATCGGCGTCTCGGCATGCGCCTCGCTCCTGCCACTCCCACGTGGCGTCGAGCGGGACCTGGGCGAGCGGCTGCTGGGGCATGGGGTCCGCCTCCCTCGTTCTGGACCCGGGGCCGGACCGGGATCGGAGCAGTCACCCGGCTGGCTTAGGCCATCCTTACTCAGCGTGCAATCTCTGTCACGCACAGTCAGACTACGCCCGGGTCGGCCCAACGACCAGCACTCTGACGAGTGACCGTGTCGCGGGCCCGTGACCTCGCTCACCCTGTGCTCGGTCGGCGCGTCGGCCATGCTGGGACACGTGACGCTCGAGCCCCTGGACGTGCCCCCTGCCGTGCCCCTCGCGGGCCGGCTCCTGGTCGCCGCCCCCGTGCTCACCGACCCGCATTTCGCCCGCACTGTGGTGCTGCTGCTCGACCACGACGAGGAGGGCACGGTGGGCCTCGTGCTCAACCGCCCGAGCCATGTCCCGGTGGGCGCGGTGCTGCCGGTGTGGGACGGCCGGACGACGGGCACCGACGTCCTGTTCACCGGGGGACCGGTCTCGGAGGACAGCGCGCTGGCGCTGGGGCTGCTGCCCGGTCCGTTCGACGGCCCCGAGCCCGACGGCTTCCGCCGTGTGTCGGGGCCCTTCGGCCTCGTCGACCTCGAGACCGACCCCGACACCACGGTCGCCCGGCTCGACGCGCTGCGGATCTACGCCGGATACGCCGGCTGGGGCCCGGGCCAGCTCGACGACGAGATCGCCGAGGGCGCCTGGTACGTCGTCGACGGCGGCCCCGACGACGCGTTCTCGCAGTCGCCGGACGACCTGTGGCAGCGGGTGCTGCGCCGGCAGCAGGGGGACCTGGCCTTCGTCGCCACTCCGAGTACCGATCCGTCGCTGAACTGACCGGGCGGCTCCGGGGCGCGGCCGTAGCATGGCGGCCATGCGCATGACCCAGACGCCGGACGAGCCGCTGCCGATGCCCGAGACCGACCGCGGCCTCGGCACGCTGGTGGAGGAGCGGCCCGACACCTCCTTCGGCGACGGCGACCACGAGCGCTTCGCGCACTACGTGCAGAAGGACAAGATCGTGGAGTCGGCCGTCACCGGGCGCCCGGTCATCGCGCTGTGCGGCAAGGTCTGGGTGCCCGGCCGCGACCCGTCGAAGTTCCCGGTGTGCCCCGACTGCAAGCGCATCTACGAGGGCATGCCCGCCGGCGGCGGCGACGGCAAGGACGGGTCCTGACCTCCGTCCGGGGGGACGAGCAGCCGCAGCACCAGCCCGACGGCGAGGGAGCCGTCCCCGAGGCGTGCACGCCGTACGAGCCGCCGAGCCACCACGACCCGCACGTCGACGCGGCAGCGCCCGTCGATGACGCTGCGGCGGAGACCCTGTGGAGCCCGCGCCTGCGGGCGATGACGGCGGGGATCCTCACCGTCATCACGATGTTCGCGTTCGAGGGCATCGGCGTCGCCACCGCGATGCCGCGGGCCGCCGAGGCGCTCGACGGCCTCGGCTCGTACGCCTGGGCGTTCAACGGCTACGTCGTCGCGAGCCTGGTCGCGATGGTGGTCGCGGGCGAGTGGTGCGACCGCGCCGGTCCCCGGCCGGCGCTGCTCGTCGGCGTCGGGGTCTTCGGCCTCGGCGCCGTCATCGCGGGGCTCGCGGTGTCGATGCCGATGCTCGTCGCCGGCCGGCTGATCGAGGGGCTCGGCGGCGGCGCGGCGATCGTGGCGGTGTACGTCGTCATCGGCCGCGCCTACCCCGACCACCTGCGGCCCAAGGCGTTCGCCGCGATCGCGACGGCGTGGGTGGTGCCGGCGATCGTGGGCCCGTTCGTCGCGGGCACCCTCACCGACCACCTGTCGTGGCGCGCGGTCTTCCTCGTCGTCCCGTTCCTCGTGATCCCGCCGATGCTCGTCCTCGGCCCGCGCCTGGCCCGTCTCGGCCGCGCCCACGCCGACGCCGTGCGCCGGCGCGGCCGCATCCGGCTCGCGCTGGTGGCGTCGCTGGGCCTCGCACTGCTGCAGGAGGCGGGCACGCGGCGCGGCTGGGTCGGGCTCGTGCTGCTCGTCGTCGCGATCGCCCTCGTGGTCCCGTCGCTGCAGCGGCTGCTGCCCGCCGGCGCGCTGCGGTTCGCCCGCGGGCTGCCGACCGTCGTGATGATGCGCGGCGTTCTGGCCGGCTGCTTCTTCGCCGGCGAGGCGTTCGTGCCGCTGGCGCTGCAGACGATCCGTGGCCTGACCTCGGCCCAGGCGGGGCTGATCCTCACCGTCGGCGCGCTGGCCTGGGCCGTCGGCTCGCAGCTGCAGGGGCGGCTCTACGGCCGCGTGCCGCGCCAGGCGCTCGTGCAGATGGGCGCCGTGCTGGTGGCGGTCTGCATGGCCACCATGCCGCTCTGCCTGCTGCAGTCGCTGCCGGTGTGGGTCTGCGCGCTGTCGTGGTTCGCGGGCGCGACCGGCATGGGCCTGTGCTTCGGTGCGATCGCGACCCTCACTCTCGAGCTGTCGGAGCCGCAGGACCAGGGCGCCAACTCGGCCGCCCTGCAGGTGTGCGACTCCGTGGGCTCGGTGGTGCTCGTGGGCCTGGCCGGCGCGGTGTACGCCGCCGCCGAGACCGCCGACGACGTGCGGCCGGCCACCTTCGCCACGATCTGGCTGATCATGGCCGCGGTGGCCGCGGTCGGGGCGGTCCTGGCGGCCCGGATCGGGCGCCCGACCCTGCCCGTGGCGGCCGTCGATATCACGCCCGGGTCGTGACACGCCCCACCACCCGGCGCGGCATGTCGCCCGCCCGGCTGTCCTAGAGTCGCGGCCCTATGACCTCCGCCAACGCCCTCTCGCCGGCCTACCCGGACCGTGCCCCGCGGGGCGCCGCCGGGAAGCTGCGCGCGTGGCAGCAGGAGGCCGTCGACGAGTACCTGCGCCGCCAGCCGCGCGACTTCCTCACTGTCGCGACGCCGGGCGCGGGCAAGACGACGTACGCGCTGCGGCTGGCCGCCGAGCTCCTCGACACCCGCGTCGTCGAGCGGGTGATCGTGGTGGCTCCGACCGAGCACCTCAAGACGCAGTGGGCCGAGGCCGCGGCCAAGGTCGGCATCCCGCTCGACCCCGACTTCTCCGGCGCGCGCGGCACGACGAGCAGCGACTACCTCGGCATCGCGGTCACCTACGCCGGCGTCGCGGCGAACACCCTGCTCTACCGGCGCCGCACCGAGGACCGCAAGACGCTCGTGATCCTCGACGAGGTGCACCACGCCGGCGACTCGCTGTCGTGGGGCGAGTCGGTGCGCGAGGCGTTCGAGCCCGCGACCCGGCGCCTGGCGCTGACGGGCACGCCGTTCCGCAGCGACGTCAACCCGATCCCGTTCGTCACCTACGTCCCGGGATCCGACGGCATCAAGCGCAGCGCCGCCGACACCACCTACGGCTACGGCGACGCGCTCCGCGACCACGTCGTCCGTCCGGTCATGTTCCTCGCGTACAGCGGTCGCATGCGCTGGCGCACGAAGGCCGGCGACGAGGTCGCGGCCGAGCTCGGCGCGGAGCAGGCCAAGGACGTCACGCAGCAGGCCTGGCGCACCGCGCTCGACCCGCAGGGCGAGTGGATCCCGCAGGTGCTGCGCGCCGCCGACCGCCGTCTCACCGAGGTGCGCAAGCACGTCACCGACGCGGGCGGCCTCGTCATCGCGTCCGACCAGACCAAGGCGCGCGCCTACGCCAAGCTGCTCCACCAGATCACCGGGCAGAAGCCCACGATCGTGCTGTCGGACGACCCCAAGGCCGGCGACCAGATCAGCGCGTTCGCGCAGAGCACCTCGCGCTGGATGGTCGCGGTGCGCATGGTGTCCGAGGGCGTCGACGTCCCGCGGCTCATGGTCGGCGTCTACGCCACCTCCACCTCGACGCCGCTGTTCTTCGCGCAGGCGGTCGGCCGCTTCGTCCGCGCCCGTCGCCGCGGCGAGACCGCGAGCGTGTTCCTGCCCTCGGTGCCGCACCTGCTGCGCCTCGCCGGCGAGCTGGAGGAGGAGCGCGACCACGTCCTCGGCAAGCGCACGGACTCCGGCACCTGGACCGAGGAGGACGCGCTCGTCGCCGAGGCGTTGCGCGAGCGCAACAACGCCGACCTCCTCGTCGACGACCAGCTCAGCTTCGAGGCCCTCGAGAGCGAGGCGACCTTCGACCGCGTGCTGTTCGACGGGGTCGAGCACGGCACCGGCGTCGCCCCCGGCACCCCCGAGGAGGAGGACTTCCTCGGGATCCCCGGACTGCTCGACGCCGACCAGGTGCACGACCTGCTGCGGTCCAAGCGCGGCGGTCCCGCCAAGGCGGCCCCGGCCCCGGCGGCGGCGCCCGCCCCCGCCGACCTCAAGGCGCTCAAGAAGGAGCTCGGCGACTGCGTGCGGGCCTACGCCCGCCAGACCGGGGCTTCGCAGGCCTCGGTGCACGCCGACCTGCGCCGCGCCTGCGGCGGCCCCGAGGTGCCGCGCGCGAGCGCGGCCGAGCTGCGCGCCCGCATCGACAAGGTGCGCGCCTGGGCGGTCGGCCGCCGCTGACGCGGCGCCGGGCCGTCCCAGCGGGCCCGGAGCGTCACCGCCGTTCCACTCACGGTCACCTCACCGGGTGGTTCTCCCACGCCGGTTGCATGCGGCTCTCGAGCGGCGAAGACTGCCCTCGACGGGGGGACCGCCGCCTTCGACCGTGGGGCGGGGGACCGGGCCGTCGCTGCCCGAGGAGGTGCCATGGTCGCCGAGCAGCACGTCGTCGGCGCGGACCTCGGCGACGAGATCCTCGGCCCCCTCCGCGACGCCGTCCTCGTGGAGGACTCCGACCGCATCGTCGTGTTCGCCAACACGGCCTTCGCCGGGATGTTCCTCGGCGGGGCGCCGTCCGACGTGATGCTCGGCGTCGACTGCGGCGCCGCCGCCCGGCGCTCCGCCGAGGCCTTCGTCGAGGTGTCGGCCTGGATCGAGGACACCGAGCAGGTCGTCTGCCGCCGGGAGCCGGTGCTCGCGCAGCGCTGGCAGATGACCGACGGCCGCTGGGTCGAGCGCGACTACCGCCCGCGGTTCGCCGATGCCCGCTTCCACGGCCACGTCTGGGTCTACCGCGACGTCACCGACCGTGTCGCTGCGGAGCAGCGCGCCGACGCGCTCGCCGTGGAGCTCGAGGCAGCAGCGGCCCGCCAGGCCTGGAGCACCTACCGCACGCCGGCGGAGGAGACCGTCGAGGCCGTCGAGCGGGCCACGGCGCTCGGCGGTGCGGTCGTCGCCAGTGTGAAGATCGAGAACCTCGACCTCGTCAACGCCGAGCTCGGACGCGAGGCGGCGGATGGATTGCTCGACGACGTGCCGGAGCGGATCGCGGCCGCCGTCCCCGGTGCCCATGTCGCGCGGGTGGCCGGGTCCGCGTTCGTCGTCGTCGCCCGCAGCGACCCGCACGAGCTCGTGGCGCGGATCCACGACGCCGTCGGGGTCACCGCCAGCGCGCGCGGCCGCACCGCGATGCTCAATGTCGTCGTCGGCGCCGCCGTCGCGCCCGAGGGAGCCGCCGACGGACGGGCCTGCCTGCAGCAGTCGCGCATCGCGCTGCGCGAGGCGCGCCGGACGGCGGCCGACGTCGTCCTCGACCCGGCCGGCCTGGCCGCGCTGCGGCACCGCGACGATCTCGGGCTCCTGCTGCCTGGAGCGATCCGCGACGGCGAGCTGCGGCTGGTCTATCAGCCGGTCGTCCGGCTCGACGACCGCTCCGTCGTGGGGCATGAGGCGCTCGTGCGCTGGGACCGCCCGGGCGGCGGCACCATCGCCGCCGGCAGCTTCGTCCCTGCCGCCGAGATGCTCGGCATCGTGCCGATCCTCGACGAGTGGGTGGTCGACCGCGCGATCTCGCAGTGCGCCGAGGTGCTCGAGCGCGGCGGCATCGCCGTCGGCGTGAACATCAGCGGCCGCACCCTCAACACGCCGGGGCGGCTCGTGCCGCTGATGGTCTCCGCTCTCGAGCGCCACGAGGTGCCGCCCGACAAGGTCGTGGTCGAGGTGACCGAGTCCGCGGTCGCGAGCCACACCTCGCAGGGCATCGACGCACTGCGAGAGCTCGCCGACCTCGGACTGGCCATCGCCATCGACGACTTCGGCGTGGGCTCCTCGTCGCTGTCGATGGTGGGGCGCATCCCGTTCACCCACCTCAAGCTCGACAAGGCGTTCGTGCGCGGCCTCGACGACCCTCGAGTGCGCACGCTCGTCTCCGTCGCAGCGTCCATGGCCGCGGACTTCGGCGCCGACGTCTGCGCCGAAGGGATCGAGGAGGAGAGCCAGGCCGAGCTGATGCTCGAGCACGGTGTCGGGTACGGCCAGGGATGGCTGCTCGGGATGCCCGTCTGAGCCCGTCAGGGCCTCCGCTCGGTCTCGGTTCTGTCTCGCTTCGGGGTCCTCCCCGCGTAGAGGCCGACCACCCGTTCGGCGCATCCGCGGGGCTTTGGCAGAATCTCCGGCAGTGCGCGGGGGTACCGCGCAAGCCTCCGGAGGTTCTGACCCGTGCGCCGTTCCCTCGCTGTCACCGCTGTCGCCGCGGCCCTGCTGCTCGCGGCCTGCGGCTCGAGCACCAACAACAACGCCAGCTCCTCGACCCCTGCGGCCTCCGAGTCCGGCTCGCCGTCGCCGACGTCGACCTGCTCGCCCGACAGCCTGCAGACCGTCGCGCCCGGCACCCTCACCGTCGCCACCGGGGAGCCGGCGTTCGAGCCGTGGGTCGTCGGCGACAAGCCGGAGAGCGGCGAGGGCTTCGAGGCCGCCGTGGCCTACGCCGTGGCCGAGCAGCTCGGCTACACCCAGGACCAGGTGACCTGGATCCGCACCACCTTCGACTCCGCCATCGCGCCGGGCCCGAAGGACTTCGACTTCAACATCCAGCAGTACTCGATCACCGACGACCGCAAGAAGGTCGTGGACTTCTCGTCCGGCTACTACTCGCTGACCCAGGCGGTCGTGACCTACAAGGGCAGCCCGATCGACGGCGCCACCTCGGTCGCCGACCTCAAGGACGCCAAGCTCGGCGCTGCCGTCGGCACCACCTCGCTCGACGCCATCGAGACTCAGATCGCGCCGACCCAGCAGGCCCAGGTGTTCAACGACAACGCCGCCGCCGTCACGGCGCTGAAGAACAAGCAGATCGACGGCCTCGTCGTCGACCTGCCGACCGCGTTCTACCTCGCGGCCGCCGAGATCGAGAACGGCACGATCGTCGGCCAGCTGCCCGACTCGGCCGACGAGAAGGAGCAGCTCGGCCTGCTCCTGGCCAAGGACAGCCCGATCACCGACTGCGTGTCGCAGGCTGTCGACGCGCTGGCCGCCGACGGCACGCTCGCCGGCCTCGAGGACCAGTGGCTCGCGGGTGCGGGCGCCCCTGTCCTCAAGCCGTGACACAGAACCCGTCGACGGGCCCGGCCGGATCTCCGGCCGGGCCCGTCTGGGTGCCCAGCGAGGCCGAGCTCGGCCGCCGCCGGATCCGCAAGGCCCAGGACCGCAAGCGCGCGCTCATCGCCGCCGCGTCCTCGTTCGTCATCATCGGCGGCCTCGTGCTGCTGGTCGGCACCTCCCAGGGCTGGCCCGTCGTCCGCCAGACCTTCTTCGACGTCCAGTACGGCTGGGAGATCCTGCCGCTGCTGCTCGAGGCCTTCCGGCTCAACCTGATCCTCTGGGTGATCGCGGCCGTCGCGATCGGCATCATCTCGATGCTGCTCGCGCTCGTGCGCACCTCGACGTCGCCGGCCCTGGCGCCGCTGCGGTTCCTCGCCACCGTCTACGTCGACGTATTCCGCGGCACCCCGCTGCTGCTGGTCATCTACCTGATCGGCTTCGGCATCCCGGCGCTGCAGCTGACCGAGCGCCCCATCCCGGTGGTCGTGCTCGGCACCACCGCCGTGATCATCACCTACGCCGCGTACGTCGCCGAGGTGATCCGCTCCGGCATCCTGTCCGTGCACCCGAGCCAGCGCGCCGCCGCGCGCTCGCTGGGCCTCTCGCACTTCCAGACCCTGCGCCACGTCGTGCTGCCCCAGGCGATCCGCCGCGTCGTGCCGCCGCTGCTCAACGACCTCGTGGCCCTGCTCAAGGACGTCGGCCTCATCTCCGTCCTCGGCGTCGTCGAGGTGATCCGGCAGGCGCAGATCCTCACGTCGAAGTCGTTCAACTTCACGCCCTACGTCGTCGCCTCGATCCTGTTCCTCATCGTGACGATCCCGCTCACGCGGCTCACCGACCGCGTCCTCGAGCGCACGATCGCCCGCCAGAACGCGCAGGGCTCCGCATGACCGGCATCGACCGCGCCGGCGCACCGGTCCTCGAGCTCGTCGACGTGCGCAAGAGCTTCGGCCACGACGTCGTGCTGCAGGGCGTCTCGCTCACCGTGCCCGAGCACTCCGTGACCGTCCTCATCGGGGCCTCGGGCTCGGGCAAGTCGACGCTGCTGCGCTGCATCAACCAGCTCGAGCGCGTCGACGACGGCCTGATCCTCTTCGACGGCCAGGACGTCTGCGACCCGCGCGCCGACGTCGACGACATCCGCCAGCGCATCGGCATCGTCTTCCAGTCCTTCAACCTGTTCCCGCACATGAGGGTGATCGACAACATCACCCTCGCGCTTCGCAAGGTGCACGGCGTCGCGAAGGACGAGGCCGAGGCCCGCGCGCTGGAGCTGCTCTCGCGGTTCTCCCTGGCCGACAAGGCGCAGCAGTACCCGGACCGCCTCTCGGGCGGCCAGCAGCAGCGCGTCGCGATCGTGCGCGCCCTCGCGGTGCAGCCGCGTCTCATGCTCTTCGACGAGGTCACCTCGGCGCTCGACCCCGTGCTCGTCAACGAGGTGCTCTCCGCGGTCCGCGAGCTGCGCAGCGAGGGCATGACGATGGTCATCGCCACTCACGAGATGGGCTTTGCGACACAGGTGGCCGACGAGGTCTGCTTCCTCGCCGGCGGCGTCATCCACGAGCGAGGCACGCCGCAGCAGGTGATCGAGGACCCGCAGGACCCCGACACCCGCGAGTTCCTGCGCCGCGTGCGCGAGGCCGGCCGGCTCTGACCCGCCGGCGCCGGACGGCGCGGATCGCCCGCGCGCTGGCGGTTTCCCGACGTCGCCGTCCGGGTCGCGCTCCTGTGTCGCTGCGGCCCGCCCAGCGGACGCGCCCCTACCCTGAGGGCGACGTGCGGCCTCCTGCCGTGCGCGCGACATGAGGAGAAAGCATGTCCACCACCGTGGAGATCGAGGACCGCGACGTCCTCGCATCCGTCGGCAGGCACTGGGGCCTGCTGCTCTTCCTGGGGATCCTGACCCTGCT
>Ga0233425_10000517_pt1 | contig 98952 bp, 67 predicted proteins | sample Watercolumn_Towu_2_FD_181712 | JGI IMG/M metagenome (GOLD analysis project Ga0233425, IMG submission 181712) | Freshwater microbial communities from Lake Towuti, South Sulawesi, Indonesia - Watercolumn_Towuti2014_140_MG | ecosystem: Environmental > Aquatic > Freshwater > Lake | place...
CGCATGCACCTGACCGCTCGTTATGCTACACTTCGTCCCTGAACGCATGGCTTCCTCCTTGTAGAGACCTGTCGCACAAGTCTTTTACAGGAGGAGCCTTGCGTTCACCTATAGCACCTTAGCCGTTCTTGGGACTACTGAATGAACTCCCGATTTGCCGGCCTCCTCTTGTCACTTGCGGCGGGCCCTCTGCTGGCCGCTGAGCCGATTCGCCTCCACCCGGACAATCCGCGCTGGTTTGAGTGGCGCGGCCGGGCCACCGCCCTCATTACCAGCGCCGAGCATTATGGCGCGGTGGTGAATCCGGATTTCGACTTCCGCCGTTATCTCGACACGCTCCAGCGCGATGGACTGAACTACACCCGCCTGTTCTCCGGCAGCTACATCGAACCGCCAGGTTCCTTCGGCATCGCGCGCAACACCCTCTTGCCCGCCCCGGGCCGTTTCCTCGCTCCCTGGGAGCGCAGCAGCCAGCCGGGCTATGCCGGCGGCGGCCACAAGTTCGACGTGGACCGTTTCTCGTCTGAATACCTCGCCCGGCTCAAAGAGTTTGTCACCGAGGCGGGACGGCGCGGCATCGTCGTCGAACTTACCTTCTTCTGTTCCACCTACACGGACCAGCAATGGGCCGTCCACCCCTTCAATCCCACGAACAACGTTCAAGCCCTGCGGGTGGAAGACTGGAAGGCCCTGCACACGGAGGCCGTCACGCCGGCCATCTTCGAACGTCAGGAGCGACTCGTCCGCTGGCTCGTGCGCGAGCTGAACGGCTTCGACAACCTGTTCTTCGAAATCCAGAACGAACCGTGGTCTGACAACCACACACCGGGCGACTTCATCAACCCGTACATGGTCGAGCACCCCCAGTGGCCCAATGCCGTGGAAGTCACCACCGCCGGATCCGTGGCCTGGCAACGGCGCATCGCCCGCGCGATCACCGAGGAAGAACGCACGTTGCCGCACCGGCACCTCATCGCCCAGAACATCGCCAACTTCCGCCTGCCGGTGTGCGACGACGACCTCGTGCCGGAGGCTTCGATCCTCAACTTCCACTATGCCTACCCCGAGGTAGTGGATTGGAACCGCGGCCTGCGCCGCGTGATTGGCTACGACGAAACGGGTTTTGCCGGCAAGGACGACACGACCTATCGCCGTCAGGCGTGGAACTTCGTGCTCAGCGGCGGCGGCCTTTTCAACAGCCTCGATTATTCGTTCACGGTGGGCCACGAGGACGGCACGGATGTGGAGAACGAGGCACCGGGTGGCGGCAGTCCGAACCTGCGGCGGCAGTTGAAGGTCCTCGGCGACTTCATCCACCGCTTCGACCTGGCCCAACTGGAGCCGAACGCGTTGCTCGTGGCGCGCGCGCCCGGCGTCGTGCCGCGCGCACTGTCGGCTCGTGACGGCAAGGCGCACGCGATCTATCTGCAAGGCCGCGCGCCGACCACGCTGGAGCTGAATCTGGCCCAAGGTCGCTGGACCGTGGAATGGACCTCGATCGAGGACGGTGCGGTGCTCACACGCGAGATCGTGAACGCTCACTCCGCCACCACGGGCCTGCGCAGCCCGGATTTCATTGACGCCGTCGCGTTGCGCTTGGTGCGTGAGTAAAAAGGAACCAGCTCATGAAGGTAAACGCGCTCACGGGCAAGTCCTGGTCGTCACCTTCGTCTGCATGAACTGACCTGGAGCCACGAGTGAAGTCCCAGTCCCTGCCGCGTTCAGCGATCCGCCGACAATCACCCGCCCTGCAGCGACGTCTGTCGCTTCGTTTGGAAACGCTGTCAGAAGGATGATCCAGTGAAACACCCCCTGCTCCTCTTCTGCGTCCTGTGTGCTTCTGCGGCGCATGTCCGCGGGGCCGCAGACACAGCGGCGCGATGGCACGATCCGGGCTTTGAGCAGCTTGTGCCGGGTGCAATCGCCGGGACAGGCCGCGTCGACGATGGCTGGGAAATCCAGAAGGCTGGGCGCGAGGTAATCCGTCCGCGTTTGCGCGCCGAGGTGCTTGGCGAGGCTGCGCGAGCGAAGTCGGGAGCGCACTGCCTCGCGCTCTCGATTCCGCAAGACACGGTGGGCTTCGAGTTCGTCACCGTAGGGCAACGCGTGCGGCTCGCTGCTGGAAAGGAATATGAAGCCAACGTGTGGGCACGCTGGCCGGAGGGGCCGGACGCCGCGCCCGAGAACTCGAGTGCCACCAGCGAGCGCCGCTCGGCGATTGTTTCCTTTTGGGCGCGGCACCGAGACGGTACGGGGCATTTTGTCGGGCGCGACGAGTGGCTTTTCGACAACCGCTGGCAAAAACTCACCTTCCGTTTCCGCGCTACCGACCCGGAGCAGTCGACGCTCGTTTACGTCTCGCTCCTGCCGAACCAGAAGCCCGCCGCCACCACGGTGCTGCTGGATGACTTTGAGTTGCGCGAACTGCCGGATGAGCCGATGGAAACAGAAGACCGCACCGGCAGCCTTGCGATCGACGCAGACTTTTCGGCACAGAAGACGGGAGCCGTGTCGCCGCCCTGGTATTTCGCCAACATGGGCGGCCTGGGCATTCGCGGCGAGATCGTCGCCGAAGACAGCGGCAACTGCTTCCGCCTCGCGATGAACCGCGACACGTCCAACTTCGAATCCGCGCAACTCCGGCAGCATGTCGCCTTGCGCGAGGGCGCGCGCTACGAAGTGCGCTGCCGTATCCGTTGGGACAACTTCGCGCCCGACGCGCCTGCGCCCATTGTCAACTACGGAATCTTCCACGAGCCCACACGCACTTGGTACGGGCCTGTCGATCAAGTGCTCGACAAGACCAGCGATTGGCGCGAGTACCGTTTCACGCACATCCCGCCGTTCCCCGGCCCATGGAAACTCTATGTGCAGCTCAACGGTTGGGGTAACTTCGGTCGCGGCGTGACCATCTCAGTGGATGATTTTCAATGCGTGCCAAGGCAGTGAAGCCGTGCGTGGGCAGAAGACCGAGCCCGACATCCCCCGAGATCGTCCATGACCGCAGGCCTGACACCATGAGACTCCTACGAGAATCACTGCATCCCGCGTGTCGAACGCGCACTGCGCACCGATCGTTGAATGAGATGGCCTTCCAGCCTACAGTAGCGTTCACGAGTTGGTGAAGAGACAGGGATCGGCCCATGTTTTCGGCCGACGTCCGGTACGGGCGGCGAACCGTCAACACCGAAAAATGCGCCAATCCCCCACCGACCCGTGAACGCATACGCCTTTGCAGGCACCGTTGGAGAGTGATGCTGCGCTCGATGCCTTATCCCTGCGGAGGATGATCCATCATGAACCGATCAAGAAGCCAACGGAATTGGAGACTCGCCCCAGCGCTCGTCGTGGCGGCCACGGCGCTACTGGGTCGGAGCGTGACGCTGAACGCCGCAGCGAACGACCCGGTGCCTGTGCTCGAGAACGCCGAGATCGGCAACTTCACGTCCGGCACGCAAGCCGCCAGGAGATTCGGCGTCCACGAAATCGTGCTGACAGGCGATGGCTCCGTTGGCAACCCGTTTGACACGGTCGTCACAGTCAAGTTCACACCGCCGTCCGGCGCGTCGAACGTCAAAACGGTGTGGGCGTTCTATGACGGTGAGAACACCTGGCGGGCTCGTGTTTACAGCAGCGAGACGGGTGAGTGGACTTGGTCCTCGACGTGCGATACGGACGCGGGACTGCACGGCAAGTCAGGGACTTTCCCGTGCGCGCCGTCTCGGCTCCGGGGACGGCTCCTCATCCACCCATGGAACCCGCGGCAGTGGATGACCGAGGACGGACGCTGGTTCCTGAACCTGAACGACACCGCGTATTTCTGGCTGTGCGCGTACGATTCGCTCGGTAAACCGGTCGCGGACGAAGACGCACGAGACTATGTGCGCGACGCATTTGACCACGGGATCACGTCGTTGCGGTCGTTTCTCATGGTTGGGCCAGGCGGTTTCAAGGAGTCGGGCCGGAATCTCACCGATCCGTGGCGCGATACCTACTTCGCCGATGACGCGATGAACAGATTCGAGCTCGCCCACTTCCGGACCGCCGATGCTCGCCTTCGCTGGCTGCTCGACGAATTCCCCGACGTCTACCAGCAGATCGTGCTGTTCCCCATGGGTTGCCACTATGCCCAAGACCAGGTGGTGTGGCAGACCTTTTCACCGCAACAGAAAGAGCGCTTGATGCGCTACATGATCGCCCGTTATGCGGCTTACCCGCAGGTATTCTGGCTGGTCGTCAACGACGTGCACTACGGACCGAAGTATCCGCTGAACTACGCGTTCGCACGCGAAGTAGGGGAGTACTTCGCCCGGCATGATCCCTGGCGGCACCCGTTTTCAACCGGCCACGCCCGACTCGTCGAGTTCGCCTTTCCGGAAGATGACTGGGTCACCTACCTGCATTTGGAACATAAGCACGACCTGAGTGCGACGCAGGCGGCCAAGTACGCTCCTTATCGAAAGCCCGTGTTCCTTGGCGAAGACCGTTATGAACAGGATCACGGCACGCGGCTCGATCCGACGCATATGGCATACTGGCAGCGGCGTCTATTCTGGTCGTGGCTCCTGGCCGGCGGATCAACCAACTACGGCGGACGCTGGTGGACCGTGCATCCCTATTGCCAGACGGGTAACCGCCCCACATTCCGTCCCACCAAACCCGATCTGCCATTCACCGCAGCGCTGACGGGTCTGGACAGCGTCAAACCAATCCGCGATTACTTCGAACAGCGGCGGATCGAACTCTCTGACTTCGAGCCCCACGATGCTCTGGTGAAGGACGCCGCCGGTGCAGTGGGAGTCCGCGCGCCCAAGCTGATGAGTCGCGGCGAGCAGGAGTTTCTGATCTATCATCCGCATGCGGCGGAAGACGACCAACACGCCCGCCCGCTCGACTCCCGGGTGGCTACTGTGGCCATTGACTTGCGGAACGCAACCGGGTCGTTTGCGGTCGAATGGTATCGCGCCGCCGACGGCGTCGCGCAAGCCGGCGAACCGGTCTCCGGCGGTGATTGGCGAGAACTGGTTGCTCCCTGGCAGGGTCACGACTGCGTGGTGCGAATCCTGCAGTCGCAGTGAACGCGTTTTCGGGTGACGCTGCAATCGCCGAATGATCACTCAACAGACGGCGCGAAGTCATCGTCAGTTGGTCACTGGCTTCTTCGGTCTCAGAATCAGCACCCAGTCCTGGTTGATCGGACCGCGTGGAGCGGCGCAAGTCCCGTCATCGTCTGAGATTGCCAACGCTCATCAGCTCCTCGGCAATTCCCACCCGGCGCGCCGCGGGCGCTCGAGCAACCTGCAGGCTTCTTCATCATCGAGGATAGTCTCGCGAATCGGATCCCAGACCAGTTTGCGACGCACTTGGCGAGCAATGTTGAACAGATGGCATATCGTAACGGTGCGGTGACCCGTCTCGACCGGCGCGTTCGGTTCGCGGCGCGTCTTGATGCAGTCGATCCAATTCTGCAAGTGCGGGCGCGCGACGATACCCGGTCCTTCCCAGATCTGGGCCAGCGCCGGGTCGGGAGGGTCCGGAACGAGATCCGGTGGATCCACCTGGAAGCGATTACGATCGATGGCGATCCGGCCGCGTTCGCCGTAGAACATCCCACCGGCCGAAAGCCCTTTGACGCCGGCCATGCGCAACTCGACGCCGTTGGCGTAGCGGGCGAGCATCGGACACGTGCGCGCATCGCCGCCGTACGTCGTGGACAGCGGCTCAATTTCCACGGGTCCCGTGGCGTCCATGCCCAGTGCCCACTGCGCGATATCCACGGCATGGGCGCCCCAGTTCGTGACCAGGTGTCCCGAGTAGTCGCGCCACATGTCCCACCCACGCCAGCGCCTGCCTTCCCAGTCGCGCTCATCCTTCTGCCACAGCCGCCAGTGATAAGGATGCAGCGGCGTCGGCCCGCAGAACGCGTCCCAATCCATACCCGCCGGCATGGTGTCTGGCGGCAGTCCCTCGTACGTCAGCGGACTGGTCCAATTGGGCAGATCGACGTGGGAAATCCGGCCGAGTTTTCCCTCGCGGACAAGCTGGCAGCCGAACCGATCCAGCTCCATCGACCGCTGTTGGCTTCCCACTTGCAGTACTCGACCGTGACGGCGCACGGCCTGGACCAACCGCCGCCCTTCGTCGATCGTCAGCGACAACGGCTTTTCGCAATACACATCCAGGCCCGCCTGGCAGGCCAACGTCGCCGCCAACACATGGTGGTGATCCGGCGCGGCAATGATGACCGCATCGAGCGCCGCTTCATCCAGCATTCGCCGATAATCCTGGTACATGACGCAGCGAGCGCTGTCCCGCTGGACGAAGTCCGCCAGAATCGCAGCGTATTGACTGGACGCCTCCGGCTTGAGCGTCTCGGTCATGCGTGGCAGATAGCAGTCGCAGAGGGCCACGACGCGGCTTTCCGGCGGCAGGTTACCGATCAAGTTCTTGCCGCGGATCCCACAACCGATGACGCCGACGCGGACGGCGTCGTTGACGCCAGGCCGACCTTCCGCAGCCACGACGCGGCTGGGCACCCACTCCGGCAGGCACCAGGCCGCAAGGGCCGAGATCCCGCGCTGCAGAAAACCGCGTCGACTCGATCGGCTACAGGACGGTCGTGCCATCGCAAATTGCCTCCCAACACACCTCGCCGACTCGTCCATCGTTGTACAAGAGCACGTCTACGGCGAACCCGGCCGTACGGCCAAGCCCTGGCGGACCAGCGCGGGCCAATCGAGTGCAGCAGACCAGTCATTGTCGGCCACAGTGGTTTCAGCCGGATTGGTCTTGTTGACAAACGCGGGTGAAGTGCGCGGGACACGAAAGGCCGTGCGATTGCCGCGAACTTCATGCCCGGAATCCCGCGAGATACCTCCCGAATAGTTGAAGAGGGTCATCGCCGCCCAGGTGTGTCCTTCCTGTGGCGGATCGCGGCGCAGATTCGTGCGGATCGTGTGTGCCATGAGGATGCGATTGCCAATCATCTTCGTCGCAACACCACCATTGATGTTCATACCGGCCACGCCGGGGTCGATGAGCAGATTGTTTTCGGCGTGAACAAACTGCCCGCCATCCTCATCGGCGGGATGATCGTTCAGCTGGATGCCGCAGCCGTATTGGTTGTACAGGCCACCGTTGCCCGCACCGATCAGCACATTATCTCGCACCAATAGCGGCGACTCTTGCGTGCCGGAACTGCAGTAGACGTTGATGTAGTCGGTCAGGTAACTCCGGCCCGGCAAGTTAAGACAGCGGTTGCGCTCGATGGCATTGCCCGTCCCGGCGACACGGATGAACTGAATACCGTCCGCGGTCCATCCCCAGGCCGTATTCTCCTGGAACTCGGCCTGGAGGCAAAACAGGTCATTACCCGAAACACGAACGTGCGACGCGGGCTCGTCCTTCGCTCCCAGGATACGAATGCAGAAGCCGCGGATGAACTCGAAGTAGTTGTTCTCGATGGTCACGTGGCTGGACTTCCAGGCCAGGATGCCGCCGCCCGCAGTCGTGTTCAGACCATCCACTGCCGCCCCTCCCTGGCCGATAAACGCGCAGTTTCGGATGATGATCTGCCCTCGGGCGTGATCGTCGATCCGGATTGCATACTCGCCAGCTTCGGGCCGAAAGACACAATGCTCGATCAGATGATCGCCGTCACCGTGCAGGTTCAGGGGCGGGCTGGGCTTGAGTGTTGCCAGGTCGGGCCGTGGCAGACTCAAGCTGCCGCTTGGAATATCCTCCGCCTGAAGTCCAGCCAGGCTGGCGAACAGCCACACGGCAAATAGAATCGAAACACGCCGCATATGCGCATCCCTGAACAATTCGTGTACATACCTGTTCCGCATGATAATAACCGCCGCGCGTGCCAGACACTACCGTGGCGGAATTCGTCCTATCCAGCACGAGGGGAAACTCATGAACGCTTTCGATTACCAAGCGACCCGGCGCCGCTTCCTGGCGGCGAGTGCCCTGGCTGCGGTCACATCCGCGGGGGCTGCTTCCCCAGCAGAGGACGCCGCGCCGGCCGCCAAGCGCCATCCCCACAAGTACGAGGAGCTGTTGCCTGAGGAATTCTACGAGGAGCAGCGGCGCGCGCCGATCATCTACCTGCCGATTGGCGCGCCGGAGGAGCACGGCTTGCAGAGCGTCCTGGCGGTGGACCCGTGGACCGCGTACGAGGCGTGCCTGCGAGCTGTCGCCATCAGCGGCGGCATCGTCTATCCGATCATACCTTTCGCGCCGGCCGGTCTGCCGCCGTGGAGCCGCGAGCAACTGCGCGACGGGACTCACGACGCGGCGCCTCCGAGTTGCTTCATCAGCGTGGAACTGTGCCGGTCGCTGTACATCGAGCTGATGGAATCTCTGGCCGATCTGGGTTTCAAATCCTGCATTGCGTGCAGCGGCCATTACCCGGGCGACGTGCTGTTACAGGAGATGCAGAAGGAACTGCAGGGGACCGTGCGCGGCATGAAATTCTGGGGTGGTGGGCCCGCGAGTCTGCTGCGGGATGCCACCGACAAGCTGGAAGAGAAACAGCCGCTCATCGGTGGTCACGGGATGATGCTGGAGACTTCCATCGTGAGGGCTTTGCACGAGCACTGGGTGGACCTGTCACGCGTGGAGCGGATCAAAGACAGTCCGATCAGCCATCAATTGAAGAACCAGTCCTCCGAACGCTTGGCCGCGATCCGCACGGCAAACGCTGAGTTGGGGAACTGGTTTCTGAATCTGGCGGCCGAACGGCTGGCCGAACTGGCGGTGCAGCTTCTGAAGTCATGATCACCGGGCGCGGGAACCGCGCGAAAAGGACCGCGCCCACTGCCAGCCTGATCGTCTCCAGGCTTCACTGCGGCGATCGTTGCCTCGATCGAGGGCGCGGCGTGCTGTCGTGACCTACCCGTTCGGGTTCGCCTCAGTTGACCTCCAGCGCACCCATCGGTGGCGGAAGCCGAATGAACGGCTCGCAACGCTACGGGGCGCCGCCGACAACGAACCGATGGTTGGTGCTGTCCGGGGCCAGCACAAAGGAAAGCGTACTGCGGCGACCGGCCTGGTTCTCGACCGCGATCTCGTACCGGCCGTGAAAGCCGCGGAACTGGTATTCACCGTCTTCGTTGCTGCGGCCATCGATCACTGTGCCAAACCTGCGCTGGATGAGATCCTGAAGCGCCGCGTACGCGGGCTTGGGAGAGAAGTCTTCGTTGAGCATCGCGTTGTAGGTCCGGGAGCGGACGCCGGGGCCCATGTCCCAGTGATTGATGGATTCGACTGCGGGGTGACTGAAGGCCACGGCACGCACTTGGACAAAGCACTCCGCCTTCATCTCTTCGGTCCAGGTGCCCTGCCGGTACGATCCCTCGATCTGGCCCGAGTCGATGCCGTACTCGGTGAGATGGATCTTCACGCCGCTGCCCAGATACTTGTCGAAGTTCTGATACATCTGTTCCGGGCTGGCCCACAGGCGGCGCGGCTTGTGCGCGTGTGCCGCCACGAAGGAAATGCCGGGGTACCGTTCCTTCAAGGTCGCCGGATCGGGGAGTGGATACGAAGAGTCCAGGCTCCAGCAATCAGCGACCCCGAACTTCACATGGGGAAATTCCCTCGTCAGCTCGGCAAAGAACTCCGTCTGATCGAAGTACACCGCGGCCCGGGGAATGTGCGTGAGCCAGTCCTCGTTGTACACCTGGAAAAACGAAATCCTGTCTTTGTAGCGCTGCAGGATCGCTCGGGCGAATGCCTTCTGGCACTTCCCCCGTTCTTCGACAGGCAGCCCGGCGAGCCAGGTCGGGTGATAGCCGGTCAGGAAGTGATACTCGAGGGCGACATCGTGCTGGCGGCACAAGTCGAGCATTTGATCGATGCGGCTGAAGTCATACCGGCCCTGCTGTTTTTCGACATTGCCCCATTTAAGCGCGTTCTGCGACACGCCGTAATTGAACAGACTACCCCAGGCGGCGACGAACCGCGGATCGAGGTCGGCTTTCGTCTCAGGCGGGCAAGCGCCGAAGAGGAACTGGTGCCGCTTCAATTGACCTGTCACGTGCACGTTCAGTACCGCCGCTCCCTTGTCATCCACGAACGCCAGCGTGCAGTCGCTCTGGCGATGCTTCTCGATGTTGGGCAAGACGGTCTGCCGAACGAACGGGTCTTGGCTGGCGAAAAAGGACTCGACCGCCTCCGAAATCGCAGACGGGCTTGACGGCTCGGCCGCATAGAAGTCAACCGCCGTCAACAGTACCATCAGCGACGCCAATCCTGTCACGTAGGTTTTCATGGAGAGTCTTTCCTTGAGGTCGAGTCTGCGGAAGTGTCTTCCTCTGCGTGCGGCAGTGCCGGCAGAATTACTGCGGGTGTCGACGCGCTCAACGGTGAGTTTTCTCAGGTCCACGATGGCATCTCCTTGCGGCGCGAGTCTCGCGGGCCAAAAGCCATTGTGCTATCGCCGCGAGGGAAAAGCGCCTAGGGCTTCGCGCGCTCCAGCACCAATACCCAGTCCTGGGGCGAAGGGACGTTCGGCATCTGGTACTCGTCCGAGTAGATGCGCACTACTCTGTTATCGACTCCGCTCGAAGCCTTCGTGTCCGCGGTACACACCCCGGAGTAGAAGCTTGCCCGCGACAATTGGAAATCGTCGTATTCCTGACGGTCGCCGACCTGGTAAAGCCACAGACCGCTCTTGCCGCGCGCCGTGTTGTGGACCTTGACGACGGGTGTGCAATAGGTCCTCGTGCCGTCGGTAACTACCAGGGCCGCGCCGTCACCGCAGGCCGCTGCCGTGAGATGGATCCTCGGTCCGATTGCGGGCACGGCCACTTCTCCGAGCGGATCGCCCCACTGTCCGTCTGTCCGGTCGTGCAGATAGATCTTCTTGAGCAGGGGAGTGTACAGCGCGACGAGGTAATGATTCAGGTCCTGAAAGCGAAGGATCAGCCCCGCCTCCGCGTCGTTATTGGCATCGACGCTGGCCATCAGGTCTTGCTCGGCGACCTGTTCGAGGATCGTAACCATATCCTTGCCGCCGATCAGGCGTCCGTCTTGGCGCCGAGTCGCCGAACCGTAGTCCTTCCACGCCGAGGCGTCCGCCCCGTCGAAACGATCGTCGAATATCAACGGCAGCGAATGGCCGTCAAACGGCTTGGCGGCCGAGCCCACATTGATCACTGTTCCCAGGTCATATCGTTTTGCGTTGGTGGGATTGAAATAGAAGGCATGATAGGGCACGTCGCGCTCAAGCTGCTTCACCACGACCCCGCTCCAGTCGTAGACGTCGCGGCGGGGCAGATAGATGAGGCGCACTTCACCAGGGACGCCAGCGGCGAAGCAGCCGGGCTCGGTCCATTCCGGGTGCGGCTCGAAACGAGCCCAAGCGTGCTGCTCGAACAGTCGCTTGCCGAGCGCGAGTTGCGTCGAGCCGGGAAAGTTCATCCCATCTTTCCAGGTCGTGAAGTCATAGACCCTCGCAATGCCCGGATCGCCTTCGACGCTGGCGTGCCAGACTCCCGCGGCGCCGTAGGTATGGCCTGCCGAACCGCTGAGCACGGTTGCCCAGAACACGTAGCGCTGAACGTCCTGGAACGCGGTCTGCATGTGACCTTCATAGCAGTACTCGCCCATCATCGCGGGCATGACGGGGATTCTGGCGTAAGCCGCCTGCAGCTTCGGCACGGCGGCGCGGGCCGCCTCCCAATCGCCGTGACCGGTCTGCAACATGTCGAAGTCGATGACCGTCTCGTCGGTCACGGACTGGCGGGCCGAATGGAAGGGATGGATTGTCACCGGATGACCATACGGATCGATCTCTTGCACGTGCCGTGCGACCTCAGTCCACTCCGGGCCGCCCGATTCGCCGCCAATGATCCAGATTGTGGGAAAGGCCCCGTAGCGGGCAATCAGGTTGCGCCAATGCCGTTTGATACCGTCGACGCCGGCCATGGCCATGCCGTTGCAGTCGCCCCGCCCCCATCCACCGACGATTGCCGGAACGATGCCCGCCTCGACCAAGTGCCTGATACGGCGATCCACATACTCGAAGTACGCGGGATTGACCACGGTGAAGTTCTTCGTCTCATACGGCTTGCCGGCCTCGTTCTCCCAACTTGCCTCGAACAAGCCTTCATCGGGATACGGTCCGCAAACGATTTGCACGACGGAGAAACCTTTCGCCTTTCGATCTGCGGTCAGTTCTTGAAACCCCTCCCAGGTCAGCCGTTTGCACAGACCTTTCCACCACGTGTCACCCAGCCAGAAGAACGGCGTGCCGTCGGCATGCTCAAAATGCCGTTTGTTTGCGCTCACTTGGAGAAAGCCGTGCTGGAGTAGCGGATTGGTGCCTGTGTAGGCGGCCACGCGCAGGGTTTGCTCGCGCCCGTTCAGCTCGATGTTAGATTGGTCTGAGCACTGGATGCGGAACGTGTACTCGCCCTGCACAGGAGGCGCGAAGCGGACAGTCCACTTGCCGCCGCCGGCCCAGAATGCGGGCACCGTCCATTGCTTGTCACCGCTGCGGAAGACGACATGCATGTCCACGTCCGTAAAGGGATTGGTGTAGGTTTTCCCGGTCTCGAAGGAGGTCTCGAATGCCTCCCATTGCCTGATCTCCGCTGCCCCGAGCGGAATCAGCGGCGACAGCAGCAAGGAAACGACGATCCAGCCGGCGTGTTTCATGGTAGTGGCCTCGATTCGTCGACGATCGGCAAGCAGGTAATGACAACTGTCCACGAGCAAATCTTCGCCGCGCAGCACTGCCGGCCTCAATGGTAGTCGACGATCGGATTCATTTCGCCACCGTTGTTGATTTCCGAGGACGAAGGTATCGTCAAGGTCTCGACCGCGGGACCGCGGGCAAGTACGTCCGAACCAAGGGAAGACGCGTGACACGTTGCCCAGGATACGAGGTAGGTCCATGAAAACTCGTTGTCTATTTGCGTTCGTGACCGTTCTCGCCGCATCCCCGCAGATCATACCTGCCGCCGAACTGCGGGGAGTCACCGTCACGCCCCACACCGTTGTGGAATCGATGCGTTATCGCCGCCCGCGTGATCCGGACCTTGCCGCCCGCGTGCAGCTGTTCGTCCAAGGCCCCGCTCAGCCCACGTCCTTCGCAGGTCGGACACCCGCCGAATTGCTCCAGGACGGCGAATGGGCATGGCATGATTTGGCTGCAGCGGTCCCGGTTCCCGACGGAGCGCTGGCCGTCTGGACCTTCAACGGCAAGTCTTCGCGATGGGGCACGGGGCAGGATTTCGAGTTGAAGGCGAACGGTTTGTTGACCGCGACAGTACCGATCCGCGCGCCGCAGCATTGGATCTCGGCGGCAACCTTCCTGGCGTCGGAAGGGCAGTTGTATCCGGACACCATCGTGCTGCATGTCGCCAACGCCGGCGAACAGCCGCTGGCCATTTCGTCCTTGCGCCTGTGGTTGCCCAAGGAGCGGACGACCTGGCACACGCTGTGGCCACAGGAACCTCTGGCCGCGCAGACGGTCATCCCGGCACGTGATCGCGGCTTCGTGAAATTGCGGGCCGGTTCTGCCTTGCCCCTCACTTATGCCGCGCTCGAACTGATCACCAACGCGGGGCCAATCTGGACTCATCTGCGCATCAAACGCGAGGTCTTCGACATCAGCGGCGGCTGGGTGAACGAGTCGCTGACGGAAGAAGTCTATCTGAACTTGTTGGCGCACCTGCACGTGAACACAGGTCAGATTCAGACGGTGTCCGGGTACACGGACGACCCGAAGCGGTACGCGCGTTATCCGATCAAGCTCTTCAATCGCCTCTGGCCGCTGGACCAATGGGACACGGACGAGTGGCTGCCCAGGATCCACGCGGTCGAGTTTCTCGGCGAACCACAATATGGCGGCGGGCGGCCTGTCGAGCCGCAGGCCGTGTTCGACCAACTGCTGCCGTACCGCACGAGCCGCCTGGCCACCAGCGTGACGCACAGCGAAGAACGCATCTGGCGATTCTACGCCGGCTTGTCGGACTTTCCGCACTACGACGCCTACCGCGTCGTCGCACCGGCAGCCGATGCATGGCGCGAGTACGACCGCTGGGGCGGCAAACGCATCTCCTGGGGCGCCCCGCTGGAGACCATTGGCGACCTGTGCCGCTCGCTGCGGGAACTCAATCGGCCCATGCCGTGTGCCTACTGGTCTCAAGGCCCGCATAGCGGCTGGGGAGGCAGGTTTCTCGGCGGCGGTCGGATGCGTCGTTCGCCCACGCCGGACGAACTGCGATCCCAGGCAGTTCACGCCCTGTCGACACGGATCACGTCGCTCTACTGGTTCAACCTCAGCCTCAAGTCACTGCTCCAGTACCCGGACACTTGGGAACCGATCCAGCGCATCGGGCGGGAGATCCGGATGCTCGAACCGTTTTACCTGGCGGGGGATGCCTACGGCTTCCAGCGCCGCACGCGGAGCGACGGTTCTCCGGATTGGGACCTGGCAACAATTGCCGCACCGGACGCCGCCGTGTTGTTCGCACTCGACACGGCCTATGCTCCGGATCCGCAGGAGAACGTCTTCCGTTTCGGCGAACCCCGTAGCGCATCGTTTTCGTTCGACTTGCCGCTGTGGCTCCGGCAGCCAAAGGACCTGTTTCGCGTCGACGCCGACGGCGTGCACGAAGTGAAATGGCGAATCGCGGGCCAAGGGGTCGTGATCGACGACCGGTGCAGCCGCGACGCCATCTACGTAGCCACCACCTCGCCGCAAGTCCGCAACGAGATCGAACAGCGCCGCAAGGCCGCGCTGACCCAGGAGGAGGCATTCCCGGTGGACAGGCCGGCCCTGGAGAAATTGAAGAAATGACCGGTCTACAGCAGCGCGCGGCTGAGACACCGAATCATCTTCGCTTCGTCAACGTGGGGTCGGCCGTACGGTTGCCGGGCGCTCTGGAACTCAAGGAAGAGAAGAAGGACGCGATGTGAACCTCAGTGCTCACCGCCGACGGCACGGTAGACCACCAGGGCAGCGCCCGGCCGCTGGTCGATCGAGATCTGCAGGCCCGACTCCATCAGCTGCTGGCCGGTCATCGTGTTCTTGGCCGCGGAGTCGAGATCCTGGATTTCATATTTGGCGTCGGGGACGAGTCCTCGCAGCTTGAACTGTCCGCCGAAGAAGTGGCTTTCGGAGCGGCGGAACGCCTGCACCATGCCGCGGCCCACTTCCGGCCGATGAAACTGCCAGGCGATCCAGGAGTCCTGGCTCAAGCTGTGCGGTGTCAACGGATAGTAGTCGCCAAAATAGTCCGGTCCAACCTCCAACCATTGCTGGTAGAGCCGTTGGATCAGCTCGTCGTCCACCTCAGCCCGAAAATCGAAACAGGCCGTGTTCGACGGGCACATGTTGCTGCGGCGGGTGTAGGCATCGTAGGAGATACCTCCGGTCCCCCACCCCCAGCCGACCGTGTTCGACGGACAATAGCCGGTTCCGTGAAAAGGAAGCCAGAGGGACAGCCCGTACGTGTGCCCCTGCTGGCCAATCGGTTCGAACAGGTAATCGCTCCGCAACAGCGGGACCGCGCGGCGCATGGTCTCCAGATCGTTGCGCCGCCCACCCGAAGCGCAGGAGTCGATCAGCATCCCCGGATGGCGGCGCAGCAGCTCGTCCCAGTACGCCAGATAGCCGGTCACATACAGGTTCTCCGCCATACCCTGCCGCTTCTCGCTGTCGCTGCCATGCCAGAAGTTGAGCGGATCGATGTTGTAGTCCTGGCGGTACAAGTCGATGCCCTCATCGGTGAGCAGCTTGTCGACGTGATCGGTCAACCAGCTGCGCGCTTCCGGGTTTCCCAGGTTCAACAGGCCGCCTGCGGTGCCGCCGAACACCCACTGCGGACGTTCCGCGGCCAGCCAGGTGCCACCGGCCACACGTTCCGGTTCGAACCACACGATCGTCTTGACGCCCTTCGCGCGGGCGTGGTCGGTGACCGCTCGCAGTCCGTTCGGGAACCGGTGCGGCCGGCGATCCACTTCCCATGTACCGGTCCACGGCCAGCCTTTTTCGGCGGCACCCACATACCAGCCGGCATCCATCCACCAATGGTCCAGCTTCAGACCTTTCTTGAGATAACTGTCGATGAACTCGATCTGGTTCTGTTCGTTGGCCTTGGTCATTTCCGCGAACTGGTGCGAACTGCACGCGTTCAGCATCGGCAGCGGCAGGGGTTTGCCGCCCGGCCGAGGAAGGTTGTGCTGGATCATCCACCGCCGCCACGTGTTCTGCGCGTCGACCCAATCGCCCTGGTCAGCGAATTGCAGGACGATCAGCGGGGTACGAACTTCCTCCGACGGCTGCAACTCCACGTGCGTCCGCTCCTGACCGGACGTCACATGCAGCGACCGTTCGCCATCTCGGACAAACCGGGCAGCCCACTGCCCGGGCCAGCCCACAACCACGATGACTCCCTCCGACCCCGCGCGGAGATTGAAATACGGAAATGCCTCTTGGGTGGGCCGACCGCCGGTCGGTGCCGAACGAAATACTTCGTTGGCTCCCAGCGTCTCCACCAGCGGCTCAAACGCGTTCGGGGCGCAGTTGTCGCCGCGCAGGTAGTGCAGTACGAATTCGTCGCTGCCGCGCCGGCGCTGGAAATGGGTGTCCAAAGCCTGGATGTCGGACAGGAGGGGACTCGCGGCCGACCCCGCGTTCTTCAGGTACAGCGTCCATTCAATCGTCTTGTACCGCGGGTATTCCACACCCTCCCAGCGGACCTGCAAGCCGGTCTGCGCATGAACGTAGTGGACCGAGTGCGCGGTGCGGTCCGCGTCGAGCGTCCGGTGCTTTTCTGTTCGCGTACATTCCTTGAGCACTTCACGCGAAGGCCTGCCGCCGTACGTGAACGAGAACGGTTCCGCAGTGTTCTGCCAATCGAGCTGTTCCTTCCAGCGTGCGGCCATGTCGGGGCCACCGGCCGTTACCCCGGCGACTGTCTGCAACCACACCAGGAGGTCCGACGGAAGGGAGGTGACAGGTTCGACCTCGAGGACCAGCTGACCGACGGAATCCGGTTTTCCGCTCGCACCGATCGCATGCGGACCGACCAGATCGAGGTTCCCGTCAACCGCCGGCAGTGAACAGCGAAAGCTCTTCAGGGTGACCTTCAGGCCCCGGCTGGCTTGGGCGAACTCCCAAAGGCCTGCGTCCGGCCCGCCGCAGTTCAGCGAACCCGCGGCCGGTATGTCCGTGATCGGCCAGCCCATCGTCTGACGCGCCGTGTTCACTGAAATCTCCGGGTGAGGCGCACCCCGGCTATCCAAGGGCGCCTTCGCGGAGATCGCGGCTTTGTCGTGGATGCCATCCAAGAACAGGTTCACGCCGACGAAGGCCCGCGGCCCACCGAATTCGTAGTGGAATGTCAGCGTGTGCGTGCCGGGGGTCAGCGGCAAACGGATCGTGTGATCGTCCGTCCGATTCAGCCAGTTGATCTGGTCCGGCGTGCGGGATGCCGGATCGAACACGGGACCTTCGTAAAAGAACAGGTCCCACGCGCCGTCGATGGGACCCGAGTTATTGCGGAAACTCGTATCCACCATCCCGTGCTCATCGCAGCCGAAAACAGTCACAGCTGTCAACTCGGCAGCCGTCACGGCAGCAGCATGCCACGTCAGACCGAACCATACCAAGACAATCAACGCAGTCCTGTTCACGGTTCACCTCATGTGTTGGCTGGTTCTCGCCGCGGAGAAGTATCCCGATAATACCGTGCGTCCGAGAGCGAGGGAATCATCCAATTGGCGTGCGCAGGGAGCTGTGCAGGACTCACTGCGGTTGGGTGTGTCTGCGCCCGCGGTGGGGGCTCTCACTTATTGGAGGACATTCGCATGACGAAACGCGTCACGAGTGCAGAGTCCCCATGTTGGAGCATGCGCTCTGCATCGAGGTGCTGGTCCGTGAGTCAATCGCCGTTCTTGATGGTGTGTCTCGCGCTCCTGTTGACGGTGAGATCTGGCGGCATTCTCACTGCCGCAGACCTCTTGCCGCGCGAGGTGTCGAAGGAGGGTACTCAATACCTGGAACGACTTCGCCAAGGGCGGGCGTTCGGCGCCGACACCTTCGATCTGCCGGGATTGCGTGCGGGAATGGGAAGTCGGCAGGAACCCAAGGTGCCGGGAGTCAGACTTCTCAAGGTGACCGTGGGCAACGTTCCCTGCGAATGGGTATTGGCTCCCGGTGCAGATCCGGATATTCGGCTGTTGTATTTGCATGGCGGCGGCTGGGTATCGGGCTCGGGCGGGAATTATTTGCCGCTGGCAGCGGACATCTCGTTGGCCGCGAAGTGTGCCGTACTCCTGCCTGACTACCGATTGGCGCCGGAGCACCCGTTTCCCGCCGGTCTGGAGGATTGTGTCGCCGCGCACGACTGGCTGGTTAAGAACGGCCCGGACGGTCCGGGCCAGGCCAGGGCCACGTTCGTCGCCGGGGATTCGGCGGGCGGCAACCTGACGCTCGCCACGCTGCTGGCGCTGCGCGACCGCAAGCGGCCGCTGCCGGCCGGAGCAATCGCCATTTCGGCGGCAACGGACTTCACGCTGACGAGCGAGTCGCTCAAGTCCGTACAGGACCCCATTATCTCGGCGCGGACCATGCCCGAGTTTCGGGATCGCTATCTTCCCCACACGGACCCGCACAACCCGCTGGCGTCACCCCTCTTCGGCGATTACCACGGTATTCCACCACTGCTTATTCAAGTCGGCGAGGAGGAGATGCTGCGCGACGACAGCATCCGGGTCGCCAAGAAAGCTCGGGCGGACGGGGCCGAGGTACAACTCGAAGTCTGGCCGGGTATGGTCCACGTGTTCCAGATCAGGGGCCTTCCGGAGTCCCGTGAGGCCATCGAGCACATTGGCCAGTTCATTCGCCGGCGGACATCCTTCTAAGCCATCGGTCGACAAGGCGCCAGCCACGAAGGCAGCGACGGCAGCACAAGCAGGCCCTTGGATGAGGCGTCCGTCACTGCATACGAGTGATCCGCTTCAGTCGTCCGACGATCACCGCGACTTGCCAACATTTGGAGTGTTCACCACGGCAATAATAGCGACGCAAAAGCGCACCAAACCAGTGCTTCCGCAGCAGAGACTGTCAGTATGACAATAGCCAGACACGTCCCAGCCAGAGCCGTGAACGAAACGCGTACGGTTTGTTGCAGCGCATTGTCGCCGAGCGCGCTCTTTCGCCGAAACAGTCCAAGCGTGCACATCCAGAGGACCATCAGGTCGCTCATAATCCAGAACGTAACCGTTCACAGCCCGCCACGGTCGCCTTTCGCTCCGCGAAAGCAGCGCGACTTTCGCGGAGCGAAAGGCGACTCTCCAAGCCGCGTCCCTGTAAACGGCCACCGGCTCGTGTACGGTTACTGCCGAACTTGCCGTAGCAGTCGTTTCGCGGCGTTCCGCTCGCAATCATTCTTCCGCGCGCCGTCCTGCTTCTCGATCGGCTCCGGAGCAAAGGGTAGGACCTGTGCCCGGTCCGGATGAAGCAGGACCGCCCCCAGCATTTGATTGCGATCGCCAAGGCCGACATCAAGGCATCGACGAGCGGTATCGTGACTCGGCCCGGTCGATGGTCCGGGATCTCCGCAAACGTCGATTGCACCAAGGCCAGCATCGCATCCGCCGACAGACGTTTCCGAATCTTCCGGATACGCTGTTCCCGAGGAGGGTGTAGAATCATGGCGAGTCCTTTCGCCCAAGACGGTATGGTTCATCCTTGCCTGCGCTCCCATGGTAGCCCAATCCACCGCCATGCGAACAGATGTTCACTGCCGCACTGCGCGAAAGACGTCCCTCACGACACCCCTGTTTTCGATGGGATTTTCACCCGTCCGGGACTTGCTGGGCGAGAACCTCCCTGAGGAACACGTCCGTTACGCGATTTTCCTCGCGCACCGAATCCAGTGTCGATCGCTGGACTGCTGGACCGTATTCAGTGCGAAACCGAGTTGCTTCACCGGGGCGCGCATTTCGTCGAGCCGCACTGCCATTCGAGCTACGCCCCTTCCGCAGATCGTTTCCAAGGTGTCGCAGTTTTTTTGGAACGGGCCGTGCCTTAGTTCATTGCCGTGCATCGCCCGGGCCAGACCGACTACGGCGCGACGTCGGTTGCTTCGTCCTCGCCGTACACCGATTCCTCCCGGAATTCACACTCCGGCAGCGACTCGATGAACCAGCGCCCGTAAGGTTTGGAGCGGATGCGCGGATCGAGCAGCACGACGATTCCGCGGTCGTCTCGCGTCCGGATGAGCCGGCCAAAGCCCTGACGCAGCTTGATCACAGCTTCCGGCAATTGGTAGTCGAAGAACGGATTGCCTCCGGCAGCCCGGATGGCCTCCAATCGCGCCTCGAGCAGCGGTTGATCGGGGACGCTGAACGGTAGTTTCGTGATGATCACGTTCTGCAGGGCATCTCCAGGAACATCGACACCTTGCCAGAAACTATCGGTGCCCAAGAGGACGCCTTGCGGATTCTGCTTGAACTGCTCCAGCAACTTCCCGCGCGGCGTGCCTTCGGCCTGGCTGTACAGCGCCAGGTTGCGGCTTACGAGCCACGGAGTCAGCAATTGCGACACGCGGCGGATCATGTCGTAGCTCGTGAACAACACGAACGCGCGCCCGTTGGTGCGTTGCACGTACCGGCGGATCATGGCGGCGCATAGCCGGTCGTACTCGACTTTTTCGGTATTGGGGTCGGGCATATCCCGCACGACAACCAGTTGTGCCTGGCGACGGTAATCGAACGGGCTGCCCAATCGCACCGTCCGGCATTGGGTGAGGCCAATGCGTTGCTGGAGAAACGCGAAAGACGCCTGGCGTCCGACAGCCAAGGTTGCGCTAGTCAAGATGGCACAGCGAATGCGATTGAACAGCAATTCGCGAATCGTGGGCCCCACGTCGATCGGCGCCGCAATCAGCGCCACGCGTGGACGGCCCCGGCGAGAGTAGCCTACGTCCAGCCAATAGACCGCGTCGGCCAGTTCTTGCCTGAGCCAGTTCCGGATCTCTGCGGCCAGCGCAGTCAGGCGTTCACTGGCGGCCAGGAAGTCCTGCCGCTCCGATTCATTGTCGATGCGCTGGCCTTCGTGCTTGACGGTTGCCGCCAGGGTCATGAGAGGTCCCGTGATCGTGTCGGGAACGATACCCGGTGTGCGCACGCGTCCGTTCGAGGACTTGCGCTGTTGGAACCAGGCCAGCAGATCGTCGAAGAATGTCCCGCTGGCCTCGTAGCAGTCCTGCACCTGCCGCTGGGCCTCGGCCAGCTTGTGGTGGACCAGCAGCCCCTTGTTGGTCCGGTCGTTGTAGAGCCGGTTCAGCGTGTATTCGATCTGTCCGGACGTCGCGCCCAAGCCGAGGTGTTCTCCCGCCACGGCCTCGATCGTGTGTGCTTCGTCAAAGATCACCGTCTCGTGTTCGGGCAGGATGCTGGCTCCCTGGCGCCGCAATGCCAGATCGCTGAAATAGAGCGCGTGATTCACCACGAGTATCTGTGCGTGTTGGGCACGGCGCCGCGCGGCTTGGTAGAAACACGTGGTGTAGGTGGGACACTTGCGGCCCAGGCAATTGCCGCTGTCACTGGCCACCTCGTCCCACACCGCGCCGGCGGGTCGGAAGGGGAGGTCGCTGAGCGATCCGTCGGCGGTCGTCTTGGACCACGTGTTGATCTCGCGCAGATGTTCGAATTCCTGTGATTCCTGAAAGAGACTGGTCGCGCGCCCCAGCGCCGCGTCCAGGCGACGGCGGCTCAGGTAGTTGCGCCGTCCCTTGACCAGCACGGCGGTGAATTCGAGCGGCAGGATGCTGCGCAGGAAGGGAATGTCCTTGTGGACCAGCTGTTCCTGCAGGCTGATGGTATGCGTGGAAACGACAACTCGTGGCTTGCGCCGCCGGGGAGCGTCTGGCGGCGCCTCGCCGTCAGTGATCGTATGGAGGATGGCGGGAACGAGATAGCCAAAACTCTTCCCCACGCCGGTGCCGGCCTCGGCGAGCAGATGGTGCCCCTCTGCCAGCGCAGCCCAGACCGCGTCGGCCATTTCCGATTGCTGTGGCCGGTGTTCGTAGTTCGACAAGCGGGCGGCAATGCGTCCGCCAGGTCCGAGCACTTCGCTGGGCGTGAGCATGATCTGCGTCACGATATCAGCGTTTGGCGGATGAGGGAACGGCCAGATAGAGACCGACCGCGTTTGCGGCCGCAGAACGGCGCGGGGTCACCGCATTGGATCGCAGCGTACCCAGCGTGAATGTTCTCTGATATCATGGGGCGGTTCTGCCCGTCCTCCGCCTGATCAGGATCTTGGCGCGTCGTGGAGGGGTCCGTAATGCCTATCGAGTTTCATTGCCCGGGCTGCGGCAAGCTGATGCGAACGCCAGACGCAACGGCGGGCCGCAAGGGTCAATGCCCGCACTGCGGGACCAAGGTGCAGATCCCCGACCGATCCCTGGTCTCTTCGGAGCCGACGGCTGCCATTCCGGTTCCCGCCACCGAATCGCCAGCCAGTCATGCGTCGGGAACGGCAAGTGGCACGGCGGGAATTCGCTTCAACTGCCCGTCTTGCGGCCGAGTCCTGAGCGTGCCAACGTCCAGCGCGGGGAAGCAGGGGCGCTGCCCTGGGTGCGGCACGGTTTCCCCCATCCCGTCAGCGACTGTCCCGGCAAAACCGGCGAGCGGGGCCGCGGAATCAACAAGACAATTCGCGTGCCCGTCATGCAAGAAGATTGTGCGCGTCCCGGCCACGACCACGGGCGGCCGGGGCAAATGCCCGCACTGCGGCACGATCGTCATGATGCCCGGTACGGCCCCCGCAAAGCCGGCCAGCGGCGCGGCTCCGTTGGGAAGCGGCGGCCTCACGCCGATCCCCAGCACGGGACTCGACGATCTGTTCGCGGACCTGCCGAGTCCCACGGCGGCGGCGTCCGATCCGTTGGGCGGTCTGGGTGGCGATCCGTTGCAGGGCGCGGGAGGAAGTGGCGGCGGTTGGGGAGGCGGCGGGCCGGGCGGCGCCAATCCCTATGCGGCGTCGTTCGCTCCTGCCCGATCCCGAGCGCCCACCCACACCAACAAGCCTAAACGGTCGGGCTTGCCTTGGGACAATCCCGCCGGAGAGGACAACCCGTTCTGGTCCACGACGAAGCAGGTGTTGTTCACGCCGAAGCAGGCCTTCTATCGCATGCGGCGCACCGGCGGAATGGGACGCCCGTTACTGTATTGCGTTTCCGGTGTGGTGATCGGGTTCCTGGTTACCGTCGCGTACAACCTCGTATTCCAGGGGATTTCCATTGCGATTGCCGTGAGTCGAGTCGAGAACCCGAACATCGGAGCTGTCCTGGTGGGCATGGCGATCGGCGTGGCGATCGCGATTGGAGTGGGGCTCGTTGTGGCCGTGATGGCGGCGGTGATGAGCGCGTTTCTTAACGGCGGTTTGATCCATCTGTGCCTGACGCTCGTCGGCGGGGCGGAGCAACCCTTTGAGACGACCTTTCGGGTCGTTTGCTATGCGTTTGGCGCCTCGGCCGTCTGTCAGATCCTGCCGGTCTGCGGAGGCATCTTCGGGGCAGTGGCCAATCTCGTGGCCTTGATTTGTGGCATGTACGCAGCGCACGAGACGACCGGGGGAAAGGCCGCGGCCGGAGTGTTGTTACCGATGTTTATCGCCTGCGCGCTGTGTGGTATGGTCTTTTTCGCGATGTTTTCGACCTTGAGTGGCATGATTCCGCAACCGGCTCCGCCGGCGGGAGGTTAGTCTTCATGGCCATCGAGTTCCGCTGTAACGGTTGCTCCAAGATGCTTCGGGTGTCGGACGAGAATGCGGGCAAGAAGGCGAAGTGCCCGCAGTGCGGCACAATCGCCGACGTGCCGTTGGCGTCGGAGCCACCGCCGGCGCCGGGGGAGTTTGTGCCCGCCCCGATGGCGAGTCCCCCAACGGCGCGGGGAGGATATGCGGACGATGTGCCCGGCGGGTTCCGCACTTCGAACATGGATCCGTTGAATCCCTACGCGTCTTCAAGCGCAGTTTCTTCCTTTGCAGAAGCCAAACCCGCCAGTGGGCCACTGCAGCATCGGCGCGTGTCGATCGACGAAGTGCTCAACCGTGCCTGGGCGATCTTCCAATCGCAACTCGGCCCTTGCGCTCTATTCGGTCTGGTGTTCGTCGCCATCACGTTTGGCGTGAGCATGGCCACGGGGTCCTTTCGGGTCGTGGCGCAGATGGTCAATGATCCGGTGGTGATGGCCGTGGCCGTTGTGGGCCAGCAGTTGGTGGGCTTCTTCGTCAACACGTTTTTCCAGCTGGGGTTGACGGTTTTCGCGCTGCGTTTGGCCCGCACGGGAGAAGCGCGTCTCAATGATCTCTTTGGCGGTGGACCGTATTACCTGCGCGGGTTGTTGGGCACCTTCCTGTTTCAATTGATGATGGCGGGTGTCGTGTTGGTCTGTCTGGGACCCGGACTGCTGACGATTCTCACCCAGGAGGAAGTCATCTTCATACCGGCGCTGATTGTCGGCGGTGTGATTGCCGTGATCTTCGTGATATTACTGGCGCTGCGTTTCTACCTGATGATCGTCTTTATCGTGGACCAGAACATGCGTGTGGGTGAGGCCTTCCGCGCATCCGCGATGTACATGGCGGGCAATAAGCTCGCGGCGTTTCTCGGCGGTCTGATCTTGAGCGTGCTGGGTGGCGTGGTGGTGATCTGCACGTGCTTCATCGGCACCGTTCTCGTGGCCCCGTTTGCCGGGCTGTTTCTCGCCACGCTCTATTTGCTGGTGACAGGACAACCGGTTCACGTGCCGCTGACCAATAAGCCGATATCGCCGGTCTATCCCGCGAATCCGTGAGCGTACTGCCCGTTCCAAAAAGAACTGCAATTCGCGCTGTGTCACGGTCTCCTGACCGTGACACGGTGGTTGAGCCTGACGATTTACCGCAGGCACTGAGGGTGAATGTCTGTTCTACGATGAGTTCGTTTGCGCCGAGTCCCGTTGAATCACGGACCGGAGTGCTTCGTTCACGGCCTCATCGGTCGGAAACGCCGCCCGCACGTCCGGTGCCAGTAACGCCAGATTCGTACCCTTCCGGTACTCGTCCAGGTACTTGCCACGGACTCCGCCTTGGAGTTCCTCACGACGGTACTCCGGACGAAGTTCGTCGTCATCACTTGTCGCCGTCTTATCCGTCTTCATAGATCTTCCTCTCTCGCCGGGTCGCCGCGCGGGCACTGATGATTCGATTCCGGTTCCCACGATCCGTGTGGGAAACAACGAGCAGCTGGCCGTCGCTTGCGTAACCGAACGTCAGGTAACGGTCTTCGTCCTGCGAATGGGCCGGGTCATAAAACGTGATGGCCAACGGGTCGCCGAACACCGTTGCGGCTTCCGAGAACGCCACGTGGTGCTTCGCCAGATTCCGTGCTGCCTTATCAGGGTCCCACTCGAAGTCCATTCTACGAGCCTACCGCGCCAATCACGGCCGAACCAGCCCGAAGACCACGACCGGGAATCACGCCTTCCCATATGCACCGCGATACGATTCACCGCGGTGAGCCGATGAGCCCTTCGTCAGGGCTGCTGGCCGTGGCATAGAGTCGCTTGGCGATACGGCCGGAGAGGAACGCTCCGCGTCCCGCTTCGCAGGCGGCGCGCATCGCACGTGCCATGCGCAGCGGATCGCGCGCGTGGGCGATACCCGTGTTCAGGAGCACGCCGTCCACGCCCAGTTCCATCGCGATGGTAACATCGCTCGCCGTACCCACCCCGGCATCGACGATCACCGGGTATTGGGGATCTCCGTCCTTGAGGTACTCCAGGCAGATCCGGATGTTGTTCGGATTGAGGACTCCCTGCCCCGAGCCAATAGGGCTGCCGGCCGGCATGACGGACGTGGCGCCGGCTTCCTTGAGCCGTTTCGCGGTGACCGGATCATCGGTCGTATAGCACAGCACTTGAAAGCCTTCGGCCACGAGTTGTTCGGTGGCCTGCAGTGTGGCGACCGGGTCGGGCAGAAGCGTCTTCTTGTCCCCCAGGACTTCGAGTTTGACCCAGTCCGCGCCGGGATTGCCGAGGTTCGTCAGCAGTTCCCGTCCCAGCCGCGCGGTGCGCAGCGCATCGTCGCACGAGAAACAACCGGCCGTGTTGGGCAGCAACGTGTAGCGTTGCAGATCGAGGTAGTCGAGGATGTTGCGTCCTTCCTTGTCGAGCAGTCGTTCGCGGCGCACGGCCACGGTAACGCACTCCGTTCCCGACACATCGAGGCTCTCGCGCATCAACTCATACGAGGCATACTTGCCCGTGCCCACGATGAGACGACTTTGGAAGACGTGGTTCCCCAGTCGCAGCGGCTGGTCGTCCAGCGATCGGTCGGGGCCCGTGGGATCGGTTGTTGTCATGTCGTATCAGCCTCCACCTACAAAAGTAACCACCTCGAGCCGATCGTCGTTGTGCAACTGCAGCGCGGCGTGCTGCCGGCGGGGAACGATCTGCCGGTTCACTTCGACGGCAATGCGGCTGGGATCGAAGCGCAATTCCTCGAGCAATTGGGCGAGTGTGAGGCCGTCTCTCACGTCGCGCTCTTCACCGTTCAACACGATTCGCATTCTGCATCATCCCCCGAGGGTGGCCGGAGCGTCGGCCGCAAGCGGCGCCGCGGCACAGAATGAGAACCCGCTCCCGTGAGTCGCGGGCTGGTGCGCGGTAAGCGAGATACAGCCATCATCTCCGTTCGTGATCGGGACCTACTTGCCCTCGATGGGAAGGTTCCGCACCAAGCCTCTGCCGATGATGATCAGCGGGTTCTGCTGCGCGAAATTGTAGGTCGAGGCTTGCGAGTTCCAGGGGAGCATATAGGCGATGAACTGGCCGCTGGTGGAATCGGCAATGTAGAGAATGCTCTGGGCGGGACGCACGTTGCTGGTATTGGAGCGGAACGCGGCCTGTCCGGTCACCATCAGGTATTTGGGAGCCTTTCCCTGCTGTGTGCCCAGGTCGGCGGCCACGTTGCGCGTGTAGAGACCACCCCACGCGCCCGAGAGGGGATTAATGACCCACACCTGCAGGTTGCCGGTCACGAAGTCCAGCACGAACAGCCCTTCCACGCCGTCGGCGATCATGCCGGTGGCGATGGCCATCGAGTCGGAGCTTTCCGTCGCGCTGGCTTGCAGCACCGACTCGGGCCAGGCCAATCCCCCGGCTGGTGCGGCGTACCGTCCCACCAGGTAGCCGACAAGACTGCCCACACACACCACCACGCCGACGGTGACTCCCAACATCAACATGAACCACGGTCGCCGCGTCCATCGTCTGTACATGCCACGATTCCTTTGCTGTCGAAGGCAATGCGTTGCCCCAATCTCATCTGGTAATTTACGGGGGGGGCCGCTGGCTGGCAACGGCGATTTGGGCGGCGCAGCCCGCCGCGAAACGCAACTGGCGGCCTTGCGGCCGCCAGCGTATGAAAAAAGACCTGCCCCGATGTGCTTTCGGCAATCAGGGCACGTCTACCCACGCCCCACCTTTCTGCGAACTCTGGACCGCCGCGTCCACAAAGGCGATCCCGATCCGCCCATCGACCACGCAGGCGTACTTGCTGCCGTCGGCCAGAACCGGTTTGCCATCGAGATAGGCACGGACGTCCTGTTCAAAGCAACGATGCAGCCGCGCGAAGGCATCATGGAACGCCTCGGGATGTCCCGGCGGAATCGTCGGTTCCGCCATCAGGTCGGCCGGCAGATCCTTGAGGAAACCATCGTTGGCGCTGACCGCACCGCGGAAGTAGACGCGGTCCGGCTGATTCGGCAGACGAATCACGACCTCTTCAGGCTCTTCCTGACGCCAGGCCAACGTACCTTTGGTTCCGTTTACCTCGATTCCCAGATCGTTTTTGTGCCCGATGGCAATCTGCGTGGCGCGCACCAGCGCCTTCGCACCGTTGGAGAGCTGACAGTACGTGGTGAAGTGGTCGTCCAGTTGCCGACCCGACACGAACGTCTCGAGATGGCCTTGAACTTTGGTGACATTCAAGCCGGTCACGTAGCGGAGCTGCATGAGCGCGTGCGTACCGATGTCTCCGCCGCAGCAGCTCGCCCCCGCGCGCTTCGGATCCACGCGCCATTCCGCCTGCATGGAGCCCGTATCTTCCGTGCGGCCAGCCAGCCAACCTTGGAGGTAGTACGAGTCGACCCACCGCACGTCCCCGATCAGGCCGCTGGTGACAATGAACCGCGAGAAGCGGCTGGTCCAGTGGCCGAGGTACGTATGAGCCACGCCGAAGGGGATCTTCTTGTCCTTGACGGCCTGCACGAGCTTGTCGGATTCCTGCAGCGTGACGGTCAGCGGCTTTTCGCAAAAGACGGGAATCCCGGCCTGAATGCACTTCATGGCCGGATCGAAATGCACGTGGTTGGGCGTGACGATCAGCACGTAGTCGATGCGCTGGCCCACGGGCTTCTTCAGTTCCGCGGCGATCATCTCGTCGTAGCTGGGATAACCCTGAATCGGATAGGGCCATTTGCTGGCCTCGTCCATAGCCACTTGCGGATTGGGGTGCAGCGCAGCCGCCGTGACTCGGCGCGTGCCGTCAAAATGAATCGCTCGCTGATGCGGTTGCACAATAAAGGCACCGCCGCCACCACCCACCAGACCGACATTCAATGGCCGTTGCGACATCGACGCGCTCCTTTCGGAATTTCGGAATCACGGCTGCCCAAGCCGATAAAGTCCCGACTCAATCACTGCGGGGAAGGAACCGACCCCCCTCAGAACGAGGCGGGCTTGTATCCTAGCGGCGGCTGCTCGGCCAGTCAATCAGCGCGCCGACCGCGGCAACTACTCGTCGCGGCGGCTGGCAAAGGCCAGCACGTAGTAGATGAGCGTCAGCAGCGACTGTAGCGTGCCGGCAACGTACGTGAGGGCCGCCGCATTCAGCACTTTGCGAACGTAGGGCAGCTCGTTGGGTCCGATGATTCCCAACTGCACCAGTTGTTCCTTTGCCCGCGCGCTGGCGTTGAACTCCACCGGCAAATTGATCAGCTGGAAGAAGACCACGCCGCTGAACAGTAAGATGCCGAAACCCAACATCAGCTGGCTCACCAGGGCAAAGCCGAGCATGATGAAGATCATGCCGGCGCCGCTGCCGAAACTGGCCATGGGCACGGCGGCATTGCGGATCATCAGGGGCGCATAGCGGAAGGCGTCCTGCAGGGCATGGCCTGCCTCGTGCGCCGCGATCCCCACGGCCGCCAGCGACCGGCCGTGAAATACGTCCGTGCTCAACCGCAGCACTTTCTGGCGCGGATCATAATGGTCGCTCAGCGTCCCCGGTATCTGTTCAATCTCGACGTTCTGCAGGCCGGCAGCGTCGAGCAGGTGCCGCGCTGCGGCGTAACCGCTGGTGCTGGCCGGAATCCGCTGCGTCTGCGAATAGGCCGAATGCACGAGAAACTGCGCGATGATCCCGAGAATGATCGCCGGTGCCAGGAACAGCAGGAGTTGGAGATTGTACATCCGTCGGATTCCCCGATTGTCGTGTCCTCGCGTATCTTCCGGTCGCCGCCAACTGCGCCTATTCTTGCCTTTCGCCGGATTCAGGCAAGTCCTCTGTTCCGTACAATGGGGCGCAGTCGTACGCGGCCGGTCCGCGGTCTTGACGCCGATTGTAGCCGATCATCGGGAAATAGCGCTATGGCAGCTGGGATTCGAGAACGACGCGCCGCGGTCATCCTGGTCCTGAGCGGCCTGGCCGGAGTGTGGTCGGGTTGCGACGCTGGTCGCCCGGTGCCGCCCCCGCCCGCCAGTGCCACAGCGACGCTGCCCGCGGGGGACGAACTCCGCGCGCTACTGGACGGAACGCTGGACGAAGCCTACACCCGGCGCTTGAACCTCACTGATCATGCGGCCTGGCAGGTGCTGCACGGCGTGCTCGCCTTCGGGCGCGAATTCCGCGTGGAAAAGGACGGCCAGCCGGTCCTCGCCATCGACTATCTGTTGGCCGGCGGCGCGATGAAGGGCTGGACCATGGAGGCTGGCGACCGGGGATTGCGGGCGGTCGTCGAACCCGGCACCAAGACGGGCCAGGGGCATCCGGACCAGTGGTTGGCGCTCCTGGCTCAATGCGGTGTGAAACCGGATGAGCAGCTCCGTGTCGGCGAACGGACGTTCGCCATGTCTGACTACGTATCGCAGGTGCAATGGGATTTGCCGCGGAATGTCGCGCGCGAGTACAGCTGGACCTTGGTGGGCTTGACCACGTACTTGCCAACCACGGTCCGGTGGCCCGCCATGGACGGCAAGGAATGGGGCATCGAACGGCTGATGGAGATCGAACTGGAGCAGGATCTCAACACCAGCGCCTGTGGCGGCGCCCACCGCCTGATGGGACTGGCCGTGACCCTGAACCGGCACCTCTTGCAGGAAGGCAAGCTGGAAGGCGTCTGGGCCAGAGCCGACCAGCGCATCCGCGCGGCGGTGGACGTAACGCGCAGCATGCAGAATCCGGACGGCACGTTTTCCACCAGGTTCTTTTCTGGCCAACCCGGCACCTCGGCCGACCTGGCGCAGAACCTCACGGCCACCGGCCACATTCTCGAGTTCTTGCTGATGGCGCTGACCGATGAACAGCTGCGCGAGCCGTGGATCGCGCGGGCCGTGGTGGCGCTCTGCGACATCCTGCACACCACGCGCGATCTGTCGCTGGAATGCGGCGCAGTCTACCACGCTTGCCACGCACTCGTCTTGTACCGCGAACGCATGTTTGGCCCGCGCAGCTACGCGCAGCCAATGACGCCGGAAACGAACCGGAAGCCCTGACGGCGCGTGCGCGATGTTGCCTCGAAATGCCGGTCGAATCACGTCGCGCTGAGGATCGATTTGGCTCGCCGGCACAAGGTCTCCGCCTGATCCATTTGCGGTGCTTCGGCAATGATGCGGACGATCGGCTCGGTGTTGCTGGCGCGCACCTGCAGCCAGCGGTCGGACCAGTCGAGCCGCAGTCCGTCGAGGCGATCGGGCGCGGCGTCGGGAAACCCCTTCTCCAGCGACTGCAAGGCCGGACCCACACGCTGGGCATCCAACGTCGCTTTGGTCTTGAAGATTGCGTAGTGCGGCAATTCGCTCACCCATTGGCTCAAGCGCAGATGGCGTGCTGCCAGTCCGTCCAGTACCAACGCCATGCCGACGAAACTGTCGCGCACATAACCGACGCGGGGGTCGATAGGACCGCCATTTCCCTCGCCGCCGAAAGCTGCCTGCTCGCGCTGCATCAACGCCACCACGTTGGCCTCCCCCACGGCACTGCGATGGAAGGGGACTCCAAACCGTTCCGCCAGGTCTTGGGACATGCGGCTGGTCGAACAGTTCGTCACGACGGGGCCACGGGCCTGCCGCAGCACGTGATCGAGACACAACGCCAACGTATATTCCTCTCCGATATAGTGTCCGGTCTCGTCAATCAGTGCCAGCCGATCTGCATCCGGATCCTGACAGAACCCGATGTCCGCGCCTGCCTGACTCACGTATTTCTGTACATCGGACAGATTCTCAAGCGTCGGTTCCGGAAGGTGCGCAAATTGGCCGTTAGGCTCGCCTCCCAACAGCGTGACCTGGCAGCCCAGTGCTTCCAGCAGACGTTTGCCAAGCAGACTACCGGCGCCACCGTTGGCGTCTAACAGGACGCGGAAGCGCCGAGCGCGAATGCCGTTGACATCGACGAGTGCCAGCACCAGTTCCGCGTGCCGGCTGACTGTATCCTCGACCTGGGCGATGGTGCCCAGTCGGCTATGGTCCGTCCAACAGATATCTCCCCGGCGATAGCGCTGCGCGACGGCGTCCCCCGTAGCGGCATCGACGACCTGGCCCGCGGCCTGGAACAGTTTCAGCCCATTGTACGGAGACGGATTGTGGCTCGCGGTAATCTGGATTCCTCCGACCGCTGAGAGCTGGCGGACCAGGACGCCCGTCGTCGGAGTGGCCGCGATTCCCGCTTGCAGGACGGACCGTCCCACCGCGCACAATCCGGCACAGATGGCCTCGCTCAACATGCGGCCGCTGCCGCGGCCGTCGCGCGTGACCACGACAGGACCTGGCGGCAGGCTGCCCGCAAAGGCCGCGGCGAACCGCAGGGCCAGATCGGGAGTCAGGCTCTCGCCGATAATGCCTCGCAACCCCGACACGCTGATGATCGGTTCCGGCATGGTACGCTTCCTTTCACTGGCGCTCGTTCCCTCGGCAAACGGCACACTTCGCGGCCGTCAATTCTGTGGAAATGACCCTCATGGTTATACCGTCTCGCCGACTTCCGAACACCCGAGGCAGATCCTACAATTCGAGGCGGTGTCCCGTGCGGGCCGTCCGCTGGTGGTCCATTACGGGTCAAGGTCCGCCAATCGGCTTCTGCCCCAGCGAAAGGACTGATCGTCGCCATGTCTGCCACAAGTTCCCTTCCGCTTCCGGTCGTGCTCGAACGCATTGCCGAGGCGACTGCTGCCGGCAGACTGTCGGCCGGCGCCCAGGCCAACATGCGGAAGTGGCTGACGGAAGCCCGGTATGCGGATTACGCGCCAGCGATTGTCCGGCACGTCGAGCAGCAGCAGTGGCAGGAACTGGACGACGCGTTCTGGACGGTGATCCCCTTTGGCACCGGAGGGCGGCGCGGTCGCATGTATCCCGTGGGGTGCAACGTCATCAACGACCGGACCATCGGCGAAAGCGCTCAGGGATTGGCGGACTACGTCAAGTCACACGCCGGCGATCAGCCGCTGGCCTGCGCGATCGCCTATGACACGCGGCACAATTCCCGGCATTTCGCGGAGCTTTGCGCGGGCATCATGGTGGCTGCCGGTTTTCGGGTCTATTTCCTCGATGACTACCGCAGCACGCCCGAGCTGTCGTTTCTCGTCCGTCACCGCCACTGTTCCTGCGGGATCATGGTGACCGCCAGCCACAACCCGCCCAGCGATAACGCCGTGAAAGTCTACTGGTCCACGGGAGGGCAAATCCTGCCTCCCCACGATGCGGCGATCATCCAGGGCGTGACGAACGTGCAGGACATCGCGTGCGTTCCCTTTTCCCAGGCCGTGCAGGACGGCCGCGTCGTGGTGTGTACAGCGGAAACCGATGCGGCTTTTCTCGCCGCGCTCGAAACGCAGCGATTGCCCGGCCCGCGCGATCTCCAGGTCCTCTATTCGCCGCTCCACGGCGTGGGCACGTCCGCGGTGGTGCCGGCTCTGGCGGCGGACGGCTTCACGCAGGTCGAAGTTTTCGGGCCGCATGCGCAGCCCGACGGAGATTTCCCCAACGTTCCGGGGCATGTCTCCAATCCCGAGAACCGCGCCGTTTTTGATGCCATCATCGAACGGGCGCGGCAGTCGGGCGCGGACGTGATCCTGGCCACCGATCCCGACTGTGATCGGATGGGATGCGCCGCTCCCGTGACTTCCGACAAGAATGGGCCGTGGAAGACGTTTTCGGGTAATCAACTGGGGGTGCTGCTTACCGACTTCGTGCTGGAACAACGCCGCCGAGCCGGCACACTTTCCCCGGAGCATTACGTGGTGAAGACGCTGGTCACGACGGAGATGATCCGCCGGATCGCCGATTCCTACGGGGTGCGGACATACGGCAATCTGCACGTCGGGTTCAAATGGATCGGCGGCCAAATCGACGAATCGGGTCCCGATCGCTTCGTGCTGGGACTCGAGGAATCGCATGGCTACCTCGTGGGTTCCTATGCCCGTGACAAGGACGGAGCGGTGGCCTGCATGTTGATGGCGGAAATGGCGGCCCAGGTGAAGTCCCGCTGGCAGACCATCCACCAGAAACTCGACGCATTGTATTGGCAGCACGGTTATCACGCGGAGAACACCGTCAATCTGGCCATGCTGGGATCCGAAGGGATGGCGCGGATGCAGGCCATGATGACCCAGTTGCGCCAACAGCCGCCCGCCACGCTCGGCGGTCTGCCGGTGATCGCGGTGCGCGACTATGGCAATTTGACCGTGCGCGATGCCGCGGGCAACGTGACGCCCCTGGATGCGCCGCGCGGGGACCTCGTGATTCTCGACTTGCTGGAGCCGGGTAACTATGTGGCCGTACGGCCGTCGGGGACAGAGCCCAAAGTGAAGTTCTATGAGTTCACGTACGTCCCGGCGGAACAGTTGGCGGACCTGGAATCCGCCAAACAGGACATGGCCGACCGCCTGGCGCGATTCGAGTCCGACCTGCGCGCGTTTGCCGACAGCATTCCGTAGGTTCGATGCCGCGAGTCTCCTGGAGTGCCGCAACATGGACGAAGGCCAACAGCCCGCCGACACGAAACCGGCTGGCGGTGTCGAGCCATCCGCGGAGTCCGGGTTTCGGCGCGCGGCGGCCAAGGTGCGCGAGTTTCCCCAACGTCCGGGCGTGTATTTGATGAAGGACGTAGCGGGCTGCGTGATCTACGTCGGCAAAGCGAAGAACCTGCGCGCGCGGGCCAGCAGCTATTTTCACAAGAGCGCCGAGGAGGAGTGGCGGACGGCGCCGTGGGTCAAGGAGATCCGCGACGCCGACTTCATGGAATGTGAAAGTGAAGTCGATGCCCTGCTGGTGGAAGCGCGCCTCATCAAGGACGTGCAGCCCAAGCACAACCGGGACTTGAAGGACGACAAGACTTTTCCCTACTTGATGATCACGACGCACGAGGACTTCCCGCGCGTGGAGGTGACCCGCGAACCGAAAGAACGAGGAGCCCGGCTCTTTGGTCCGTTCGCCAGCGCGGGAGACCTGCGCGGCGCCGTGCAGGTCCTGCAGCGGATTTTCAAATTCCGCACGTGTTCGCTGGATCTGGACGAGCACGACCCGCGCTGGAAGTGGTTTCGGCCTTGCCTGTTGGCCAGCATCCAACAGTGCACAGCCCCGTGCAATCTGCGCATTTCCAAGGAGGACTACCGCCGGGACCTGCGCCGATTCGTGATGTTTCTGGAGGGGCAAAAGGCGACCCTGTTGCAGCAGATGCAGGAGGAAATGCAGGCGGCGGCCGCCGGCCTGGAATTCGAACGCGCGGCGCGCCTGCGGGACGAGATCCGCATGCTCGAAACGCTCGACAAACGCGGCGATCTCGACACGCACGTCCAACCCGAGGTCTTTCACATCGATCCCAAGAAGGGACTGGCCGGCCTGCGCAAAATCCTCCGGCTCGAGTCCTCGCCGCGCACGATCGAAGGCGTGGACATCGCGCACCTGGGCGGCGATCAGACCGTGGCGAGTGTCGTGCAGTTCCTCGACGGCCTGCCATTCAAACCAGGTTATCGGCGCTACAAGATCCGTGGCGTGGCCGGTGTGGATGACTTCCGCAGCATCCACGAAGTGGTGGCACGCCGGTACCGGCGTCTGCACGACGACGGCGAGATTTTTCCCGATGTCGTTCTGATTGACGGCGGCAAGGGGCAATTGCACGCAGCCCTGGCGGCGTTTCGCGACCAGCAACTCCAGCCGCCCGTCTTGCTGTCGCTCGCCAAACGGGAGGAGGAGATCTATCTGCCCTCGTCGGAGCAGCCACTGCGACTCAGCCGGCACGCCTTCGCGCTGCGGCTGCTGCAATACGTGCGCGACGAAGCGCACCGTTTCGCCCAACACTACCATCACATCCTGCGGAGAAAGTCCACGCTGGGCGACGAATGACGCCGGCCGATGGCCGTACATCCTCGGTTCTCTTCTCGTGGAGACGCAACATGACGTGGTTTCGCATGGCAATCGTGATTCTCCTTCTGGTCCCGGCAGCGATTGCGCCGGGAGCGACGTATTACTGCGATCCGTCCACGGGAAGTCCGCAGGGGGATGGCAGCGCGCAGCATCCGTGGCGGACGATCGAAGACGTGCTGTCCGCGAAACTCATCGCAATGGCGGATGCCGGCGGCCAACCCGTACCGGCGTCCAGCGTTGTCCGGCCCGGAGATACGATCCTGCTCCGGTCCGGCTGGCACGGTGTCATTCGGATTCCCACGGGCTACAACGCGCAGCCGATCACGATTGCCGCGGAACCGGGCCATGCGCCGCAGGTTGGCTGGGTGGAGATCCGTGCCGGCTCACGCTGGGTCATCAAGGGACTCACCGTATCTCCCTCGCTGGCCCCGCAAGCCCTTGACGGTCGCCCGCCCCATTCACTCGTGACACTGGGGGAACACGGCGACGACACAAGCAGCGCGTTGATCGTGGATAGTTGTTTCATCTATTCCGTACTCGACACGAGTACCTGGACCGCGGATGACTGGGTGCACAAGCCGGCCAGCGGTATTTGGCTCGGGCGCAACGGCCGGGGGCACGTCGCGCGTAACAACTTCGTGCTCAACACCCGCTTCGGCATTAACCTCTGTGCTCCGGATTGCGTGGCGGAAGGCAATGTCGTGGCCAACTTCTCGGCCGACGGCATCCGCGCCACGCGCGACGGACAGATCGTGCAGTACAACGTCGTCAAGAACAATTTTGTCGGCGCGCAGGATGGCGACGACAACCACGACGACGGAATCCAGACGTTCTTGTTCAACGCGGGATCAGGCACGCTGCGCAACATCGTGCTGCGCGGCAACCTCATCCTCGCACGCGAAACGGATGACCTGCCGTATCCCAATCGACTGCAGGGCATCGGCTGCTTCGACGGTCCGCTGGTCAACTTCACCGTGGAACAGAATGTCGTCCAGGTGAATCACTACCACGGCGTCTCGCTCTACGACGCTCAAGGCTGCACCATCGACGGCAATGTGTGTTTCTCGCGCTGGGATGATCGGGTGCGCCCTTGGGTCATGTTGGGGCAGAAGAAGAAACAGGCCGGCGGCAACACGGTACGGAACAACCAGGCCCACAGCCTCAACTTCAAAGCCGACCCGCAGGTAAAGGCGGAGAACAACACGATCGTGACGGAGGCCGGCTTTCGTGAACGGCTGACTGAACTGGTGACGTTGATCAACGCCAAGTACGGCAAGGTCCACCCGGTTGCCCAACGCGCTCGAGTGGAATAGCGAATGCGCCCGCGCCGCGTACGAATCAGCCGGCACGCCACCGGAATGGCGTGATCTTGCCGTGCGCTGCGTGGCTATGATCCAGACGCCGGAAGGGCTCGAAGCAGGACCGGGCCGGAAGTAGATGGCCAGTTGAGCGGTGGTATCCGATGGCGTGGGGCTTGCGAGGTTGCTCCGCGCTGTGCTCAGAGCCGTCGCCGCAAATCCTCCCGCAGTCGGGCCACTTCGGCCTCAGCCGCCTGCCGGGCGGCCGCCTCGGCTCGTCGACCATCGGCTTCAACCTGCCTGGCTTGTTCGGCCGTCAACAGTGGTTCGCCCGTGTCGAGGCGACAGGCCATGAGCGTGCCGTGCTCCGCCTGCAGTCGCAGCCCCAATTCCGCGCTCACGAGCGACCCCTGTGAATCGGCATCGATCGGCACGTACCGCTCGCCCTGCAACCGGTATCCCTGCAATGGCGGGTCGAGATAGTCCTGGGTGGGATCGAACAGGAAGTACTCCTTCACGCGCAGCAGCGCGTAAAGCGCGGGTTTCGTGACGGTGTCCTGCTTCCTCTTCTTGCGGGACGTGGTCTCAATGATCACGTCGGGTGCTTGCCCCTCCACCCAGAGCCTGTAGACGCGCCGGTCCTTTGGCTCGAGCCCCTTCACAACAAACACATCCGGCACCACGAACTTCTTCGGACTGCCTTGTTCGTAGTAGACCAACAGGTTGCCCGACACATAAACGCGTTGACCTGCGAAGAATCGCGTGAGAATCTCCAGTTGCCGAATCATCTCCTTGCGGTGTTGATCCGTCTCACCCATCGGACGGCCGTCCGACTCCGGGTAATTGGCGGATGTGACCTGAATGATCGGGGCCATCGGCGCCACCTCGTTTGTCGCTCGGTCGCGTACTCCTCTTTCCCATCCTAACCCTCCTGTACCGAGCTGGAAAGCCAGAACCAGACGTGGGACTCGGCTCCTCACTCCCGACCAGACGGAACTCCAGCCATTCGGCCTGACCGCAGTTCCTCTCTGGACCGCTCGCCGGGTGTTGCCGTTTGTTTGGAACGGACCGTCCACACCAACGCCATCGTCGTCCATTCACGTGGCGGCGATGATGGCCGTGGACCTGACAGAACGCATGCCTGGCATCGGAATGTTCTGTCGTCCCCTGCCAAATAGAGCGCAATTCGTCTGACTAACCCATCAGAAGAAAGCGAGCGGGTCCCCGGGAGTCAACCGGTACGCCACGGAAATGGCGTGATCTTGCCGTGCGCTGCGTGACTGCGATCGAGGCCGTGTAACTCCAGGTCCATTCCGTCCGCGCGCAAGCGGGCGTCGACCCAACCTTGGGGACTCTTGCCGTCGAAGACCCAGACCAGCGTCGGCAGATTGATGAGGTGCAGGCCGTCCCGCTGAGCGAACTCCCAACGGTGCGAATGGCCGAAGAAGAACGCCTTGACCTGCGGGCGCGGCAGTAACACGTCCAGCAAGGCGGCCGTGTCCTCGAGTGGATTGTTCTCCGTTGCATTCGTGGGGTTGTGATGCGCGACGATCAGCGCCGGACGGTCCGCCGCCGCGTCGAGGGCACGCGCCAGCCACTGCAGTTGGACTTCACCCAGTCGTCCCGGCGTATAGAGTGTCTTGACGAGGGAATCCAGCACGAACCAATTGGCGTGCCGGGTCTGCACAATGGAGACGTGCTTGTCGGGAACCGGCGGTTCTTTCGCCGGCCGCGCATCGGGGAACGCATCGTAGAAGTTCCCGCGATGATCGTGGTTTCCCAGCGCCAAATGCAGCGGAATACCCGCCTCCCGGATCGGCCGGACCAGCTCAGCCAGCAATTGATAGTCGCCAGGCAGCCCTTCGTGGATGGCCAGATCGCCGGAGACAATCAGCCCCGCGGCATTGGCCGCCGCGGTCAGGTACTCGTCCCGCGCCCGTTCGAAATTCGCGGCGGGGCGGATATCCCGCAGCTCCTTGTCGCGTTGGTCAGGGATGTGCGTGTCGGAGAGCAGAATCCAACGATCGGGATCTGCTTCCGCGCGGGCCCAAAGATGGTGGGGCAACAGCAGGCCGGCACCGGTCGCCACGGCGGCGGACAAGAAATCGCGGCGAGAAATCGGCGGCAGATGGACGGGCATGGAACAACTCCCTGTTTGTCGCGCGTATTGCAGTAGCCGTATATTGTAGTTGGGCCTCTTTCAGTCGCTCACCCCTGCAGAGCCACCCGGCTCACTCATACGCCTCCAGTTCAGCAATGGACATCTGCCCGCCGGGTTGGTCGGGGCCGTCGGGTTTGATCGCGCGAATCCGCACGATGCGCACCGGGCGCGGTTCGACAGTGACTTCCACTCTCCCCTGCTGTTGGCCCTGCCCCACGTGGAGCTGCTGCCACTGAAGGCCGTCGAGCGTCACCAGCACTTCGAACTCCGTGGGATAGCCCGCACCAAATGTAATCACCAGCCGCCGCAGTGTCTCCGCCTGCAACAGATTCACATCGTAGGCCCAGGCCCATTCATTGCCTGCGACCGCGCTGGTCGCCGGATCACCGTCGACACCATGCCGCGCTGCATGGACGTCGCCAACGCTCGGTCCGAGTTGGTACTTGCCGTCGGCGTTCATCAGGAACGCCGGCTTGCGCCACGCCTTGTTGCGCGGGGGAACGGCCGCATCCCTGCGCCAGGCGTCCAGCTCACCGGCCTTCCTGGCCAGCCCGGGGCGGATCGCCTTGAGGACCTCCAATTGAGAACGGTCGAGATCGCCGTCGCGGTAGAGCACCACATCGATGGACACCACGCCACCCAGCGCCGTGACCGCGTGGATGTAGTCCGTCATTTCCCGTTTCGACTTGGCCGTTCCCGGTTGCCCCCAGTTGCTGCCCAGATAGGACAGGATGTGCCACTGCCGCCCTTCCACAAAACGCGCTGCGGGCAAGTCGATGAAGGTGTTTTGTTCACCCGTCGTATAGTCCTCGTGTTGTGAGTAAGGGCGAACACGGTCTTCCACGCCGGGGTTCAACGCGATCAGCCTGTCGGGATAGCCGGCGCGCAGCGCGGTCGCGAGGATTCCCAATTTCTGTTCGTCATAGTTGATGAACCGGTAACAGCCGTCTGTCCACCAACCGCGGACCTTGTCACGGTAGCGCAGGCCGTACTCCTCCGCCACGGCGGCCCAGTTGCGCACGAACTCCTCCGTGACCTGGCCGGACGCGGGCCAGCGGAGAGCCTGGGCTGCCTGTGGATCGTCACAAGGTCCGTCACCAGTCCAATAGAGCATCAAGGGAATGCCGCGCTTGTGCAGCGCCTGATACAAGTCCTCCACCAGATCGCGAGTGGCGCAGGCCTCGCCCGGCCGATAGCCGGTCAGGCGATCGAAGGTCGCGTTGGGTGCAATGAGGAATCGGCTGCGTTGCAGCATCGTGAAAATGACATATCCGGCCCCCGCCTCCTCCATGCGAGCGGCAAACCGTTCCACGTCAAACTCGCGCACGCATTCGTCCCACGCGGTCTGGCGCCCCAGACTGGCGACGTGTTCCGGGTTGTTCTGCAGACCCGTCAGGTAATGGACAAACACGCCGTACTTGGCGGCCGAAAACCAGTCGCTCTTTGCCGGCTGAGGGTCGCTCGCCAAGAGAGCAACCGGGCCACACACGAGCGCAAGTGCTGTCGCGCAGAGACACGGCAAGTATCTCATGGTTCGACGGGCTCCGTAATCACTTGCCCCCGCACTCGCCGGACCGGTGCGCGAAGCAGTCTTCAAAGGTTCAAGAAACTCACGACATTCTGCCAACGGATCTTGTCTTTCACGCCGTCATCGGCGGCGAGCACTTCCAGCTTCAGCAACGCGGGCTCGGCCGCAGTGAACGGCATGCCCGAGCCGAACACCACGCGTTCGGGGCCCAGACTGGCCAGCAACTGCCCGATCTCGTTTTCCATCAGCGCCCGCAGCCGCGAGATCTCCAGCAGATAGTTGGCAGGTAGACCATTATCGGCTTTCCCCAACGGCGATCCGGAGAACCCCGCGCCGTTGACGATCAGGAATCGCGCCTGCGGATGCGATTTGACCAGATTGACGATTTCCTCCAGGGGCAAGTCAGGAACGTCCACGAGCCAGCTGCGTTGCCGATAGTCCTCCACGCGCACCGGGAGCGAAACAAACAGGCCGCTCTGCGAAGCGGCGTTGATCAGCTCGCGACAACAGGAGTCGCTCAGCGCATAGTTGTGCCATTTCGGATAGAGACGCAGTCCCCGCATGCCCAGCTCATCGCGGCAGATGCGCAGGTCATCCTCCCAGCCGGCATACGACGGGTTGATCACGGCCAGCGGCACCAGCCGATCGCCGAGCAACTTCACTTCCGCGGCCAGATCTTCATTGGCGGACTGTGTGTTGCGATAGGTAATGGCCGCGGCACTGGAGACCAGGGCTCGGTCAATACCTTTCTCGTCCATCAGACGGACCAGATCGGCGGCAGTCGTGCACGTCAACTTGCGGAAGGCAAAATGCCCGAGGTAGGCGTTCGCGTCAATGATCATGAATTACTCCGGCGAGCCAGAATGCGCAGCATGTTCTGTCCGAGGATCTGCTCCTTTTCGGCGGCAGTCAAGCGCGCGGCCCGCAGTTTGCCAACACCCGCCGTGAACGACATATCGCAGCCAAACAGCAACCGGTTGACGCCGACGACTCGAGCAGCCATGTCGATCATGCCATCGTCCGTGACGCTGCCGCTGGTGTCCAGGAAGACGTTGGGCGCGTGGCGCACGCTCTTGATGGTCCATTCCCAATCGCCGCCGCCGCCCACGTGCGCGCAGATCAACAGGGACTCGGGGTAGCGCCGCGCCAGCTCGGCCAGATGCCCACCATCGGAGATATTCGGCTGTTCGGTATTGAAGTAGTGCGAGTGTCCCGCGTGGTGCAGGATGGGCACCTTCAGCTCGATGGCCAGTTCCACTACCGGAAAGACGATCGGTTCCGTGCAGCGGTGTTCGTTGTAGAGTTTGACACCGATGAAGCCGTGGTCTTCGACGTAGCGACGGATCTCGGTCAGCGCCTCGGGGCCGTATTCCGGATTCACATAACAGTAACCCAACAGCCGATCGGGATGGCGCTGGCAGGCTTCCGCCATCCAGCGATTGCAGTTCTGGAAGCCTTCGACGGTGGCCGGACGCTTCGGTGTCAGGAGCGACGTGCAGAGTTGCTGAATGCCCAGCTTGTCGGCAGCCTCGATCAACAGCCGTTCCTTCTCCAGATCGGCAGATCCGTTGCCGTAATACAAGTGAGCGTGGCAATCGATGACACGTACCGGTGGCGCGGTTGCCGGAGGTTCCTCCGCAGCCGGCGCCGGATGTTGCGTCCTCGACAGCCACAACCCGGCCGACGCTGCGGACACTTGCAGGAATTCTCGCCGAGAGTGCATGGTGGTTGGTTTCCAGTACAGGGTTCCGTTTCGCGCCTGCGGATCTCAGAAAACAATGAGCGATTTCGCCAATTCGCTTACTCCTTGCGCGTGATGCCTTGTCCGCAGAGAGGCACGATCCGGTCGGCCTCTGATTCCGCGTAATTGAAGATCGTGAAGCCGCCGGTCTGCAGGCGCCGCGTGATCTTGATGTGCTCAATGAGCTTGGCCACGTCCCGTTCCCCGCTCCACGTACTGATGCCGATGCCGGGGTAGCAGGGGACTTTTCCCGCCCACTCGCGTTGCTGACTGACAATCGTTTCGAATTCGATATCGTTGGGTGTGTAATCCATCGGGCACACGAAATCGAGATATCCGCGGTCGCACCAGAGCTTCCAATCCTGCCCCACGCCGTCGCGATCCACGGGCCAATTCCGGAATACGGCCGCAGAGATCTGGACCGAGGGCTTCTGTTTCTTGACCGCGTCGTGGACGGCGGCCACGACGCGCGTGATATGACTGCGCCGGAAGTCGAGCCACTGCTGGCGCACGGCCTGATCCTTGCGGGTGTCGGCCGGCCAGTTCGCCACTCTGTTGCCGATCACGGCCTCGAAGCGCGCGCGGCAACCGGGACAGAAGCAATGATCCGCGCCGGGATACCGGATATAGTCGAAGTGAATCCCATCCACGTCGTATTTCGTGGCCACTTCGACCATCGAGTCGATCTCGAGCTGCTGATTGTCCGGATGCGAGGGACAGAGCCACCGCGGTTCGGACTGGCCGTCGAAACTGACTTGCGTACGTCCCGCGGCGTGCATCCGTTCCATGAAGTCCTTCGAGACGGCGTGTCCCATGTTCCAATTGACCTTCCACACGTGGCAGGCGACGCCATACTTGCGGCAGGCGGCAACACACGCGGCGATCTGGTCCCCTCGGTCCCGCACCTCCGGCGCCACGGGCAGCACCTGGCTGTTGTAGTAGGCCACGCCACCCCAGAGCATGTTGGGCAGGATCGCCGTGAATCCGTGGTCCGCCAGGTTCCGGATCGCCTGATCCCACGTCATGCCGGAGACGCCCAGCGCGCTATGGCACCACCAGGCGCGGTGCTCACCGGGCTGCGGTTCTTGAGCGGCGCAGTAGGCAGTCAGCATTTCTTCCTGCGCTGCTGCCATGGTATTCAGAGCCTCCGCGAACTTGCCGGCGCGCCCCGCCGCAATCGCGTCGGCTCGGAGTTTCTCGGCCGCGGCCAGCGCTGCCAGCGCGCGCGGTTTGTCCGCCGCGGTTTCGCGAATCGCGCGCGCGGCGGCCTCGAAGTTCGCATACGGTCCGATCCTGCCCAGCCGCGCGAAGCTGTTGCGCGCTGCTTGTGTCCACAGGCGCGGATCCAGATGTCCCAGCATCGCGAGCAGCAGCAGTCGCTTGGCGGCGGGGTCGTCGTCGAGCAGCACGTGCGTCATGAACACGCAGTTCTCCGCCGCGATGACGGCGGCTTCGCCGGTGGATTCACCCTGGTCGTTGAACCACGTTGCCACAACGCGGCTGCGGCCGGGAATCGGTTGCGTCCGCCGGATGTTCCAGGACGCCTGGCTGGTTACCGGAGGCATGCCCCGCAAACCGTCATCCGTGGGGTGGATGCTGGCAAAATGGCCGGCACGCTGCTGCGGCACGTGCGCGCCGCCTCCGATTCCGGTCAACTCTGCCAATCGCGCGGGCAGTACGTAGAAGGCCTGCAGCTTGCCGCCGGCCCGCAGGAACTTGGTCAGTTCGTCAGCCGTCTCGTCCGGAACGCGAGGATTGTAGGGCAGAATCGCCACGGACTTGCCCTGCAACCGCGCAGCCGTGACATCGCGGTCACTCATCACCACGTACGGCAGGCCGAGTTCGTCGAGTGCGCTGGCGACGGTCTTCGAGAACTGCGCCACGGAGCGGGCTTCACCCGGTGACTGGCTTTCCGCGGATTCCCCGCGCACGATGACCAGCGGCGCGTCGGCGCCGTCCGCGGCCAGATTGGCCAGATAGAATTCGGTGTCCACATTCGTCCCGCGCCACGCCGAGATGCGGATGGTGTCGATGGAGCCCCAGCCGGCCGGTTGCCCTTCGATCTGAGTGTCGGTCTTGTCGATGAGCACGCTGGACCAGCCCTGGCGGCTGGCCGCTCCGAAAGTCGCGGAATACCAGCCGTTGCCGCTGTGCAGATAGAAACTGAAGTGAGACACCGGTCGCACGTCGGAGCAGTAGAATTCGAAGCGTACGCCCCGACAGGCCGTCAAGTCCAAGGTCACCTTGCGGTCCCAGGAAGCACGTTCGATCTGCGTGCCTGCGAAGTCGCACGGCAGCCGCAGAACGCGCCTCCCACTGATCTCCACGGCTGACACGGGACCGGACTCACCCATTGGCTGCCAGGCTGCTCGCGCTTGCTCCGCGTCACGATACGCAAAATCGTCGATCAACGGCTTGTCGTAGCCGGGAGGTGCCGGGGTCGAGGTCCCAGCCTCTCCAGCGGCGAGCAGGTTCGCGCAGGCCGCTCCCAGCAACCACGGAACGCACCACATGCAGCGCATGGCAGCTCCTTTCCAGTCAGGTGGGATTTGATCCACGCGGCTATTCTGCTGCCCGCGATACGGCCTGTCAAACATCTGGCCGTCCGTTGGACTCCTCATGCACCACTTCGGCGTTCTTGCCAGCGCACGATCTTGTGGGGTACTCTGACGCGTGGCATGTCACCCCATGAGGAGATCCGTCATGAATGTCTCCTTCCTGCTCTTGTTGTGTGTTGCGCCCATCGCGTCTCCGGGCGAAGCGCCCACCGCGCAAGCGTTTCGCGAGCCGCCCATGGCAGCCCGGCCCTGGGTCTATTGGTGGTGGGTACACGGCAACGTGACCGATCAGTCCATCACGCGCGATTTGGAGGCGATGAAGCGGCAAGGCGTGGGGGGACTATTGTTGTTCGACGCCCGCGGATACCACGACACGTATGTTCCGCCTCCACCTGCGCCAATGGAGTTCATGAGTCCCGAATGGAGGAAGAAGCTGCGGTTCGCCATGTCGGAAGCCGAGCGGCTGGGGTTGGAAATGAGCATGAACCTGAGCAGCTGCGCCGGCACGCTCAAGGGACCTTGGAGCGTGGGGGACGATGCGCCGAAGAAACTCCTCTGGACGTCGAGTACCGTGCAAGGTCCTCAACGCATCCAAGTGGAGCTGCGGCGCGACGGTTTGCCGCGTTCCTGGGACGTCGCGGTCATCGCCGCTCGGCACGATCGGCAACCGCCGGGCAAGGACTTGTCCGGCGCGGCCCCCTCGCTGTCGGAGAATTGGCGCGACGTACAGACCAAGCCGCAAGACGCGGCACCGGTCGTTGAGGTCCTGAGTTTATCCAATAAGGTGGATGACCAGGGACGACTCACGTGGGACGTGCCCGAGGGTCACTGGACGCTGCTGCGTTTCGTGTGCGCGATCATGGAGGGCTATGATTCCGATGTCGACGTGCTGAGCGCCCGAGCCGTCGAAGCCTATTTCCAGCGTATGGGCCAGGCAGTGGTGGAGGATGCAGGACCGCTCGTCGGCAAAACGTTCACGCATTTCTACAGTGTGAGTTGGGAGGGAGCCGTACCGACCTGGACCTTAGGGTTTGACAGGGAGTTCCTGGCCTACCGCGGCTATGCGCTCGACCCCTATTTGCCCGTGCTGGCCGGCATGACCGTGCGGGATGCGGAGGTCACGCAGCGTTTCTTGCGCGACTACAGCCGTACGCTCAGCGACTGTTTTCTGCACAACTGCTACGCGAGATTGCAGGAGTTGTGCCACCGCGCGGGACTTAAGATTCATTGTGAATCGGGAGGGCCGTGGGATCGCAACAAACTTCTCTTCACGCATGCGGACCAATTCGCCTTTCTCAGCCGCAACGACATGCCGCAGTCCGAATTCTGGCACCCCTGGTCCAAGCAGCAGACGAATGCCAAACGGGCCGCCATGACGGCCCACATTTACGGCAAACCCCTGGTGGCGGCCGAGGCCTTCACGCACATGACGCTGCACTGGTCTGCCTATCCGGAGGTCCTGAAGCCCGCCGCGGATGCCACGTTCTGCGACGGCGTGAATCGCTTCGTCTGGCACACGTTCACCGCGTCGCCGGAACAGTTCGGCCTGCCGGGGCTCGAGTATTTCGCCGGCACGCACCTCAATCCCAACGTGACGTGGTTCGAGCAGTCGCGCGCGTTTCTCGAATACCTCGCGCGCTGCCAACTGCTGCTCCGACCCGGGCACTTCGTGGCCGATGTCTGCTGCTACACGAGCGACCGGAACTACGAGCGTTGGGGGCGCGGTGCCAAGTGGAGTGCCAAACCGAGTCTCGTGCTGCCTCCAGGATACGCCTACGACGTCATCAACACGGAGGTCCTGCTGGACCGTCTGTCGGTCCGCGACGGGCGCCTGGTATTGCCGGACGGTATGAGCTATCAGGTTCTGGTCGTGGACCTGGAAGAGCCGGTGACGGAACCCCAAGTACTGGAGAAGCTGCTCGATTTAGCCAGGCAAGGGGCGACAATCGTGTTGGGAACCACTCGGCCGGACAAGGCTGCGGGACTGCGCGACTATCCCGCGTGCGACGAGCAGGTCCGGCGTTTGGCCAGCGAATTGTGGGACGCAGCGCCGGAGCCGACTTCGCGCGCCGTCGGATCAGGAAAGGTCCTGACCGCACGGACGATGGACGACGTCCTGCCAGCCGAGCGGCTCGTGCCGGATTACACGGGACCGGGAGACTACATTCATCGCCGCACCGCTGACGCCGACATTTATTTCGTGACGGGAGAAGGTTCGTTCACCGGCAAGTTCCGCGTCCAAGGTCGCGAACCCGAATTGTGGGATCCCGTGACCGGACGGACGCGTGAAGCCGCGTGGTATCAGATTGACCCCGACGGTCGGATCGCGGTTCCCCTGCAATTGCCCCGGAACGGCGCCGTGTTCGTCGTGTTCCGCCAGCCGGCTCGGCCGCAGCACCTGGTAGCCGTCACTGCGCCGCCCGGCAGCCTCGAAATCCAGGGCAGAACCGACACCGGCGTGCAGTTCCGCGGCTGGAAGTCCGGGCGCTACACGCTGGAAACCAACGCTCAGCGCACGGCGGAGCTTGAGGTGGGACCGCTGCCTGAACCGTTGAATCTTCCTGGACCGTGGGAAGTGCGTTTCGCACCCGGTTGGGGCGCGCCGGCGGCGACAACATGGACACAGCTCGTGCCGTGGAACGAACATCCCGACGAGGCGATCCGGTATTTCTCGGGGCGCGCCACCTATCGGCAGTCCTTTGTCTTGGATGTGAGGCCTGCACAGCACCTGGTGCGCCTGCGCCTCGGTGTCGTGAAACATATCGCCGAGGTCCGCGTCAACGGCCAACCGTTAGGTGTTGTCTGGACGGATCCGTGGACGGTCGACTTGACAGGCGCCGTCCGATCGGGAAACAACGAACTCGAGATTGACGTTGTCAATCTCTGGGACAACCGTCTAATCGGCGATGCGCGTTTGCCTCCCGAGAAACGCCGGACAAAGACGAACGTGCCGCTCGATGCGCAGACTCCGGGCCACCGCGGCTACAACCCGGATGTGCCGCTCGAGCCTTCTGGGTTGTTGGGACCCGTGCAACTGGAATTCGGCGCGCGACTGAGCTGGGAATTTCCGTGATCGATGATGACCCCTGCACCGTTCCGAGACCGCTTACGTCTTAATGACGTCCGCTGGCATCGACGACCTTGGGCTCATCCACGCGTTTGTGTTCGAGTTCCTTGACTTCGCGCACCCAGATATTGCGGAAACGCACTGAGTTGCCGTGGTACTGGAGTCGAATGGGGCCTTTGTCGGCATGAGCCTTGTATTCCGGAGGACGATTGAAGGGCGTATCCCCTTCGAGTGCGAAGTGGTTCTGCACGAGGACCCCGTTCTGCAGGATCGTGATGTAGGCGGGGCTCACAAGCTTGCCGTCCGCGTCAAATCGCGGGGCAGTCCAGATAATGTCGTAGCTCTGCCATTCCCCCGGCTTGCGGCAGGCGTTCACGAGTGGCGGGTGCTGTTTGTAGATGGCGGCGCATTGCCCATCGAAATACGTTTCGTTGTCATACGAATCGAGGACTTGAACCTCATAGATCCCCATCAAGAACACGCCGCTGTTTCCGCGCCCCTGACCGCTGCCGGAAACCTCTTCGGGCTCGGCCCATTCCAAGTGCAGTTGGCAGTCGCCAAACACTTCCTTGCTTTCCACCTCGCCCTTGCCGGACGTCACGGCTCCATCCTTGACGATCCAGTTCTCCGCGCCATTCCAATGCGACATGTCCTTGCCGTCAAACAACACGACGGCGTCCGCTGGAGGACCACCCGGCGGCCCCGGGTCGACAATGGCCGGCTTGGCCCACTCGATCCCGCTGAGATATTCCTCCGCACAAAGCTGGGAGACAGGGAACAAGCCGGCGATTGCAGCCAGGAACAGCACTTGCGCTCTCATCGAAGTAACTCCTCTCAACTGTTGAAAACGGCATCGGCTCCGTGCCAGTGAGGCACGACCCATCAAAGATAATTGGGTGGGTGGTCCACCGGAAGATGCCGAGGTCGGGATCGACGAACGAGCGGCGACTGCCACTTTCCCTGTTTCGCGATGCCGCAACGGCACGAGGCCGTCTAGAATGAATTAGCCTCGAGATTCGCCGCTGTGCCGCGAAGGAACAGATGCGAGCGCTCACGGGTCCATGGGGTTTGCCGCATTTTTCGGAGTTGACGGTCTGCTGTCCGAACCAGAAATTGTCGAAAACGGGTGTTGATTCCCGTTGCCTCACCGACCCGCAAACGCTGCCAAAGGAATCAGGGACTTGCCCGCGATGCGTGATGTTGTGTTCCAGGCCCGCGGCATCAACAAGGTGTATCACATGGGTGAGGTCAGCGTCCACGCCCTGCGAGGCATCGACCTGGACCTGTACTCGGGCGAGTTCGTGGTACTGCTGGGACCGTCCGGCAGCGGCAAATCGACGCTGCTGAACATCCTGGGCGGTCTGGATGTGCCGACGAGCGGGACCGTGAAATACTTGGATCACGAGATCACGGCCTTCGACGACGGGGCGCTCACGCGCTTTCGGCGGGAGCACGTCGGGTTTGTATTCCAGTTCTACAACCTGATTCCGAGCCTCACCGCGCGGGAAAACGTGGCGCTGATCACGGAAATCGCGCGCAATCCGATGGATCCGCGCGTGGCCCTGGACCTGGTAGGGCTGACGGAACGGATGAATCACTTCCCCTCGCAGTTGTCGGGGGGCGAGCAGCAGCGAATTGCCATCGCGCGCGCCATCGCCAAGCGGCCGGATGTGCTACTCTGCGATGAACCGACCGGAGCTCTCGATGTGCACACGGGCGTGGTGGTACTGGAGGCGATTGAGCGCATCAATCGTGAGCTGGGAACGACCACGGCCGTGATCACGCACAACTCGGTGATCGCTGCCATGGCCGATCGCGTCGTCCACTTGTCGGATGGCCGGGTGACGCATATCGATGGCAACGAACAGAAGATACCGGCTCACGAGTTGATGTGGTGAATCGCAGTGAAGGCCCTGAATCGCAAAGCCGTGCGCGACCTGTGGAATATCAAGGGCCAGGCGTTCGCCATCGTGCTGGTGATCGCCTCGGGTGTCGGCACGTTCGTCATGTCGTTGAGCACCCTGGACTCGTTGCGGCAGTCGCAGATCGCGTACTACGCGCACTATCGTTTCGCGCACGTCTTTGCGAACGTGAAGCGCGCACCGCTGTCGCTCGTCCCGCGATTGGCGGCGATTCCGGGAGTGGCCCAAGTACACACCCGCATCGTCGTGGACGTGACGCTGGACGTGCCCGGCATGTCGGAGCCGGCCATCGGCCGACTGATTTCGATTCCCGAACAGCGGGTTCCCATCGTGAACGACCTGCACGTGCGGCGCGGACGCTGGATCGAGCCTCTCCGCGACGGGGAAGTGCTGGTCAGCGAGGCCTTCGCCTCTTCGCACAACATGCGCATGGGGGACCATGTCATTGCGATCATCAACGGGCGGCGCCAGCAACTGACCGTGGTCGGTGTGGCCCTGTCACCCGAATACGTCATCCAGATCCACGGTTCGAATCTGCTGCCGGACGACGAGCGGTTCGGCATCTTCTGGATGGGTTACGAACAGCTGGCGGCGGCCTTCAATCTGGAAGGGGCCTTCAACGACATTGCGATCACGCTGACGCCGAACGCTTCGGAGCCGGAGGTCATCGAGCGTCTCGACGATCTCACCAAGCCGTATGGTGGGCGTGGGGCCGGCAGCCGCGAGGAGCACGTATCGCACCGATACATCTCCGACGAAATCCGCCAGTTGCGCAGCATGGGCCTGATTGCGCCTTCGATCTTCTTCTCCGTCGCCGCGTTCCTGCTCAACGTGGTACTGACGCGGCTGATCAGCGTGCAACGCGAGCAGATCGCGGCCTTGAAGGCCTTCGGTTACACGCGGTGGCAGGTCGGCCTGCATTACGTGCAACTCGTGCTGATTGTCTCCGTCTGCGGCACGCTGCTCGGCATCGTCGTCGGCTCGATGCTGGGCCGGAGCCTGACGCATCTGTACACGACCCTTTACCGGTTCCCGGTGTTCGGTTTCCAGTGGAACTGGTCGGTGATGGGGGGCGCGCTGATTGTCAGCAGCGTGGCAGCGGTGGCGGGCACGTTGGCCGCCGTACGGCGCGCCATGCGTCTGCCTCCGGCCGAGGCCATGCGCCCGGAGCCCCCGGCCGTCTATCGGCCGACACTGATCGATCGCAGCGGTCTGGGGGAATTTCTGCCGCAAGCGGCGCGGATCATTCTGCGCGAGTTGGAACGCCGCCCCGTCAAGGCCGCCATGGCCTGCCTGGGAATCTCGTTGGCCGTGGCCATTCTGGTCCTGGGAAGTTTTACCCTGGACTCGATCAACCACATCATCGATTTTCAGTTCCATCTCTCGCAACGCCAGGACATCATTGTCTCCTTTGCCGAACCAGCCACGGCCGGCGCATTCCACGAACTGAGTCAGTTGCCGGGAGTGATCCGCTGCGAGCCGATTCGCGGGGCGGCCAGCCGCTTTCATTTCGGCCATCTGACGCGCCGCGTCGTCGTGCTGGGGATTGAACCGGGCGGACAACTCTACCGCCTGTTGAACGCGGACCAGACCGTCGTACCGCTGCCGCGCGACGGATTGCTACTCTCCTCGAAACTGGCCGAGTTGCTCCACGTGCGACTCGGCGACCGCATCACGATGGAGATTCTGGAAGGTGAACAGCCCGTGCGAGAAGTGCCCGTCAGCGCGCTGATCACGGAGTACGGCGGCACCAATGCCTATATGGACATTCGCGCGGTTCATCGGCTCCTGCGCGAAGGTGATCATCTCACGGGCGCCTTTCTCCTGGTGGAAGAGGATCGTCTGCAGGAACTTTATCGCACCCTGAAGAACACGCCGGCCGTGGCTGGAGTCACCATCAAGCAGGCATCGATTAACAGTTTCCGTGATACGATTGCCAAGAATCTCGGCAACATTCGCTTCTTCAACGTGATGTTTGCCGTGGTGATTGCCTTTGGAGTGGTTTACAACAGTGCGCGGATTTCCCTGGCCGAACGCAGCCGGGACCTGGCCACGCTGCGCGTGATCGGTTTCACCCGCGCGGAGATCTCCGCGATTCTCCTGGGAGAACTGGCCGTGCTCACCCTGGCCGCCGTTCCACTGGGACTGGTGATCGGATACCTGTTCGCGGCCTGGGCCGTCCTGGGGTTGGATACGGAAGTGTACCGCGTGCCGTTGATTATCCACCGGGCCACGTACGGATTTTCCGTCGCGGTGGTGCTTTGCGCCGCTGTGATCTCCGGGCTGATCGTGCGCGAACGCCTCGACCATCTAGATCTGATTGCCGTGTTGAAAACGCGGGAGTGATGCGCCGTGCGGTACGTGATTCGAACCTTGCTGTACCTGGTCGTGCTGAGCGTGGTTGTCGGGGGCCTCGCGTGGTCGTTCTGGCCCCAGCCCGTACTCGTCGAAGTGACGCCAATCACGACTGGGCCGCTGCGCGTCACGGTGGATGAGGACGGGAAGACGCGCATTCAAGAACGCTATATCGTTTCGACACCGATCAGCGGCCGTCTGTCGCGGATCACACTGGATCCGGGTGACGCCGTGGAGGTCGGCACGACCTTGCTGGCGACCATCGAACCGCAAGAACCGGAACTGCTCGATCCGCGCGCCCTGGCGCAAGCGCAGGCGAAAGTCAAAGCGGCTCGGGCTGCCTTGGACCGACTCGGCCCGACCGTGGAACGGGCCCGCACCGAACAAGCGCATGCCGACAAGCAACTGGCCCGCGCGAAGGAACTGCTCACGACCAGCGCGATTTCGCGGGAGTACCTGGAAGCCACGGAGACCGCGGCACGGGCGCGGGCCCAGGACTGCCGCGCGGCGGAATTTGCCCAGGACGTGGCGAAATTCGAATTGGAGTTGGCCGAAGCAGCCTTGTGGCGGGCCAGCCCGGATGACTCCGCGTCCACGAAGCCCTCTCAGTTTCATATCACGGCGCCCATTACCGGGCAAGTGCTCCGAGTGTTTCAGGAGAGCACCACCGTCGTGCCGGCCGGAACTCAATTGCTGGAACTCGGCGATCCGACGCACCTCGAAGTGGAAGTCGACGTTCTCTCCAGCGATGCTGTGAAGATCCGGCCGGGCACGGCCGCGTATCTCGAACAATGGGGCGGGGACCGGCCGCTGCGAGCCGTGGTGCGCCGCGTGGAACCGGCGGCGTTCACCAAGATCTCGGCCTTGGGCGTAGAAGAGCAGCGTGTGAACGTGATCCTCGACTTGGATGAACCGCTGGAGAATCGCCGCTCACTTGGTGACGGCTTCCGCGTGGAGGCGCGCATCGTGATCTGGGAAGCAGACCGCGTACTGCAACTCCCAACGGGCGCGCTGTTCCGCCACGCGAACGATTGGGCCGTGTTCGTGGTGCGCGACGGCGTGGCTGACCTGCGCACGGTCCAGATTGGCCATCGCAACAGCCTGGCGGCCGAGATCCAGGCTGGACTGCAGGAAGGTGAACAAGTGATCCTGCATCCAAGCGATCAGGTCACCGACGGCGTCACGGTGCAGGTGCGCGAAATTGGGGAACAATAGTGGCCCCAATCATGTTTTGCGCCGTGGCGCCTTGGCGTGAGGCACCCTGCAGCGCACTTGTCCGTCGAGTATGGCTCACGCCAAGACGCAAAGCCGCAAAGGGAAACGATTTTGTCCGTCTTGGCGCCTTGGCGCCTCTGCGTGAGGCCTCCTGCAGCGCACTTGTCCCTCGAGTATGGCTCACGCTAAGACGCAAAGTCGCAAAGGGGAACGATCGGGTCCATCTTCGCGCCTTGGCGCCTTTGCGTGAGTTCACCTGCAGCGCACTTGCCCTTCGAGTATGGCTCACGCTAAGACGCAAAGCCGCAAAGGGGAACGATCTGGTCCGTCTTGGCGCCGTGGCGCCTTTGCGTGAGGCACCCTGCAGCGCACTTGTCCGTCGAGTATGGCTCACGCCAAGACGCAAAGCCGCAAAGGGGAACGATCTGGTCCATCTTGGCGCCTTGGCGCCTCTGCGTGAGTTCACCTGCAACGCGCTCGTCCTTCGAGTATGGCTCACGCTAAGACGCAAAGTCGCAAAGGGGAACGATCTGGTCCGTCTTGGCGCCGTGGCGCCTTTGCGTGAGGCACCCTGCAGCGCACTTGTCCGTCGAGTATGGCTCACGCCAAGACGCAAAGTCGCAAAGGGGAACGACGGTCCTGTTCCTTCCTCCGATTGTCGCAGACAGGACAGCGTTCGCACGCTACAATCATGCACGCCGGTCATCTTGTCTTTCCACGATCTCGCCGCCTGTTACGAAGGAACTTCTTCCATGCGATCACGATCTCTCTGCGTGGCAAGGTGCACGTCCATTCTGTTTGTAGTCATTGTGTGCGCATATTCCGCGCGCGGTGCGGAGCCCGCCGTTTCGCGGCTGATGGCGGATCTGAAACCGTTTCTGGCCCTGACGTCGGGCGGCACGGCGCAATTCTCCGTAGCCGCGAAAGCCACGATCCCCATCGAAAATGCACCGCAGTCAATTGAAGTGGGAATCGCACGGTTCAACGAAGAGGCTTTTGACTTGGACGTCGTCCATCGCGATTACGAAGTGCACGTGCGGCGGCGGGCCGAGGCGACGGCCCTGGCACTGCCCAAACATGGAGTGGTCTATCTCGGCCGCGGAGATGTTGATCCGCAAGACAACCTCCGGCCGGCAGGACTGACAGCTCGCCTCGTCAGTTCCGGCACGCGTTGGGCTTCGTATCTGCCGCTGGCCAGTGCCACCGATCCCGCAACTTTGTCCCTCGTGCTGACCGGGTTGCTCAACGTCCAATGGGACGCCGCCCAGGGGCGCTGGTCCGTGGGTGATAACGCTCACCTGGCATTTGGTCAGAATCCTCCTTCCCTGTCGGTCACCGCTGGCAAGTCGCAGGTCGAGGTGTCGGTGGCCACGGCCGGCACGATGTCCGCGGTCGACGCGTGGGACGGCTTGCGCTGCGTGGATCTGGATCGTGTCGAACTCGAACGACAGCTCGCGCGCGGAGTGCGCCGTGCACTGGAAATCCTGGCTCCTTCCACGCAGCTCACCTCCCCGGACACGACGGCCAGGAAGGTGGCGCACGGCGAACTGCGGTGGATCGACGGCCAGCGCGTGGCGATCTTGAGCGGCACGCCGGAACAGGTGGGGCGAGCGCACGGGGAATTGCTCCGCGTGGAGGCCCAACGCTGCGTGGATTCGGTACTGCACACGTTTGGCACGGTCCACACGCTCACCACGGGCCGCTGGTTCCGGCACGATCTGGAGACGGCCTACGCGCGACTGTCCCCGCATATCCCCCAGGATCATCAGACGGAGGTCGCGGCTCTCGCCAGCAGCCTTCAGTGGGATCCGCACACAGCGAAGCTGGTCAACGTGTTCCCGGAACTGTTCCATTGCTCGGGATTTGCCGTGTTCGGTTCAGCGACTGCCGACGGCAAGCTCTACCACGGGCGCGTTCTCGACTACATGACGGAAATCGGCCTGCAGGACGCGGCCACGACGTTCATTGTGCAGATCGATGGCAAGATCCCGTTCGCCAACATTGGTTATGCCGGTTTCGTCGGCAGCGTCAGCGGCATGAATGCCCAGGCCATCTCGCTGGGGGAAATGGGAGGCCGCGGTGAAGGTCATTGGGATGGCGTGCCCATGTCCAATCTGATGCGGAAAGCGTTGGAAGAATGCTCCACCTTGGACGAGGTCATGAACCTGTGGAAGACCAGCCCGCGCACCTGCGAGTATTACTACGTGTTCGCGGACGGCAAGACCAATCGCGCGGTCGGCGTGGCCGCGGTTCCGGAGTCCGTCGAGTTCATACTGCCGGGTCAGACGCATCCGCAACTGGGCGAGGGAATCGCCGACGCCGTAGTCCTTTCCGCGGGAAGTCGTCTGGAGGAACTGCGAGCGCGGGTTACGCAGCGGCACGGCCAAATCGATGCGTCCGTAGGACAATGGCTGATGAGTCGTCCGGTTGCCATGAAGTCCAACCTGCACAATGTCCTGTTCGTGCCGGCCGACGGGGTGTTCTATGTGGCCAATGCGGATCACAAGCACCCGGCAGCCGAACGGCCGTATGTGCGCTTGAATCTGCGCGAACTGTTGCCGCCGCAGGCCGGGCCCGCCAGCGTCAGCGCGGCCGCACAATAGACCCTGCGCGCGGGACTATCTCCGTATCAGTGCCTTGCTTTGGGGTCGGAACATCTTCGTGCGAGGAGCAGCATGCGTGCACCGATTGCCGCCGCAACAATTCTGGTCGCCTGGTGGACTCTCTTAACGCCGAGCCGTGCCGAGGCACCCTTTTACGGCCAGGGGGAGTTCCCCGCACAGGATTCGCTGAACATCCAGGCCGACGCGTCCGCGGATGCGCGCGAATGTCTCGCCGGATTGGCGTGGGAACCCGCGGCGTTCACGGTGCAGTGCACGCCGGCGGAGGGACTCAAGTGTGATGCCCTGGTGCGTTTTCCGTCTCCCGTCGACAGCGGCGATGCCGTCAATGATCGCGTTGCGCTGGAATGGTATGTAGCGCGCGATGCGCAACAGCGGCCCATCCGGGCACGCGCTGTCGTCGTCGTTCACGAGTCCGGAAGCAAGATGCCCGTGGGTCGGTTATTCGCCAGCGAGTTGCGCCGGCAAGGCCTGCATGCGCTGATGATCAACCTGCCCCACTACGGACAGCGCCGCGGCGATCGACAGCCAGCGCGGGGTGCCATGTTCACCTTGATGCGCCAGGCAATCGCCGACGTGCGCCGGGCGCGGGACGCCGTCGCGGTCCTGCCCCTGGTGGACGCGACGCACATTGCCTTGCAGGGGACCAGCCTCGGCGGATTCGTGGCGGCGACAGCGGCCAGTCTCGACGCGACGTACGACGGTGTCTATCTGATGCTGGCCGGCGGCGATCTGTATGACATCATCCAGCATGGTGAGCAGGATACGGCCAACACCCGCCGGGAACTGGAACAAGCCGGCGTCACGGGGGAACAGCTGCAGGCCTTGGCGCGACGCATCGAACCGCTGCGCGTCTGTCACCGGCTCGACCCACAGCGCACCTGGCTCTATTCGGGTGTCTACGACCGCGTCGTACCCCTCCAGAATGCCGTGCTGCTGGCGAAGGCGGCCCGCCTCACGGAGTCGCATCACGTGCAGATGCTGGCCGATCACTACACCGGCATCGTCTACCTGCCGTCGATCATCACGGAGATCGCTGCCCGCGTGCGCTCGGCCGGCCTCACGCCACAAACTGGAACGTATGGCAAAGGTACCGCCAAACCCAGCGCGCCATAGTCTGGTTTCCCACGCGGATGCGGCCGTCGCCCGTCGCGCCCAGCCAGAGGAGTCCGTCCGGGTCAACCAGCGGCGCACTTCCCTGAAACGTGGTCTGGAGTGGCCGTTCGCGTCCCGCCGGATCAGGCCGCGCGAGCACGTCGCCTCCTTGCCTGCTGGACAGCCCCGCGGGCAGGGTCTGCATGTCGAGCAGCGACAGTTGTTCCAGCCGGCTGCGATAGCGGCGCCCGGGAAGTTCGGCGAGCACGATCTCCACGGGCTGGCCGGTTCGCACGAACTCGAGATCCGTCTGATCGATCGCCAGAATCGCCTGGAACTGCCGCGGATCTCCCACGTGGCAAATGGGGACGCCTTCCGGCAGATAGGCGCCGAGATTGTGATCGTCCAAGGGGGAACCACACCAGGTGGGCAACTGCCCGAACGCCGGTGACGGCGAGACGTGCGGAGTTGGGAGCACAACGCCGCTAACCGGCGCGGCGATGGCCAGCCGGTCGCTGTCGCGTTGCCGCTTCTGCGACTGCTCGTCCGCGGCGGCTATGGCCTCGTTCAGTTCCGCCATTTCCTGCGCGGCCTGTTCGTCGTCGAAGGCGCGTTGCCGCAATCCTTCCAGTCGCCGGACTAACTGGAGTTTTTCGCTCTGGAGTCGCGCGAGCTCCAGCCGGATGTCGACATTGTCGAGGGTGGCCAGCGGCTGGCCCTTGCGCACCCAATCACCGTGCCGGACGTGAATCTGCCGCACGTGGCCCGGCGATTCGGCGTAGACCGACGTGGCCTGGCCCGGTTCGAGATACAGACTGCAACGGACGTAATGCGGCAACGGAATCCAGCAGGCCGCTATCGCGAGCCCGGCCGCGCCGCACACCAAGGCGCATCGTTTCTTGTTCACGCGATCCATCCTCCCGGGAATTCGGAAGAACTGCCTCAGCTGCCAGGCGGGTTGCACCAAGAGGCCGTAGAGAACTACCAGCATCAGTACGTGTCCCACGATCTGCAGTCCGTGAGGCCGGAAGACAAGGTGCAGGAACCACAACACACTCACGGTGATCAGCCAACGGTAGGCCGCCGCGGCCACGGCATAGATCGCCAGCAGCAGTTGGTGCCGTTGCGGCAGGAACGGATCAGGTGGGGGCGCAACACCCAAAATCCAGGAGGTCACCGCGCGCCGGAGAAGGGCGCGGGACTTCTGGTTCAGGTTCGGCATCTCCAGGACGTCGGCCAGGATGTAGTAGCCATCGTATCGTAACAACGGATTCGCATTGAAGAGCAGGGTGCTGATCGAGCCCACGAACATGATGTTGAGGCACAGGTAGTGCAACAGGCCGGGAGTGCTGAACCACCAGAGAAACGTGCAGCCCGCAGCGAGTGCAAGTTCGACGTAAATACCGGCCGCCGCAATGGCCGCACGCTGCCATTTGTTAGGCAACATCCAGGAGTCGGTGACGTTGCAGTACAAACACGGCGTGAACACCAGAAAGAGAATCCCCATTTCCTGGCACTGACCGCCCAGGCGTTTGCACGCCAAGCCGTGGCCCAATTCGTGCAAGATCTTCGTGAGGCAAAGTGCCGCGGCCAGCCATCCCCAGTTGGCCGTCGCAAAGAACTCATGAAAGCCAGGGAGCTTCTGCCGAAATACGTCGAATTGCACGGTCACCAGCAGCAAAGCGGCCACGGCCAACAGCAATGTCACGATGACACTGGGCAGTGCCAAGAGCCACCCCAGGCGGCGGTTGAGCCAGCCCAGGAACCGGTCGGGATCCCACAGCGGAATGCGGATGCTCAGCACGTTGCCTGCCGCGGACCAGAGCCGGCTGCGCGACTGCTGCCGTCTCCGGGCGAGCAATTGCTCTCCCTGCCCTGCCGCGTCGGAAACCACCAGGGCACTCCGGTGCAACATGCCCACGAATTGGTGCAATTCCGAGAGCGTGATTTTCTGGGGAGCGAACCGAGTTTCAAAGCGGAACTGCAGTTCCTCCAGACTGCAGCGCCCGTCCAGCATCTGCAGCAGTTCGAACTCTTCTTCCTCGAAGCGGTAGTACTTCAACGCCAAGGGATCTTTTACTACCCAGTAGCGGCGTCCCAGGTAGTCTTGCCGCTGCACGACGAGGTCGGCGCGCTTCTGCAGCCGCAGTGGGCGACCGGACGTCGAACTCAGCGCCGCCGAGCACATGCTGTCCCTCGAACGGATCTTCACCCTGGCGAATTAGCACGTGGCGAGAACGTTGTCGCCGCGATCCATACACAACCTCACAGCCAGAACCACACGCGGCGCTGCAGGGTTTCCAGCAGTTCGTGAAACAACACGAAGCCGAGCGGGCGACGGCCGCAGTGAACCCGCGCGGTCACGGAAGTCTCGCTGCGCAGTTCCGGCAGTGCCTTGCGGTCGATGGCGACCCGCATCACGACGCAGTTGCCTTCGTCGCCGTGCACCTCGGCCATCCGGTGAATCTCCGCGATCTGGCCCGCAAAAGGGGTCTCCGGGTGGGAAGCCAGCAGAAAGGTAACGGGCAGAGCATTTCCGGCGTGAGCTGTCGCACGCCCAACATGCCCCATGCGGCGCTCGGGCATGTACAACTCCAACTCCCAATCGCCGTCCAGGTCCAGCAGCGTCATCAGCAACTGGCCGCGCTGCACGGGTCGCCGGAGCAGCAAGGTGCTGACGTTCCAGGTGACGACCTGTCCGCGCATGCTGCTGCGCACGACCAGCTGTTGTTCCTTCTCCCGCAGCAGTTCGAGTTCCCGATCGAGGCCCTCCTCGACTTCACGCAACTCCAGCAACTCACCGGACAAACGATTCTGTTCTTCGGTCCGCAGGAGACGGCCGTCAAGCTGCGCCCGTTGCAGGCTGAGAATGCGTTCCTGCGTCGTGCGTTTGCGCCCGGTCAAGTCGGCGATCTGCATTTCGACTTCCGTATTCTGGAGACGCGCCAGCAGCTGACCTTGCTCGACGATCTGCTCGTGCCGAACCGGCACCTCCACCACCACGCCGTCCGTGAAGGCGAAGACGTCGCGCCGCTGGGCAGGCTGCAGTTTGCCGTTAGCCGCCAGGTCGAAATCGGCCGGGATTATCAGCATTGCCAACAACAGGCCCGCGACGGCCGCGAGAGCCAGCAGCACCTTGGGGAGTGTTCTGGCCCGCAGAATCCACTTGGCCTTGCCCAGCGTTCGCCAGACCGGCATCAAGAAGAGGCTCTCGTATTCCAGCGCGTGGGCCAGCGCCGAGGCACTGTGGAGGGCAACGGTCTCGGTTCGTTCCCGGTGGCTTGGTTCCACGCGGTGGCTGCTGAGCTGCTCGACGATCAGCGCTCCGATCGGCGGGGCCTGATCTGCGGGCGACGGTGGATCTGCGTGGTCCGCCGAGGGCGCAGTGAGGGGCACAATGCCTAACACGGTGGCATGTGCTCGATCGAGATAGGCATCCAGGTGCTTCTCGATTTGCGGTGCGCAGTCCTGCCGGTGCCCGTCAAACCAGAACGGGCGACCCGCCGCGCACACGACGCTGGCCAGATTGCCGAGCAGCCGGACGTCGGCGGCACGCCGATCAATCGCATCCAGACCGCTGACTGCCACCACCTCATGCCGCCGTCCGCGCGCCACGGTGACGCTGGCCCGTTCGCAGCCAATCAGCCGGCGGCCTTCGTTGGCGACCGTGTAGGCGACCGCGCGGGAGTCCAGATGAGCGTGGACCTGCTGCAGGAATCGTTCCAAGTCCAACCACAGGTTCTGGCGATCGTCGAGCTGGCGCAACCGCGAATTCCGGAGAAACTCGCTCGCCAGATCACACATCTGCACCAGGAATCGCAAGTAGCCGCGCTGTGTGGTCGGGCCGCCTCCAGCCCGTTGAAAAACCTCGACCACTCCGCACGGACGCTGGTCCAGCCGCAGCGCGGCCAGCACCAGCAACAACTCCGTCGGGTTGCCGGCTTCTTCGTCGCACGAGGATCCCGACCTTGGCGGAACCAGGGTCGCCTGCCCCGTAGTGATCACGTTGTGCAACAGCAGCCGGTGCCGCGCGGCGATCGGCTCCTGGTCGGCCGCGAACTCGGGTGGCAGATTGATCTGGTACTCGAGATGGAGCGGACCGTTGTCGCGGGCCGTCCACACCGCGCCGCCGTGTGCAGCGAGCGCCGATACGACGCGGCGCAGGAACTCCTCGTAGTACTGCGGAACGGGAAGCGACGCCCGGCTGAGATGTGTGATCTCCTGGACCAGGGTGCGGATTTCGTTCTTCGTCTGTTGAATCAGTGCCGGGTCAAAGGGGCTGTGCTCCGGTACCACAGAGCTTGTCACCGGCAGGCCATCGTTGGCCGGCACCAGAGGTGTCAGCGAGAACGGCGACGAGCCATCTGGTCCGGTGGTGGCCATGACACGAGCGGTTCTCGAGCGGAAGAACGGGCGCGACCAAGTCTCAGGCAGCAGGGAAAAGACTGCCGAGACACTCCGTCCAAGAAATTTCGGCACGCTGCAGGCATCAGCTTCCGGCAAAAGTCGCAGAATCCGCAAACTTCTCCGTTTCTGCGCAGCTTCACATGAGCGTCGTAGCATACGGCACCGCCTTGGCGGAAAGCCGCAGCGTTGCTGCGATGTGTTGTGCCTCCTCAATCAAAGTGGTGTGCCTGATACGACGATTTGATTGACGCTGCACCGTATTGACGTAAGTGGCGATTTTCATTACGTATAGGAATGGCGGGAAGCGACGGTTCACCTGGGGAGACGTGTATGGGGAAGAAAGAAGACGCATTGGAGGTCGATGGAACGGTAATGCAAGCACTGGCCAACACGCGTTTTCGTGTCCAATTGGACACGGGTAACGAGGTCTTGGCCCATGTTGCAGGTCGCATGCGGAAGAACTTCATCCGTATCGTCCCCGGTGACAAAGTGCGCGTGGAATTGTCGCCCTACGATCTGACCAAGGGGCGGATCATCTTTCGCGAACGATAGCCCGCCGGCAGCCTCCGCCATTTTCCCGCTCCCCGATTCGGCGCAGGCATCTCCTGTCTGTTTCTTCCCACCGGCGTCCAGGGATTGCGACGACGGTATCCGGTCGGTGTGGATCTGTCGGCTGAAAAAGGAGTGAGCTCGTGAAAAAACAGGTCAGAGCGTTCGTCGGCTGCGTAGTGCTCCTGTTCCTTGTTGCCACGCCGGGCCAATCGCTTTGGTCGCAGGATTCGTCGAATGATTCGCGACCAGTGCTGGTTGTCTCTGTCGCCAGTGTGGAGCGGTTGATTGGCGACATCGAATACGTGACTCGTGTGAGCGGTTGGCCGGCGGTCGGCGGATTCATCAGGCTGATTACCGCTCCCTATGTACAGGACGTTGACCCGACAAGTCCTGCGGGTTGGCTCGCGGCCCTCAAGGACAACAAGCCGTCCGGAGTGGTCTTCCTTGGAGCAGCGAATTTTCCCGGAATATTGGCGAAGATCGAAGAGCAGTTGGTCAAGCCGCAGGACATCGGCGGAGGATTGCTGAAGCTGTCCCTGCAGCAGGATTACTTCCTCAAGCAAGAGGGGAAGTGGGTCTACGTTGCCGACCAGGTGGCCCATCTGGGCGGAGTGCCCGCGGATCCCAGCCAGTTCCTGGGCGGTCTCGACAAACGCTATACGTTGGCTGCGCGCGTCGATGTGGGGCGGATTCCCCGGGAACTCCGGGACGGGTTCTTGAATCAGCTACGTACCGGCGCCGAGCGGCAACTGGCGCGGGACATGGCCGACAAGCCTGCCGCCGAACAGGAGCAAGCCAGGCAGATCGCGCAGCAGGGCCTCGCGTTGTTGGCCGCTCTGGTGGCTGACACGGATCAGGTGACGGTGGGGTGGGGGACCGACAGTGCGGGAGGCAAGACGTTTCTCGACGTCAGTTTGACAGCCCGCGAGGGGACGAAACTGGCGGAGCACATGCGCAACGCAGCCGCGACGCCGGCACGGTTTGCCGGCCTGGCAGCAGGAGACAATGTCGTTTCGTTGGCCTACGACTTGACGATTCCTCCACGCGTCCTGGCCCTTTCGTTGCCCGCTGCTGCTCAGGCCCGCGAGCGGCTACTCAAGCAGATCGAAAGCAGTGCGCGAATCCCCGGAGAGGAAGCCAAGGCGGCGCTGCAAGAAGCGGTCAGCACTCTAGGGGAGGTGTTCGTCGCGTCGCTTGCGCGCGGGGAGTTGCACGGCGGATTGGTGTGCAAGACGACAGCCACGTCACTGCAGGTGGCAGCGGGAGCTGCCGTGGTGGATGGCGCGCGGCTCGAACCAGCACTGCGCAAATTGGCTGATGGCCTGGGCAACCAAGCGGGGCTTCCGCACGTGTCCTTTGATGTTCAATCGTATCAAGGCACGGAATTCCACCGTCTGCGCTGGACGTTGCCCGAGTCCAGGGTGATCGCGCGGCAGTTGTTGGGCCCCGAACTGGAATTGGTGATTGGCACGGCTCCCGACCACATTGGCCTCGCTTTGGGCACGGATGCGGTGGAGCTGCTCACGCAGGTCGTCGACGCGGCGCAGGCATCGCCGGCATCCGCCGGATCGCCGCTGTCGGTGTCGATGGCAGTGAGGCCTCTGTTGGCTCTCGCGCAGAGACTGGATTCCAATCCCACGGTGACAGCCATGTCGAAAGCCGTCTCCAATTCACCGGGTGGGGATCAGCTCACGCTTACCGCGCGCAGCCTGGAACGCGGCGTGGTCTATCGCCTGGAAGTCCAGGAAGGCGCGCTATGCCTGATTGGCGAGCTGGTCAAGTTGCGCGGCACGACGGGCGGTGAACCCTGATTGGGCTGGAACGAACTCGCCGCGGCCTCGACAATACAATAGTTGTGGTGGGGCGGTGACGTCACTGGCGGTCAAGGGCGAGCCATGAGGCGAGAGACAGTTGTGGTTGTCGCTGGATTGCTGCTGATCCTGGCAGCCGCCGCTCGCGCTGCGGAGACAAGCCGCACGGTGTCGGACCAGGCAATCGCCGCTTGGACTGCGCAGTTGAATGGAGACACGTACGAGATCCGCGACGCCGCGACGCGGGAACTCATCAAGGCGGGACTCGCGGCCGTCGCACCCGTCTGCCAGGCCATCCAGAATGGCCACTGGGAGGTCGTCACGCGCGGCACTTACGTGTTGCAGGAACTGTCGCTGGCGCGGGAGCTGGAGACGGAACAGGCCGCACTGGCGGCGCTGGAACGGATTTCCGCGGCGACCGGCACGGCCCAGGCACGCCGCGCGGCGGAGGCCTTGTCGAAGTTGGATCACCTCCGCCGCCAGCGCGCGGTGGAGATCTTCACTCGGCTGGGCGCGACCATCAACGCGGAACACCAGGAAAAGGACATGGTGGCCGCGCCGATCTGTGCCCTGGAGATCGGTCCGGAGTGGCGCGGAGAAGAGACCGACCTTCGGCGGCTGAAATGGCTGAGCGATGTGCAACAGGTTACTTTCAGCGGAGAGCGCGTCCGCGACTCGTGGGTCCACCAATTGCGCGGCATGGAGAACCTGCTGATTCTCAAGATCAAGCGCGCGCCGATTACGGACGCGGCGTTCGAGGGGTTGAAAGACATCCCGTCGCTCAGCGGCGTCAAATTGCTGTACCTTCCCATCGGCGACCCCGCCGCGGCGCATTTGAGTCAATGCCCGCGGCTGAAGCGCTTGAAGCTCATCGGAACCAATGTCAGTCCGGTCGGTCAGCGGCAACTCGCGGCGGCGTTCGGGGCCGAGAGCGTGGACTGCCGGCGCGGCGCTTTCCTGGGAATTACGCCCAGCGTGCCGGGCGAGTCCTGGTACATCACCGCCGTGTCGGAACAGAGCGCCGCGGAACAGGCCGGTCTGATCCCCGGTGACGTCATTGTCAAGTATGGCGATCAGCGGGTGCCCGACTTCGAGGCGCTCACGCGACTGATTTCCCAGAACAATGTCGGCGACACGGTCCAGATCGAGGTGTTGCGAGACGGCAAGGTCCTGCCCAAGACGATCACGTTCGGCGAATGGGAGTAGCGGCGGGCAATGCCTGTCAGCGGTTCCGCTACGGCGTCGCCGGCTTTTCCGGCGCAGGACTCGGCGTGGCCGGACCGAGCAGTCGAGCTAATTCGGCGCCCAGCTGCTCGCCGCGCGCGTGAAGATTGACGGCTTTGCCGTCGCGATCGACGAGGATCACCGTGGGAATCGCCATGACCCCGTAGTAAATGGCCGCCGGGTGCTGCCCATTCTTGCTGTCTTCGTACAGGCAGACCCAGGGGACTTGCTGCTCCTTCAGAAAAGCCTCCAACGCCGATCGGTCCCGGTCGAGACTGATCGCCACCACGTCGAAGCCCTTGTCCTTGTAGAGTTCGTAATTGCGTTTGACGTTGGGGAGTTCCGCCACGCAGGGACCACACCAGGTGGCCCAGAAATCCACAAGCACAACCTTGCCTCGGTAACTCTTCCAATCGAACGGCTTGCCGTCCACTGTCTTGCCTTCGATCTGCATCTCGTTGCCAAGCAAGTTCAAGCGGCGCACAGCACCCAGCATCATGTCGCCGTAGCTGGCGAACTGCTCGTTCTTGCTCGCCTTGAACAAGTTGCCAAAACTGGTCAAGGCATCCACGGCCAGGTCCTTGTCCGCCGACTGCTGCAGTGTGGTCGCGGTCATGAAGGCCAGGCCCAGATCGCTCGGCACCAATTCACCTTTTTGAGCCAACCATTCCTTGACCTCGCCCAAAAAACGCTTCTGCTCTTCCGGTGCCGCCGCGGATAACGAATGAATGCGCAATTGCAGCACGAGGCTCTTGGCTTTCTGGTACGCTTCCGACTTGGGGTCCTTCTCGATAGTGAGCACTTTTTCCGCGGCCGTCTGCAGCGCCGCCTGCGACTTCTGCCGGTGTTCACGGGCCTCGTCCAGCGTGGCGGGGTGGAAGGCGCGCAGGTCGTCGATGAACTTCAACAGCGCCGCCGCGTCACCTTCGGGCACGGCATAGCGATCCACGGTCTCTGTCGGCTTCTTCTCGGCCGCCTTGCCCTCCTCCGCAGCCGGGGTCGCTGCGACCGCAAACCAGAACACGAGCAACGAGACGAAAGCCAACCGACCGATGTACGGTGCACTCATGAATGGATCCTCATGGCTGGGCCCTGTGGAATCCAGGACCGGTTCAACTGCGCAAAAGGAAGAAGACTACGAGCACGGGCTTCCAGGCTCTGCCTCGTCCTCCGTTGGGGATGGCCGTGAGCGTTGAAAAGTAGTCGATTCGGCACCCGTTGGCAACCGCCGTGCTTCTTGACGCAGTTTCCTGACCGGCATGGTCCGCGCCGCGACCTTGACGGTTATGCCTGCAAATCCACCTCCGCAAGATAAGGTCAGCGCCTCAGAATCTGCGCGACTGTCGCAAGTGGAGACTTCCGGACATCGAGTCAACCTGATGCATTTGGAATATCGATGAGAACAGCGGAAAACCAGGCAAGAGGCACTTTCCACATAACCGCTGGCTTCCCTGCAGGCCAACCCACCCAGAAAGAGGGACCGTCAGGGGACCGACAGCCGGCGGCAAGTTCCGGCATCGTTGTGTGTGCCAGCGAGGACGGGCATGGTTGAGACAGTCGCTTTCACGGGACCAACGCAGCCTCGGACTTGTCACGTCCGCGGCTTCCAGCGCTGGCTGCTGGTGGTCAGCACTCTACTCGCGCTAGGTGGTTGCACGCGGCAACATTATCGCTTTCAAGCCGATCGCGACGCCTACGATCTGGTGGCGGAAAAATCTTTCGATCCGCGCTGGGGCCTGTCGCAATACGACGTCTACATGGACCCGCGCAGCCGCTACTACGAACGTTACGATCCCGATCGGTCGCCGATGCCCGTCGATGATCCGGCTTCTCACCAATACATGCACGTCGTGGATGGGATGAAAGGCTGGCCCAAATGGCACAAGAACGGCGTACGGCCGGACCTGGAGAATCCGGACTGGTACCTGCGGTTGGGCGAGCTGGTGCCGTTGAACGAGAAGGGTGAAGTGGTGCTCACAGTGGACTCCGCGCTGAAGCTGGCCTACGTCCATTCACCCAATTACCAGACCCAGGTTGAGACGGTCTACTTGTCCGCGTTGGATGTCAGCACGGAGCGATTTCGCCTGGACACCCAGTTCTTCGGTTCGAACCGCACGACTTATGCGCACCAGGGAGGATTGAGCCCTCCGCGCCTGATTCGCGGCAACGGAGCTCTGCCCGCCCTGCCGCGTTTGGACAGCAATGGCCTGTCGACCGACACGGAGTTCGAGCTGCACCGACGGTTCGCGACGGCGGGTGAATTGGTCGTGGGCTTCGCCAACTCTTTCGTGTGGGAGTTCACTTCTGGTGACGCAAACCTGACGACCTCGATCGCCAACTTCTCGCTGATCCAACCGTTGTTGCGCGGTGCGGGACAAGACATCGCGCTGGAACAGCTGACGATCGTGGAACGCGGGCTGTTGGCCAACCTGCGCGCGTTTCAGCAGTACCGGCAGGGCTTCTATACGCAAGTTGCCGTCGGGGAAGCGGGAGTCAGCGGCCCGCAACGGCGCGGTGGCTTCTTCGGCGGAACGGGGCTGACCGGTTTCACGGGCCAAGGCGCTGGCGGACTGGGAGGCGTCGGTGCCGCCACAGGTTTCGGCCGCGGCGGCTTCGGCGGAACCGGAGGCGGCGGGACCAGCGGTGCCGGTTTTGCCGGCGGTGGCGCGGGAACCGTCGGCGGCTACATCGGACTCCTGCAGCAATTGCAGCAGATCCGCAATACGCAGGACGCTCTGGCCCTGCAACTGCGCACGCTGGAATTGCTCGAAGCCTACCTGGATGCCGGCGTCATCGACCTGACACAAGTGGACCAGTTCCGCCAGAACATCGAAACCGAACGCGCCACGCTTCTCCAACAGGAGAACGCACTCATCAGTTCTCTGGACGTGTATAAGACAAGCACGCTCGGGTTGCCGCCCGACCTGCCCGTGGTGCTCGACGATGAGATCATTCGTCAATTCCAGTTCGTCAATCCGTTGGCTACGGCACTACAGGGCCGAATCGCCGATCTCCAGCGCGAGCTGGGGCGAATGCCACCCCAGCCCACCGTCAAGCAACTCCAGGCGTTCACAGAACAGCTTACTCCGCTGAAAGACGACCTGGCGGCGCGGCTGTCCGAGATTGAAAACGACCTGGCAAGGATGGAACGCCAGGCGGCCACGCGGCGCCGCACAATGTCCGAAGCCGAGGCCTCGTTGTTTGAAAAAGAACGCACCGTGCTCGTGGACTCACTGGCAGACCTCAACAAGCGCCACGAGGCTGTTGGTCCGCGGCTGGACAAGCTGCAGCAGGAGTTGGCAGCGGGCAAGGAGAAGCAAGTCGAGTCGGGACTTGTGGTGTGGTTGTTGGACCTGTACCGGCTGCTGGGTGAAGCGGTCCTCATCCAGGCGCGTGCCCGCCTGGAGTCCGTCTCGGTCGACCCCATCGAACTGACCCCTGACGATGCCATGCGCACCGCGATGGTGAACCGTCTCGACGTCATGAACAACCGTGCGGCCTTGGTGGATTCCTGGCGGTTGATCGCCTTCAATGCCGACGCCCTGCAATCCCGCCTGAGCGTTCTCGCGGACGGAAACGTCTCCACAGACCACGACAACGCGCTCAGCTTCCGCGCCCCCACGGCCTCGCTGCGGATGGGCGTGCAGTTCGATCCCCCGTTCACGCGACTGCTGGAACGCAACAACTACCGCCAGTCGCTGATCGACTACGAGCGCGACCGGCGCGATTTCATCCAGTACATCGACGGCGTGCACCGCAGCCTGCGGCAAACGCTGCGCGACCTCGAACAACTACGTCTCAACTTGGAGATCCAGCGGCGGGCCGTGGCGATCTCCATTCGCCGTGTGGACCTCACCCAAGAGGATCTGAACAAGCCGGTGCCGCCCCCGGAACCGGGCCAACCGGCCGCGCAACTCGGCCCGACCGCGTCCCTCAATCTGTTGACCGCCCTTTCGGACCTGCGCAATACGCAGAACAACTTCATGAGCGTGTGGTTGAATTACTATGCCACGCGTATGAGGCTCGTGCGCGATATGGGCATCATGATGCTCGACAACGAGGGACGCTGGATCGACCAGTCCTTTTCCGGACCGGACGACGAGGGCGCCGAAGAACTGGATCTGCCACCGACCGTCCCCACCGAATGGTATGAGCTGCTGGAGGTGCCAGCGGCGGAACAGCCCTCAACGGGCAACGGAGACACCACGCTGCGTGAGGTTTCCTATCAAGAACCCTAGCGATCCAGGCCGGCGGGAACTAGAGATTTCGCCAGGTTTGGAGTACCTTTTGGTGCTGGGGAAGCGCATGTTGTTCCCCATCTCCGTCCCGTCCATCCGCATCTCCGTCCCGGCGATGCGCCCGAGTGCCACAACCTCCACCCGGAGAACCGCGAGAGGACCGTGCCATGGTGACCTCTTCCCAGACGCCTCCAGTCACCGAGCTGTTCGATGAGCCGAACCTGCCCTCCGCACCCCCCGTGCAAACGGGCGTCGGCAAGCGGCTGTTCCACATTGTCGTGGCTTTGGGACTGATCACCGGCGTGGTCGCCCTCGGCGCGTACGGTTCCACGCGTTGGATCGGTGGCGCGAGTCGCGAGCAGGGACCGGTGGTGCTCACGCACCCCGTGGCCCGCGGCGAACTGGTGGTGACCGTTATCGAAGATGGCAACGTCGAAAGCGCGAGCAATATCGACATCAAGTGCGAAGTGGCCGGCGGAAGTTCGATTCTCTGGATCGTGGACGACGGCAGCCTGGTCAAGAAGGGGGAGAAGCTCGTCGAATTGGATCAGTCGGTGATCGAAGATCAAATCAACCAGCAGAAGATCACGTTCGAGAAAGCCCGCTCGTCCATGATCCAGGCCGAGAAGGACTACGAGGTAGCGCAAATCACCGTGAAGGAATTCCTGGAAGGCACCTTCAAACAGCAGCAGCAGGACCAGCAGGCACAAATCACGATTGCCGAAGAGAACCTGCGTACGGCCCAGAACTCGCTGCAGCACACCCAGCGCATGTTTCGCAAGGGATACGTAAGCCAATTGGAGCTGGAAGGGCAGCAGTTTTCCGTGCAGCGCGCGCAACTCGAACTGGACTCGGCGCGTACCGCCAAGAACGTGTTGGAGCAGTTCACCAAGGTCAAGACCATGGAGGACCTGCAAAGCAAGGTGGAGACGGCGCAGGCCAAGATGGAATCGGAGAAGGCTGCCCTCGCCCTGGAAGAGGCCCGCCTGAAGAAGTTGCAGGCCCAGATGGATAGCTGCGTCATTGTGGCCCCCCAGGACGGCATGGTGGTCTATGCCAATGAACAGTCGATGGGGCGCTTCGGGAGCCAACAGGGGGTGCAGATCGAGGAAGGGGCAACGGTGCGCGAACGGCAGACAATTCTGCGCTTGCCGGACCTGAGCCAGATGCAGGTCAAAGTCAACGTGCACGAGACCAAGGTCGAGAAGCTCGCGCGCGACATGCGCGCGCGGATTGTGATCCAAGGCAAGGATTTCCAGGGCTCTGTCGCATCGATCGCCAACCAGCCTGAGCCTACGAGCTTCTTCTCGGCAACGGTCAAGGAATACGCCACGATCGTGCGCATCGACGGAGAAGCGCAAGGCTTGCGGCCGGGCATGACCGCGGAAGTCGAGATCCTCGTGGCGCATCTGAAGGACGTGTTGACGTTGCCCGTGGCCGCCATCGTGGAACAGCGCGGCGCGTTCTTCTGTTGGGTCAAGAAAGGCGCCGGCCGGGAGGTCGAGCGCCGCCCGCTGGTCCTGGGAATGAGCAACGACCAGTTTGTCGAGATCCAGGACGGGGTCGGCGAGGGAGACCAGGTGCTGTTGAATCCCCGCGCCTCGGTGCGCGAGGCACGCACCGATAACGGCAAGGGACCCGAGACGGACGTCCAGAAGAAGTTCGGTGAACAATCGAACGCGGCACCAGCCGCTGATGGTGGACCAAAGGGCGGTCCTCCCGGCACCGGTAACGGTCCTCCCGGCCGTGCTGGCATGGGGAGCCCCGCACCAACTGGCGGCGAGCCCCGGCAACCGGGCCAGGGTCCGCCGGCCGGACCCGGCGGACGTTCCGGACGCGGTCCCGGCGGCGGCATGGGTGACCTCATGGCGGCCGACAAAGACGGAGACGGAAAGGTCAGCAAGGACGAAGCCCCGGAATTCCTGCAGAACTTCTTCGACCGCGTGGACACGAACACGGACGGTTTTCTGGATAAAGCCGAAATCGAAGCCATGCGCAATCGACGCGGCCCCGGTGGTTCGGGCGGCGGCCCGCGAGACTTGATGCAGTATGACGCCAACGGCGACGGCAAAGTCACCAAGGAGGAAGCGCCGGAACAAATGCGGGGCTTCTTCGATCGCATGGACCCGAATGGCGACGGGGCCATTGATCGCGAGGAAATCGAATCGATGCGCGCGCGGTTCGGCGGCGGTGGCCCCGGTGGTCCGGGCGGTGGTGGCGGATTCGGCCGACCACCCGAATAGCCCGGCGGCACCACCACACGGCGCCGACCTGACTCTAGCACATTCCCAGTCACTCAGATGCACTCATCGTGATCTCCCCCTTGCTGCAGACAATTCGGTTGGGGATCTTCAGCCTGCTGCTGCACAAGCTGCGCTCGGCTCTGGCCGTTCTGGGAATCCTCATCGGCATCACGGCCGTCATCTGGCTGGTAGCCATGGGGGAAGGTGTAAGTTATCAGGCCCAGCAACAGATCAAGGATCTGGGGGCCAATAACATCATCGTGCGCAGCGTGAAACCGGCCCAGCAAAGCTCGTCCAGCGCGTCGCGCAGCTTCTTCCTGGAGTACGGCGTGCTGCGCGATGATTACCGCCGCATCCTCTCAAACATTCCCGTCATCGAACAGGCTGTCCCCATGCGTGAAATCAAGAAAGAAATCCGCTATGGGGCGCGCACGGTGGAAGCCCGCGTCGTCGGTTGCACGCCGGAGTACCTGCGTTTGAATCATCTGACGCTGGAACGCGGGCGGTTTCTCACGGATCGCGACGGCAACCCGCCCAACAATGTCGCCGTCCTGGGAGCCGCCACCGCGCGGGAACTCTTCGCCTACGAAGATCCCGTGGGCAAGAGCATCCAGATGGACACGGACTTCTACCTGGTGGTCGGCCAGACGGCGGAACGTGATCCCACCGCGGCCATCGGCGGCAGCCTGGACTCGCAGGACTATAACCTGGACCTGTACATTCCCTTGGCCACGCTGCGCGCCCGCATTGGCGACATGGTGATGACCAGCCGCTCGGGCAGCCGCGAAGGCGAGGTCGTGCAATTGAGCCAGATCACCGTCAGCCTCGCGAATCTCGAGGACGTGGATGCGACCGCGGATATCATCCGCACGCTGCTGGAGAAGTACCATCCCAACAAGGACGTCGGCGTCGTGGTCCCCAAGGAACTGCTGCGCCAGGCGGAGCTGCTGCGCATGATGTTCAACTTCCTGCTGGTGCTGATTGCCGGGATTTCGTTGATCGTGGGCGGAATCGGCATCATGAACATCATGCTGGCCACCGTCACCGAACGCACACGGGAAATCGGCATCCGCCGCGCACTGGGCGCCCAGCGCGCGGATATCATTCAGCAATTCCTCGTCGAAGCCGTCGTCCTGACAGGCGTCGGCGGAGCGCTCGGTGTCGGCTGCGGTTTTCTCTGCGGGCCCACGGTGAATTTCCTCCGTGGAACGGCCCTGGAACTGTTTCCCACCAGCATGTCCGCGCTGCCGGAGACCATTCTGCACCTGCAACCCCGCCTGGCGCCGTGGTCGATCGTCGCTTCACTGGCTATCTCCGTCGGCGTCGGCCTCCTGTTCGGCCTCTACCCGGCCGTCCGCGCGGCGCGCATGGACCCCATCGAAGCCCTGCGCCACGAATGACTCGGCTTCAACCAACGATGCCGGCGGATTCGCATGAGCATCCGCGGCGATAAGCGGATCCGGGCTCCATCGCACGCGGCGACGGCGCCCCAGCCACGATTGCGCGGACGACAACAGGCTGACCACCGCCCCCGCCACAGCAAACGTCAGCACGTTGGCCCGCGCGTGCAACGCCGGGACCCAGCTCACAATCCGATCCCAGAAACAGATGTAGGCCAACAACAACAGGCACAAAGACGCCGTCAAAGGCACTCGCCGCCCCGCACGCCAGATGCCTCCCAACAGCGACGCCACGAATTCCACCATCACGGCGCCCACGGCCAACGCGCAGACGGCTTGCCAGCCAACCACGAGACCACCAACGGCCAGAGGTATCACCGCCGGGTTCCGCACCGGCCGGCGGCGGTACCTGGCGGAGGCAACTACGAACAGGCCCAGCGCGGCACCCACCACCACGCCGGCCAGACCCTCACCTGCCGCAATCCACCACGGCGGACCATTCATGGGAACAGCGGCCGGCACAGGACGCAAAGACGGCCAGACCAGCGGCGCCAGCGACCCGATGACCGCCACCGGCGCAAACAAACGCCATGGTACGGCTTGGCCGTCGAAGCTGATTAGCGCCGCACAGGCCAACGTGCACCACAACAGCAACTGGTAAGCACACAAGAGGCCCAATGAGTACACCGTCTGTTGACGGAGTAACCGCATCGGAGTATCCGTCAACGGTTCGGGCAGATTCCCGCCGAGCCCGAGCGGTTCCACAAATGCCAGGACCACGAAGACCGTGGCCACCAGCAGTTCCACCAGCGGATAGCGCAGCGAAATCGGCTCGTGACAGTCCCGGCAGCGCCCCCGCAAAGCCAGCCAGCTGAACACCGGAATGTTGTCGAACCAGCGGATCTTGTGCCGGCAGCGCGGGCACCGGGAACGCGGGAGCGTGATGCTGGAACGCAACGGCAGGCGATAAACAACCACGTTCATGAAGCTACCGACGTTCGCGCCGAACAACCAGAACCAGACGGCTACCGCCAGGTTCCAGTACCAGGCCAGCTCGGGCAAGCCAACGTGCCCGCAAATAATCGCGGCGATAACGGCGGTAGTCACGATGTAATCCCTCAGCCCACTCCTGTCACAGGTACCTGGCCAAACTGCCACCGCGCGCAGCCAGCGCATCCACGCGACGCGTAACCGCCGGATCTTCCATCAGCGGCGGTGCATGCCACGGCTTGCAGCGCGCATCAATGACCAACGAACCGCGGCATCCCCAGTGCTTCTGGTAAGTAAACGAGTCGATGCCGTAGACATCGGCTGCCGGATCGCTGCGCGTGAAGACTACCCACAAGAAGTTGTCGAGCGCCCGGGCCGCGAACGCCGCATCGTCGACCACCACAATCAACGGGAATCGGTTGACGGCGTCGGTCGAACGCAGTGCGGCACAGAACTGCTCCACGATATCCTCGCGGCCATCTTTCGGCGTCCGGCACGTGGGTCCCTCGACAGCCAGAACGCCGGGCAGACACACGTGCGGCGCGCCGAACCGTTCCGGGAGCCGCAGATCACCCGGCACGGCAACCGGCAACTCGCGCCGCTTGCCGCCGACCGCAGCGAGAACGAGCTTGGAGCCCTCGTTCAGCGCAGAACCCGCGTAGTCCAGCGTGTCGATCGTCGTGCAGGTCTGGAAATGCAGATCGTGCTGCCAGTCAATGCGTTCCAGCAAATGCCGCAGAAATCGCGGAATGTCCGCCACGTCTAATTGCGGATCATCGTGGCCATTGACGATCAGCAGATACTTGGCCAGCGACAATTGCCCTTGGCCCAGGAGCGCATTCGCTTGCGTCAGCAACTCCGCGGGTCGTCGCAACGGTTGATAGGGCGTATAGCGTTCACTGCCGATCGCCAGCAGCAGCGGATGGACACCCGCGGCATCGACCGCGTGCACAGCGCGCACTCCCGGTACCGTTGCCGGGATCAGCGGCGCGGTCAGTTCGTGGATAATCTTGCCGAACAGACTGTCCTCTTGAGGCGGCCGTCCCACAACCGTGAACGGCCAGATTGCGCCCTGGCGGTGATAGACACGTTCCACGCGCAGTACCGGAAATTGATGCGCCAGGCTGTAGTAGCCCAGGTGATCGCCAAACGGCCCTTCCGGCAACAGCCGTTCGGGATCCACCGTGCCGACAATACAGAAATCAGCCTCGGCATAGATCGGCAACGGCGATTGGGGATCAATGCGTCCCCGTCCGCGGCGGTCACACATCGGCAGGCGATGACCGGCGAGCGCTCCGGCAAACGTGAGTTCCGCGATGCCTTCCGGCAGCGGCATCACAGCCGCCAACATCATGGCTGGAGCGCCACCCACAAAGATATTGACACGAAACGGCGTACCGCGCTCGATCGCGCGCGCGTGATGGACGCCGATGCCCCGGTGGAGTTGATAGTGCAGGCCGACCTCCCGGTTCGGCTCGTACTGCCCCCCGCTCAACTGCACGCGGTACATGCCCAGGTTCGACCCCCAGAGACCCGGCGCGGTTACGTCTTCGGAATAGACGAGCGGCAGCAGAATGAAACCGCCGCCATCGCCCGGCCAACACGTGATCGCCGGCAATTGGTCGATCGTCGTTTCGTGACGCAATACCGGACCCCCGCGACAGCGCTGGGGCAACATCCGCCAGGCTGTCCACGGCAGCCGCCAATAGCGCAACGGCCGCCGCCAGACCTGTTGCGGCTCGGCTTTCAGTTCCAGCGCGCGCCGGATGTTTTCCAGCGTATCGCGAAAGAGGTACCGGATACGCTCCAGGCTGCCGAACAGATTCGATACCAGTGGAAATCGGCAGTTCTTGACCTGCGTGAACAACAGGGCCGGACCGCCAGCCCGAAACACGCGGCGCTGGATCTCGGCCACTTCCAGATGCGCATCGACTTCCGCATCCACGCGCAATAACTGCCCGGATTTCTCCAGGTCCTGCACGCACTCGCTTAAATTGCGGTAACCCATCGGTCACGCCGTTAACTGCCGGGAAGCACTACAGACCGCGCCAACTCTCGCTATATTATGGGAGCCTTCCGGGAACGGACTCCGCTTGCCGCACGTCACCGTATGCTTACCTGTAAGGATGTCGCCATGCACGTATCCCTCACGAAACAACTCGCGGCGCAGGATCCCGCGGACGCTGTCGTCGTGGCCAGTTATCTCGAAGAGCCCTTCACGGGACACGCGGCAGCCGTGGATGCGGCGACCGCAGGCGTCTTGCAGCGACTCAAGGACCAAAAGGAGATCACCGGCAAACATGCGGAAGTGACGACATTGTTGGCTCCCGCGGGTGTGGCGGCAAGTCAGGTCGTCATTTTGGGATTGGGCCGTCGCGCGGAACTCGACCAGGGAACCGTGTTTCGCGCCGTGGCCGCGGCAGCCAAGACGCTGGCCGCCAAACCCCGCCAACGCGTGGCCTGGCATGTGGCGGATGCCTGGAGCCCTGAACTGGTACAGGCCGGCATCTGCGGAGCCATGGTGGCCTGTCAGGGCCAGGATCTGTTCCGCGCGGAACGCAAACTCCATGCGTTCACGGAGCTATCCTGGTGCGGAGACGATCAGGCGGCGCTCGACGCCGCCGTCGTCATCGCCGAGAGCATCCAACTGGTGCGGGAACTGGTCAATCGTCCGGCCAGCGAGATCTATCCCGATTCGTTCGCGGAACGAGCGCAGGAAGTCGCGCGACAAGCGGGTCTGTCCATTGAGATCTGGGATGAACGCCAGTTGGCGGCAGAACGGTGCGGCGCGCTCCTGGCCGTGGCTCAGGGTTCCGCCCGGCCGCCGCGCCTTGTGGTCCTGCATTATCAGGGCGGCAGCGCCGAACAACCGCTGCTGGCGCTCGTGGGCAAAGGCGTGACGTTTGATTCGGGCGGTCTCTCCCTCAAACCGACCGACTCCATGAAGACCATGAAAGGCGACATGGCGGGAGCGGCCACTGTGCTGGCCGCGACGCAGGCCATCGCGCGGCTGCGTCTGCCGGTTAACGTCGTGGCGTTCGCTGGGATGGTCGAGAACATGATCGGGGGCAATGCGTTCAAACTGGGCGACGTCCTGCGCGCTCGCAACGGCAAGACGATCGAAGTCCTGAATACCGACGCCGAAGGACGACTCGTCCTGGCCGACGTGCTGGACGTGGCCGTGCAGCGCGGCGCGGCGCGGATCGTGGACCTGGCCACGTTGACCGGGGCCTGCATGGTCGCCCTGGGCACCGACGTGGCCGGCCTGATGACGAACAATCAGGCCTGGTGCGATCAGGTGGCTGCCGCGGCCCGGACCTGCGGTGAGCCCGTCTGGCAGTTGCCCATGTTTCCGGAATACGCCGAACAGATCAAGAGTAACGTGGCCGACATCAAGAACACGGGAGAAGGCCGCTGGGGCGGCGCCATTACCGCGGCGAAATTCCTCGAGGAGTTCGTCCAACAGAAACCCTGGGTCCACATCGATATCGCGGGACCCTCGTTCTTCGAAACGGCCAAGCCCTGGCTGGATGCCGGCGCGACGGGAGCCTTCGTGCGCACGCTGGTGCAGTTGTGCGCCGATGAAGCCCACTCGCAGAACCGCTAGCCCGGATCATTCACCGCAGAGGCACAGAGGGTGAAGAAAGAGCAAGCAAGGCAAGCAGCTGAGCAATGGTCTTGCCTGAACTGAATCTGACAAGCTGTGAATTCCGCCTCTCTCGCTTTCCTCGGAGTTCCCTGTCGCTCTGTGGTGGCTCTTTCAGTTTCGTGCATGATCCGGGCTCGTCGCGCCCGACCACAACCCGCTCGCCCATCGCAGGCGGTAATGGCTCGCGCGACAACGCGTGAATCCGCGTCATTCGCTCGGAATGTTGTCCGAGCGGATATCCACCTGGAGCGTTCCCAGCATGCGCATCAGCGCGTCTTCTTTCGTCCGGATGAATGGCACGTTCTCCAGTACGAACGCCCGGCGTTCATTCGTTACATGCAGGATGAGCCGCCCGGATTGCAGCAACAGGTACTCGAAAACGTCGCTGACTTCCTTGTCGATCCGCAAGCCGGCCGCGGGAAAACGATCCCGATCACCCCACAATCCCTTGCGGTGCAGCAGCTCATTGGGACGTGCTTCCCAGCAGTCCAGCCGTGCAACCATGATCGCTCCGAGCATGATCAGCGCCAGCACGGCCGAGAACCCCCAATAGAAAGCCGCATTGGCCAACGGCCGGAACAAGGTCACCGCATCCGTCGTGACCGGCAGCAACTTGGGCTTCATGACAAACAAGAGAACGCCGGCCAGCGCAAACGCCACCAGCAGAAAGAACAACGTCAGCGACGTCGTGCGAGGAAAATCAAAAGCGAGAATCACCATGTTCGTGGCGAGCAGTCCCAGGAACACCACGCAGAGCACCGCGGCCGGCGTATTCGCGGCGGTCAGCGGCGTCTTGCTGAAACTCATGTAGATCGCAGCCACGAGCGCGGCGATCAGCGTCGGATAGAAGAAGACGATCTTGGGATAGGAAACCAGGAAGACACTGGCGGGGGGCTCCGCCGCGACGGTCTTGGCTACCGGCTTCTCCGTGGACTCGACTGCCTTCTCTTGCTTCTCTTCCGACGACATCGTGATCCCCCTTTCATCAACCGCCTAGGAACCCTGTGCGCGCCCCATTCTATCGCGAGATGTTCGGAAAGCAACGCACGCTCCGCGGCGCGCCAGGGCGACACCGGTCACCCTGGACGACACGCGTCTTTTCTGCCACCATAGCGCGGCAAGAAACCCTCTCTGGGAAAGGACTCGCACCGTATGGCAAAACGCTCAAAGTACCAGGACAAAGTCATCCGCAACTACTACCAGAACCGGGAGTCGATCGCGCTGCAACGATTGCAGGAACTGGTCACCGAACTGTATCTGACCGAGGGCAAGAAACGCGAACGCCACTGGCAGAGTCTGGCCACGCACCTGACGGCGCTGGGAGTCAAGCCGGAACAAGTCGACTATCTGATCAAGAAGAACAACCCTGAACTCGTGGCCAATTTCATCAAGACCATCGAACCGAAATCATGACGCACCTGCGCACCACTTGGTCCTTCCGCGCCCCGGCGCAGCTGACTTTCGGCACGGGTGCCGCTCAACAGGTGGGCACCTGGCTCGCCCGCGCACAATGCCGGCAGGTTCTGCTGATCAGCGACCGCCAGCTCACGGCGGCAGGCATCACGCCGAAGATCGACGCGGCGCTCCGCGCTGCCGACGTGCAGGTTGGACTGTTCGAGGATGGCCAGGCCGAACCCTCACTCGATATCGCTCAACAGGCCATCGAGTTCGCTCGCACGATGCGACCCGCCGCCGTGATCGGACTGGGTGGCGGCAGCAATATGGACCTGGCCAAGGTTACCGCGACCGTCCTCGCACATGGGGGACGGCCGCAGGACTATTTCGGCTTTGACCGCGTGCCGGGACCCATCCTGCCCCTGGTCTGCATCCCGACCACGGCCGGCACGGGCAGTGAGGTTTCCCATGCGGCCGTGCTCACGGATACCGCACAACACGTGAAGGTCAGTACGCTGAGCCACCACTTGCGTCCCCGGTTGGCGCTAGTGGACCCCGATTTGGTCGCCGGCTGTCCCCGGCGCGTCATGGCGGACGCGGGCATGGACGCCCTGACCCACGCCATCGAGGCCTACACGGCGGTAGATTTTGACAGGCTCGATGTTCCGGCGAGCGAAGAGTTCCCCTATGAAGGACGCCATCCGCTGGGCGACTGCCTCGCCGAAAAAGCGATTGTGCTGATTCGCCAGCATCTCGCATCCGCCGTGGACGATCCGCACAATCGCGAGGCGCGCGAAGGCATGTGCCTGGCCGCGACATTGGCCGGATTGGCGTTCTCCAATTGCGGAGTAGCGCTCGTGCACGCCTTGGAGTACCCGCTGGGCGGCGCTCTGCATTGTACGCACGGCGCGGGCAACGCTCTCTTGCTCCCCCACGTGATGCGCTTCAATCTGCCCCAACGGCAGTCCGCCTTGGCACGCGTAGCTGCCCTGCTGGGAGCGGCCACTGAAAGCACGCCCGAAGCAACAGCGGCGGAGATCGCGGTGGAAGCTGTCTCCGCCTTGGGCGCTCGGGTCGGCATCCCCCGTCGAATTCGTGATCTGGGTGGGACGCGCGAGCAGTTGCCGGCATTTGCGGAAAAGACGTTTGCGATCAAACGCCTGCTGAAAGTGAACCCCCGCCAGGCATCGTGTGAAGACCTGCTGGGAATCCTGGAGGCGGCTTATTAGAGGAGAAACCGATGATGCGAGTCGCTCTATGGTGCACATTGCTGGCCGTGTCGTTCGCGGGTGCTGCCAGCGCGGAACAAACAGGCCGCCGCCTGTTCACCACCCAATCCGCGAACGGAGAGATCGCCGGTTGGAAGTCCTTCCACGCCGACCCGAACACCAAGACCGGTGACGTATGGAAGCTGTCTGCGGACGGAGTGCTCCTCTGCAAAGGCACACCGCAGGGATATCTCTACACGGAACAGCAACTCACCGACGTGCGTTTGGAGCTGGAATGGCGTTGGCCGCCGGAAGCCAAACCGGGTAGCGGCGGTCTGCTGCTGCGCATGACGGGTGAACACAGAATCTGGCCGAAGTCCCTGGAAGTGCAGCTCAATCATGGCCAGGCGGGGGACTTCTGGGGCCTGGCCGGTTACGGACTAATTGGCGCGGCCGAGCGCATGGAGTCACTCGAAAGTCCCAAGTTTGGCAAGCTGACCCACGTCAAGTTCACTCAACCGTTGGAGAAGCCGGCCGGTCAGTGGAACCACTGCGCGGTGGAACTGCGGGGAGACCGTATCAGCGTCCGCATCAACGGTCAGCAGGTCAACGTGGCCGAGCGCTGCGACGCGGCCGCCGGCCCCCTCGTGCTCACGGCCGAAGGCGCCGAGATCCACTTCCGCAACGTGATCCTGCTCGAACCTTGACGGCCGCTGATCTCCTTCGCGCTTTCGCGATCCACCGGCTGCTACGCTGTTTTCCATTATCTCCAGCGCGAAGACGCGACAAGGCGAAACCGCGATACCAACACCCGACCGAGGACCTGCGAGCCAACGAGCAAGCTCAACCGCAGCGTGGGCTTCAGCCCACGTGAAGTGCGACAGCAGCTAAAGCCACCGCTACGATGAGATCGGTCTCAGCACATGTTCAACCGTAGCGTGGGCTTCAGCCGGCGTGATCGGCGTCCCTGTCGGGTCACTTCGCCAGATCCGCCGGCTTGAGGCCCGGCTTGTGCTGGCCAAAGCCATAGAACGTCGGTTCGTATTTGCCGACGTAATCGACATTACTCTTGTCGGGAATCTGGTCGGCCAATCCCAAGGCCCAATAGCACGCATTCACCAGCAATCGGCGCAAGCCCTCGCTCTCGAGATCGACCGACGCACCCATCGTCGTGCAGATCACCTTTGACGCCTTGCCGCTCTCTCCCTGGTATTCACGCGTCCAGACTAGCGGCATCATGGGATCGTTCTTGGGACCAGCCAGTGGCTTGTCTGCCGGTTTCATTCCCTCCAATACTTGCCCGTGGACGAGCACCTGGGCGGCGGCGGGCAGATGCGTGACGGTGTAGACGTCCGTGGGACCCCAGATATCGTCCACCCCTTTCAACATCGGATGATCCGCGTACTGCGGATTGATCACACCGCGGGTGCTTTCAACCTTGTGATGGCCGTGGTGATTGACCCACGTTTCGCCCAGCACGAGTTGTCCCCAGCCTCCGGCCGGGTCCTTGCTATTAAAGCTGAACTTCGCGAAGGGACTGGCCGGGTTCTCTTTGTAGTTGAACGCGTGGGTGGCTGTGCGCAGTCCCAGAATCGGTTTGCCCGAGTTCGTGAAATCGATGATGTGCCGCATCTGATCGTCGGGCAGTTCGCGGAAGCGTGTGAACATCACCATCATGTCGGCGTCTTTCAGTCGCTCCAGGCCCGGAATATTGTTGAGCACCGTGGGCGTGATCGTGCCGTCCTTGGGTTCAATCGCAAACAACACGGTGCACTTAAAGCCGTGATGCTTGGCCAGAATCTGCGCCAGCATCGGCAGGGCTTCCTCCGAACGATATTCCTCATCACCCGACACAAGAACAATGTGCTTTCCCTGGCCGGGTCCTTGTTGACCCTCAAAGACAACAAACGGATCCGTGGCCAGCGACTTGAGAATCGCCGACAGTGAAGGAAGGGTCATTTCCATTTCGACGACCGACGACCCGCTCGAAGCGGCCGATTTGATCGGGAGCGCGAACAGCGTCACGCTGCAGGGCGCCACCGAGACCTGTTGACCGGCCGCGTCCACCGCCGATTCCTCGATCTTGACGCGCAGCGGCTGGCCCGGGTCGTTGTAGGCCAGCGGATCCAGGCCCGCGATCTGCCATCTGGTCCCTTTCCCCGCGATCTCCGCACCCTGAATCGTTAACGGCAGGTCGTGTGCATCCATGGTTGGATTGACGACGCCGATCGTGAGCGACTTGCCGTCTTCGGTCAGCGCGGCGATCACATCCAACGGCGCCTGGGCCTTGACCGCCACCGGTATCGTCCCCAGGTGCTGCCGATAGAGCTGCAGGACGAGCCCCGTCGTCTCCAGGGCGGCGGCGGTGCGCGTGGTCTTGATGCAGCCAATGACATTCACGGTCTGCGCATAGTTGGCCATGAACATGATGTCGCTCTGCCGTGCGTATTCGTGGATTCCCGCGGCGATGCCCAGCCCGTCTTTCAGGAAGTAGCGCGTGCCCAGTTCGCCAAAGACGTGCGGGCCGTACCAGTAGTTCCATTCGTCCAAGGCGATGTCGATGTCCTTTCCCTTGAGCGATTCGAATCGCTGGCGGTAATCGCGATGCGCTTCGGCCTTGCGACGGATTCTGTCCGGGATCTGCGCCACGTGCGCGATCAGGTCGTCCTTCTTCTGGCAATAGAAATGTTCGCTGACCAGGTCCATGTAGTCCGCGCACTTCTGCATCATACCCTCGCTCCAGGGCCCCACATCCCCGACTCCCACGAGCTTGATGGACTTATCGACGGCACGCATGGCGGACGCATACTCATTGTGCTTGCGGACGTACTGCTCCAAGGGCATGTGGCCCAACTGCCAACTGCCGTACATCTCGTTGCCGATGCCCCACCACTTCACACCGAACGGTGCGTGATGTCCGTTCACCGCCCGCTTCCTGCCCATTGGCGTGTTGGGGGAGGAGTTTGCGTATTGGAGTTCGGCCACGGCATTGTCCATTTGCCCCAGGCCGCTGTTCACGACGACCAATGGCTCCGCCTTCACCAAGTGGCAGAAAGCGATGAACTCATGGATGCCGAAATCGTTGTGCTCCACACCGGTCCAGGCCGGGTTCTTGCGCGGCGGTCTGCGGTCTCGATCGCCGATGCCGTCTTTCCAGTCGTAGCCGCTGACGAAATTCCCGCCCGGCCAGCGATACACGGGGGAATTGAGTTCCTTCAGCACCTGCAGCGTATCGGCCCGCAACCCTTCCACGTTGTCCGCCGGCATGAGGGACACCGTGCCGATCAGGCAGGGACCGCCTGCAATGCGGATGCTCAGGGATGCCTTGTCCGAGGACGCCTGCGCCGTGAAGCGGAATTCGTGTTTCTGAAACTCCTGACTGACTTCGACGATTGGGGCTTCTCCGGAATCGGTCAGGCTGACCGTGGCGCTGGTTCCGGCTTGGCGAGCTTTCAGCCACACATGGCCCACGTACTGCTTGCCTTGCACGACGGCCAGATCATGCTGTTGGATGCCGCTGCCGGCCGCGATTTGCGGCGTGTGTTCGCCGACAAACGGGGCCTCCTTGATCATGGTCACCGAGCCCGCGGGACCGATGACCTGCCAGGGAGAAGCCCCAATCACCGGAAACGCCGTGTCGGGCGGCATGTTCTTGTCGGGCTTGCTGGGCGCATAGTTGTCCGTGACGGGGTAGTAGAACTTGCGGTCTTCCAGCATTTCGGCCCAAATGCCGCCGTAGATGCAACGGCCCAGATGCTCGATGAATTGCCCATAGATGTACGGGGAGATGGGATGACCCTTCTGCGTGGCATCGACTGCGAGGGGCGAGACGGTATTCGCTGCCCAGACGAGGCTCGACACGAGCAGGAGCATCGCACCCAGAAAGCAACTCGGAATCCAACGCGGTTTGAGGTCCTGGTGCATACTCATTCCCTTTCGTGATGGACGACTGAAAACCTGTGCTCGTCAACGTTCACGGGTCGGTGAAGAGACGGGGATCGGCCCATGTATTCGGACGGCGTCTGGTCCTGTCAGCCAACCATCACCGCCGAAGAATGCGCCAATCCCCCACCGACCCGTGAACGCTTACGCTGTGCTCCCTAGAGCATTCCGGAGATCGCGGTCCCTTGAGCGGTGCCTGAACTGATCGTCAATTCCGCGCCGAGGACCGCTGGTTCGCCGTAGGGTCCCATCATGACTTCCCGCCCCTGCTTGTCAATGACGAGCGAACAACCGATGCATTTTCGACCTGTCCAGGGACCTGCGTCCAGCGGGCCAACGCTGCTCACGCCAACAACCGGCATCTGGAACTGCCTGGCCAGCGTGGCATAGGCGTCGCGCCACAGATTGCCGTAGGGCTGTGCCTGGTTGTCGTGGTCAGCGTCCACGGCCCAGGCGGAGGGTGACACCAACAGTTGGGCGCCCATGCGTCCCAACGTGCGGCCGATATCCAGTGCGTTCGGGAAGTTGTCCGCGCAAATGTTGAGACCAATCGTGCCCAGGGCCGTGTGTGCGACGGCCAGCCGATCGCCAATCGCGTAAAGATCGTGCGCGATTTCCAGTTCATTGATCTTGCGATATTTCAACAGCAATTCCCCGGCGGGGCCGAGCAAGACCGCCGCATTGTAGATGCGGCTGCCGTCGCGCTCGGTCAATCCGGCGGCCACCAGAACGCGATGGTCTGCCGCGGCCCGGGAGAGCTGTTCGCAACGCGGTCCGGGAATCGGCTCCGCGTCGCCGCGCGCGCTGGGATGCGTCCAACCCAGGTCCAGGCACTCAGGCAGGACCACCAGCTGGCAGCCGGAGTGCGCCGCCGTCGCGATGGCCGCCACGGCGCGCCGGAGATTGGCTGCCGGCGCTCCTCCCTCCACGAGAATCTGCGCTGCGGCCACTTTGATCAGAGTGTCGGTCATGTCCACCAGCTTACCCGAAAAGCGCCCGGAAGACCCGCCGGTTGCCTCGAGTGGTACAATGGCCGCGCAGGATTTCCCACAGAACCACAGGAGAGAATCAAATGCTGGCTGGTGCGCACAAGTCGCTGTTGACGATCGTGGTACTCGCCGTGTGTCTGCCGGCTATTCCGGCGTGGGCCTTGGAACTGTGGGTGGGAACGGCGCGCGAGAGCATCACGCCGCCGGAACCTGTGGCGCTGGAGGGGCAGCGTCACACGCGCATCGCGCGAGAAGTCGAGAGTCCCGTCACGGCCAACGCGCTGGCGCTGGAATCGCGCGCCGGGGACTCCTCGCTGGACCAGGCCATCGTGGTGAGCTGCGACCTGGTCTGTATCGCGCCGGGCCTGCAGCAAATGGTCCGCGACCAACTGGCCGCGCAGTTGCCCGGATTCGATCCGCGGAAGTTCCTGTTGACGGCCACGCACACGCACACCGCTCCCGTCACGCTGCACAACCCCTACGTCATTCCCGCGGAGGGTGTCATGCAGCCCGACGCTTACGTGGCCTGGCTGGTACCGCGTCTGGCGGGCGCCGCGAAGGCATCCTGGGAGAACCGCCAACGTAGCGGCGTGAGTTGGGGACTCGGACATGCGTCGGTGGCCCACAATCGGCGCGCCGTATATGCCAACGGCACGGCGACCATGTATGGAGCCACGAACACTCCGGAATTCCGTGGTCTGGAGGGTTACGAGGACCACGGCGTGGACGTGTTGTTCTTCTGGACCCCGGGCCAGCGGCTCACGGCGCTGGCCGTCAACGTGGCTTGTCCCGCGCAGGAAGTGGAAGGCCGATCGGCCATCAACGCGGACTACTGGCACGAAGTGCGCACGCGCGTGCAGCAGCGGTTCCAATCCGAATTGCCGCTGCTGGGATGGATCGGCGCTTCCGGTGACCAATCGCCCCACCTGCTGTACTACCAGCGGGCCGAAGAGCGCATGCGCACCCTGCGCGGAATCGCGCCGCTGGAAGAGATCGCGCGGCGCTTGGATCGCGCGGTGGAGGAGGCTCACGAAGGAGCAGCCAAAGACATTCGCTTCGACGTTCCCTTAAAGCACGTCGTCAAGGAACTGCAGCTGGTGCGCCGAGTCGTTACTGAGAGCGAATATGCCGCCGCGAAGGCCTACTGCGACAACGTGGCCGGCAAGGAACGGCAGGGGCAGCCCGTCGATCCCGGGGAGCACGTGCAGGCGAAATGGTACGAAGACACGCTCCACCGCTACGCGATCCAGAAAGATCAGCCGACCTACGCGGTCGAACTGCACGTCATCCGGCTGGGCGATATCGCGATCTGCACGAACCCGTTCGAGCTATTCACGGACTACGGAATACAAATCAAAGCGCGCAGCAAGGCTATCCAGACCTTCGTGGTGCAATTGGCCAGCGACACAGGCATCTATCTGGCCACCGACAAGGCCCTGCGCGGCGGCGGCTACGGCGCCGAGATCTACAGCAACATTGTCAGCCCGGAAGGCGGACAGCAGTTGGTGGATCAGACCGTCGAGACGATCAATTCCCTGTGGGACTAGAACAGTTCACCCGAAACTGACGCCGGCCTTTGCGGCCAGTCCGAACAGGTACTGCCGCGACTCGGTGTATTGCTGCTCGCCCTGCATGTGCTCGATCATCAGAGGCACGTTGCCGGGCAACTGGACCAATCGCCGCAGATACGTCGTGTAGTCCAGCGAACCCGTTCCCAAGGGGACTTCGCGGAAATGGACCTGCATCTCAACGTCCCAAGTGATGTCCTTGGCGTGGCAGCTGGCGATCCACGGTCCCAGCTTGTCGAAGCACTCATTCAGCAGCGCAGTGTTGTCGTAGAATCTCGCGGGTGAGTTCACCAGATTGCACGGATCGAGATGGACTCCGAAGGCTTCCCGTTCGACGGCTTTGATCATCTGAACGTAGGAGTCTGCGCTGTCGGGCAGTGCCCAGCCCATCATCTCGTAACAGAACTTCGCCCGCTTCGGTTTGACGGCATCGATGATCTTGCGCGCGTTCTCGACTGCCGCGTCGAAGAAACGCGGCGAGCAGTTCTCCGGGTGCGGCCCATACCAGAAATCCCGGCTGAACGACCCGGCGATATCCACACAGCAGCGGGCGCCGATCTCGTCGGCCAGCGCCAGACCTTCGGTCACCTGTGCCAGGTTCTTGGCGCGCTGGTCGGCATCCGCTTCCAGCAGGTTGCACCACCTGCCCACTTCCGCGATCACCACGTCATGCTTGCTGAAGGCGTTGGAGATTGCGCTGATTTTGTCGCGGTCGGCGATGTCTACGGCCGGGCAGTAGGCGGCGCGGTAACCCAGCTTGCGATGCGCCAGCGCCAGGCCTTCCGGGTCCTGCGGCGCCTGAAACGCGGGTCCGCCCAGGCGAATGGGGCGCCCGGTCTGGCTGGTCGTCTCCGCACCTGGGACATGCGTGGCATTCAGGGCGAGCAGTTGTCCGGCAGCGGCGGCACCGGTCAACCCTTGCAGGAACCGACGGCGATTGACGAATGGCAGCGGCATGGTGGAACTCCTGGAATGTGCGGCAGGTTCGCGTCAATGAGTCGATCGCATTCTAATCGATTGCGGCGCTGATTGCGTTCACCCTCCCGCACGCGGGAGTGATGCGTCAGTAGGTGTGCACGGGGCGGCGGGGGATTGGCCCGGATAATGCACGAAACCAGAAGAGCAACCACAGAGGAAAATACAAGAGGCGGCATTTACAGCTTGTCAGATTCGATCCAAGCGCGATCGTTGCGAAACTACTTGCCTTACTTGTCCTTTCTTCACCCTCTGTGCCTCGGTGGTGAATAATCCGGATTGGCGCATCTTTCGGCGTTGATGGTCCGCCATCAGGACCAGACATCGCCGGAGAACTTGGGCCGGTCTCCGTCTCTTCACGGACCCGTGAACGCTTACGACGCGTCCTCATCGGGCCGTGTCGGTTCAGCAGAAGTGAGCGCCTTGGGTCTCGACGTAGACGGCATAAAGGGACTGGCTGGCGGTCATGAACAGCCGGTTCCGCTTCGTTCCGCCGAAGCAGACATTGCTGCAGATCTCCGGCAAGCGGATCTGACCGATGCGGCACCCGTCCGGTGCGAAGATGTGCACGCCGTCATAGCCTTCACCGACCCAACCCGCGCTGGCCCAGATATTGCCGTCCTTGTCCGCTCGGATGCCATCCGCCAGCCCAGCTTTTTCAAAACCATCCAACGCCATGGAGGCGAATTCGCGCCCGTTCATCAGTCGCCGGTCGACGACATCCCACACCATGATGTTCTGCGGCGCCGCGGGATAGTGAGTGGACCCCGTGTCCGCCACGTAGAGTCGCTTGTAGTCGGGAGAGAAGCAGAGTCCGTTGGGTTTGAAGACTTCGTCGGTCACTTTCTCCATGCGTCCCGTCCCGCCGTCAATCCGATAGACGGCTTCTTTTTGATACGGCTGTGGGGAGCCGGTGCCGGCGGCTTGCCCTTCATAGTTCATCAGGCTTCCGTATCCCGGATCGGTGAACCAGATGCCGCCGTCGGGATGCACAACCACGTCGTTGGGCGCATTGAGTGGCTGGCCTTGCCACGATTCCGCCAGGCGCGTGATCTGGCCGTTCGGTTCGTAGCGCACCACCTGGCGCGTTCCGTGCTGGCAGGAGATCTGTCGCCCCTGGAGATCAAACGTGTTTCCGTTGCTATTGCCAACGGGAGAACGAAACTGGCTGACGTGGCCATCTTCTTCCAGCCAGCGGAATTGCCGGTCGTTGGGAATGTCGCTCCAGAGCAAGTACCGTCCCGTTCCATTCCACGCGGGCCCTTCCGCCCAAAGGCTGCCCGTGTGCAAACGCTGAATGGGAGTGTTGCCGATGCGGTATTTGTCGAAGCGTTTGTCGAGCGCCACGATGTCGGGATCCGGATAGCGCACGGGCGCTGCTTGTTCGCCGAATTCGCGGCCCGAGGCAGTGGCGGCAATCGTGGTCGTCAGCGCGGCCAGGAAATTACGGCGGCTGATGTGCGGGAGCGACGTGTGCCGTGCGGGACGAGCGTGTGTTTGCTGCATGGCAGTCTGCCCTATGAGGGTTCAGAGGAAGAACCGGCCGATGTCGAGCGCGACGACAAAGATCATCAGGCCCAGCAGGCAGGCGACGCCGGCCAGCGTTAACGCGACCTGCATTCGTTCGTCGACGGGTTTGCCGCGAATGCCCTCGGCCGCGAGGAAGACCATATGTCCGCCATCCAAGGCGGGGATGGGAAGGAAGTTCAGCACCGCGAGATTGGCACTCAGGAAAGTCAGGAACATCAGGAGACGCGAGATTCCTTGCGACGCCTCGGACCCCGCGACTGCGGCAATGGAAATCGGTCCGCCCAGATTCTTGGGCGAAATGCTGCCGGCAAACAGTTTCCGCAAGAAATCAACGACCCGGTAGGCATCCTCCGCCGTCTGGCGGAATCCCAGTTGCATCGCCTCACCCCAGTTCGCGGCGGTGCGGGTCTCGCTGAGCAGCGCGAAAACAAGCCCCCGGTCGGCATACGGCTCGTCCGTCGCAACCGGTTTTATTTTCGCAACCGCCAGTTGGCCGTTGCGGCGGTAGGTGAGCGAGAGCAGAGCGTCGGGTTTCAACTGCTGCATGCAATCATAGACGAACGGCCAGGTGATGGTATCGTCCAGTTCCAGCGGCTCTCCTGCGTTAATGAGTTCCTCGGTCTTATTCTTAGGGTCATCGGACACGAACGCCACGCTGACGATCTCGTCGCCTGGCCGCAGACCCGCGGCGGCAGCGGGAGTCCTGCTCTTGACAGCCACCACGCGCGGAATGACCGGAAGCACGATGCCCAGCGACCGTACTCCCAACGGCGATCCGTACGTGAAGACGTTTTCCATGGAAGTGGGAGCGCGCGGAGTGATGGGGAGCGATTTCTCCGCGGACTCTCCATTTTCCGTGCGTTGCACGATGACATTCACCTCCCGCCCATAAAACTCGCGGATGCGCAGGGCGAGCGTCATCGGGTCACCCAGCGGTTGACCGCCGAGGGAGACGAGCCGATCGCCAATCCGGAGTCCGGCGCGGGCGGCGGGGGAATTCGGTTCGATCCCGCTAATGGGGCCCGCGTCCAGGACCAGTCCCAGCCGTTTCGCGCGGTTGGGTTTGACGATCGTCGTCAATTGCGTGCGGGGCGCGGACGGGCCTCTCTTGTCCTCACGCTCCACCATGAGAATCAGTGGCCGGTCGATCTGATTGGCCAGCGTGCGCATGAGGTGCAATCCGTCTTGAATCGGTTGGCCGTTGATCGCGGTGATCCGGTCGCCTCCCTGCAACGCCGGGTGTGCGCTGTCGGCTGGATAGCCCGGGGTCGTGGCTCGCTTCGTACCCAATTTCGTCGCGATCGCCGGTTCAATACCGAGCATGGGAAATTCATCGCCGTCAATCACGGTGACCATCGGCCGCAACGACAGCGACCGTTCGATGCCATCCGGATTGCGGACCACCAGTTGCAGATCCTCCTTGCCTCCCGCCATGCCCACCGCGTTCTTCAAGTCCCAGTCCCAGCGCAGGTGTTCGCTCTTGCCCCCGGATGCCGTCAATTGCAGGATGCGGCTGCCGGGCTGCAGGCCCTGCCGCCACGCCGGAGACCCGGGTGCGGTTCCCCCGATTTCACAGGGCGTATAGGGCACACCCGTGTTGAAGGCGAATGTGGCGAACACGACGGCAAAGACCAGGTTCATTACCACGCCCGCGGAGATGATCGCCATGCGCAAGGGGACGGCTTTGGCGGGGTAGCTGCGCGGATCGAGTTGGAAACTCGCAGCCTCGCCCGTGGCAGCCGGTTCACCGTCTGCCGGTTCGCCGGTCGCCGCAGCGGGTTCCGGCGCCGTCTCGGCCACGCGAATACGCTCCGCTTCGCGCTGTGCATTGGCGGGGTTGTCGTCCTGGCCGAGCATCTTCACGTAGCCGCCGAGCGGCAGAATCCCGATGCCGTACTCGGTTTCACCCCATTGGACACGGCAGAATCGCGAAGGGAGGCGGACGGGTCCCAGGGCAATGGGGATGTCAAAGCCAATGTAGAACTTCTCGCACTTCACGCCGCATAGTTTGGCTACGAGAAAATGCCCCAGTTCGTGGACGAAGATCACCAGCCCCAGCCCGATGGCCACGGTGGAGATCGTCCATGCCAGGTTGCCGACATAGGACCAGTCAATTGCCGCCATCAAGTACAACTCCACCGTGCTACCTCCCGTCGGGCCCAGGCGTCCAGTTCGATCAACTGCTCCAACCGGGGACTCAGGTCAAAGGAATGGTTCTGCAGAACGGAACGACAAGCCGGCACAATGTCCGCAAACGCCAGTTGTCCGTTCAGAAATCGCGCTACGGCCGCCTCGTTGGCGGCGTTCAACACGGCCCCGGCGGTGCCGCCGCTACGGGCCACCTCGTACCCCAGTGCCAGCGCCGGGAATCGCTCGTGATCCGGCGGTTCAAACTCCAGGTTCCATTTCGTGTGAATATCCAGCCGGGGGGTGGGACCCGACCAGCGATCCGGATAGCTCAGCGCGTACTGAATCGGCAGCCGCATATCCGGCGGGCTCAACTGGGCCATCACCGAGCCGTCGTTGAATTCTACCATGGAGTGCACGATGGACTGGGGGTGCACCACGACTTCAATCTGCTCCGCCGACAGATCGAACAGCCAACGTGCTTCGACAATCTCCAGGGCCTTGTTCATCATGGTGGCGGAGTCGACGGTGATCTTTCTTCCCATATCCCAGGTCGGATGGGCCAGCGCCTGTTCCACGGTGACGCCAGCCATCTGCTCGCGGCTGTAACCTCGGAACGGTCCACCGCTGGCCGTGAGAATAATCCTCCGCACGTCCTGCCGCCGGCCGGCCTGCAGCGCCTGAAACACCGCGCTGTGTTCGCTGTCCACCGGCAGTACGCGGGTTTGGCGGTCAGCGGCCAAGCGCATGACCAGCGGCCCCGCCATCACCAGAGTTTCCTTATTCGCCAATGCGACCGTCTTGCCCGCCTCCAGCGCCGCCCAGGTGCCCCGCAGACCGATACTTCCCACAATGGCCGCCACGACAACGTCGACTTCGGGATGCGTCACCAGCCGCTCGATTCCCGCCTGCCCGACCAGCAACTCCACTCCTCGGGGCAGACCCGACCAGTCGAACGCGGCCGATGCGCCCGGATCCGTAGCGACGACCCAGCGCGGTCCAACGCTGGCCGCCTGCGCACACAACTGCTCAAGGCGGGAATTCGCCGTCAGCCCCGCGATCTTCAAGCGTCCTCGCGAAGCCTGGACGACATCCAACGTGCTGCGGCCGATGCTGCCGGTGGCGCCGAGAACTGCGATCGAACGAGCGCGGCTGCTGTTCATCCGTATGGCACCACCACGCGATCGAAGGGCTGCTAGCGGGACGTACGAGCCCTGGCGGAGAGGCGGCCCGTCGTACCTGTCCCTGCGAAGGCCCATCTCGCAAAAAAAGCCAGCCCCTCAGACTGGATCGTTTCCGCCCGGTTCTCCCCTACAACCGCGAAGACTGACAGACCCCTAATCCGCGCCAGCGCAGGCACTTCCGCAAAACCTCCGAATTCTAGGGACGCATGCCGCCGGCGACAAGACGAACTGCCCCCCTGGGGCGCTGTATAATTGGCATGGCCCGGGCCCCGCTTCGGTGGCGAGCAGGCCACGCTAGAATGACGCCGCAGTCGCAGCAACTCACCCGCGGAGCAGGAGCCGATGAGTCAGGATACTGGACAAGGACCGAAAAGATCCGACTCCAAGGGGCCGGCAAACACCCAGACTTTTCTCTGGTACCTGCTCATTGCCGCTTTGGGTGTCATGCTGGCGGTCATGTACGTGGCCAACCTCACCACGCACGAAATCCCCTATCCCGACCTGGTGAAGCTCATCGAAAGCTATCGTCGCCTGGCGCCGGGGGAGGCGACTTCACCCAACGGAGCCGGAGTGCTGGTGGTCGAGCGCAAGAACCGCAACGGCTCGATCACGCGTCTGCGGTACTCCAATCTTCGCCGTGTCCGCGTCGCCGACCGCACCATTACGGGTGAAGTGGATGTGGAGGTGCTCTCCGCGGTGGCCCAGAAGGCCGAGACCAAGAACTTCCGCACCCACATTCTCCCCACGGACGCAACGGCTACGAGCCTCGAGGAGCGGCTGCAGCAGAGCGATCTGGACTGGAGATTCGATGCCGAGCCCAGCGTCTGGAAGACTCATGCGCCTTTCCTGATGATCACCGCGATCCTCGTGGTGTTCTTCGTGGTCATGATGCGCCGCCTGAGCGGCGCCAGTTCGCCCATGTCCTTTGGGCGCAGCCGCGGCCGCCTCTATGCCCAGGAAGATCTGGGGGTCTCGTTCGACGACGTGGCGGGAATTGACGAGGCCGTGGAGGAAGTGCGCGAGATCGTGGACTTTCTGCGCTCACCTGACAAGTATCAGCGGTTGGGGGGGCGGATCCCCAAGGGCGTGTTGCTGGTAGGACCGCCAGGAACCGGGAAGACGCTGCTGGCCAAGGCGATTGCCGGTGAGGCCGGAGTCCCCTTCTTCAGCCTTTCGGGCAGCGATTTCGTGGAGATGTTTGTCGGTGTCGGGGCCGCGCGCGTGCGCGACATGTTCCAGCAGGCCGAGTCCAAAGCGCCCTGTATCATCTTCATCGATGAACTTGACGCGCTGGGTAAGAGCCGCGGCACAAGCATCATCGGCGGTCACGATGAGCGCGAGCAGACGCTCAACGCACTGCTCGTCGAGATGGACGGTTTCGACTCCAACAACGGTGTCATCGTCATGGGCGCCACGAATCGCCCGGAGACGCTCGACCCGGCCTTGCTGCGGCCGGGCCGTTTCGACCGCAACATCCTCGTCGACCGGCCCGACATCCGCGGACGGGAGGCCATCCTCCAAGTGCACGTCAAGAACGTGAAGCTCGACGCCAGCGTCGACCTCTCCAAGGTCGCGGCGATCACTCCCGGATTCGTCGGCGCCGATCTGGCCAACCTGGTGAACGAGGCCACGCTGCTGGCGGCCCGCCGCGAACAATCCGCCGTGGGCATGAAGGAATTCAACGAAGGCGTGGAACGCGTGACGGCCGGCTTGGAGAAGAAGCAACGCGTGATGAACGAGGATGAGAAGCAGCGGATTGCCTACCACGAAAGCGGCCATGCGCTGGTGGCCTACTGCCTGCCCAACACCGATCCGGTGCACAAAGTCTCCATCATCCCGCGCGGACTCGCCGCGCTGGGTTACACGATGCAGCGGCCCGAAGGGGATCGATTCCTGCTGACGCAAGCGGAACTCGAGAGCCGCATCCAGGTGTTGCTGGCTGGCACCATCACGGAAGAGATGATCTACCACGACATCTCCACCGGGGCGCAGAATGACCTGGAGCGCGCCACGGAAATTGCCCGCAGCATGGTGATGGACTTCGGCATGAGCCGCCTGGGCCGCGTGACTTACCGCGAAACGGGCCGCTCGGCGTTTCTCTCGGCCGGCGGCATCGACGAGCGGATTCGCACGCACAGCGAACAGACGGCCCGCGAGATCGACCAGGAAGTGCGGCGGATCATCGACGAGTCGATCGAGAAGGTACGTCAGATCCTCGACGTTCGCCGCCAGACACTCGAGGCCTTGACGCGGCGTTTGATCGAGGTCGAGTCCATCGACTCGGAAGAACTCCAGCGAATCATCGACGAGTACACGTCGGGACCGCTGGTCGTTCCCGGTACTGCCCCCACCGCGCTGCGTACGGCTGCCGGTGACCCCAACGAAGCCAAGCCGGCTCCGCGTCTGGAACAGCGGGGATAATTGCAGGCCAGTGGGCGTGCCCGAAATCCGCTGATGATGCGCGTCGTTCTTGTCTTGGCCGGACCGCTGCTGTACCCGTCCGAGTTGACAAGCGCCGAGGCATTGCGTCCTGCGTGGGATTTGACGCAACTCGCAAAACCCCCGCGGACGCATCCGGCGGACGGTTTTGTTGCGTCCAGCCCGCAGATTCGCGCGTTGTTCTTTGAAGGCCTACCGTATCACGGCCACCCAACTCGCGTGATCGCCTAGTTGGGAATTACGCAGGCGGAACCGGGCAGGAAGCTATCAGGAATGGTCCTGGTACATGGGGGCGGGGGAACGTCACGAATTCGGGCTCGGCCGGCCAGCACCGACCTTGGCGCGAACGATACATGTGCCCTCAGATGAGCAATTCCGAAATTCTGTTTTCACTGCACATCACTGAAACACCGTTTCAGCAACAACAGCATTTGTTGTTTCGGGGAACACCACTCAACATAGTATTTGGTGTTCGCGATCCGCATTCTCTGCGCCTCATCTGGATGCGTGAGTAGGTAGTCACACTGGGAAATGCACTCGTTGATGGATTGGTACGACTTATAATGGACGTCCACCGCAAGCGGCGCAGGAATCACGTCTTGGATCGCTTTACTTACAATGCACACCCCTGCCGCCAGGTACTCCGGCAGGCGAAAGCCGAGCGAATCGTGCAACCCCCGCGTGAAAACACCTACCAGTGCATGCTGCGTCCGGCGAATGTACGCCCGCCGCGAAGTGTGAGCTGAAACAACCGCATCGGGGCAGAACGTCCGCGAATACGCGTCTGCCACAATGCCCCCTACGAACCGCTCTCGAAAAGCCGATCGTAGGCTGCGAACCATGTTGGCACGCTCTTCATTGACCTTGTCCACGTCGGGCGCCGCCGAATTATCCTCCGGTCGCCACAGCCGGGTTTGGAATATGACCGATAGATCGCGCGGTCGCATCGGATCAGTCGCGAATGTTGTAGACGAAGGTAGACCGTAGAGCATCGACAGGTTCTTCACGAGTTGTCGCGCATGCTCCGACCATCTTCTGCAAACCGACCCGGAATCCGGATGCAGAAATACTTTGAATGCCGAGATGCTGTAGTGACGCATCGCTGACCAATTCAGGCAAGGCATCCAGAATCCAAATGGCCAGACTCGTGTTCGTTTCGCGGCAGGCAACTGAAGAAGGGCTGCCGCGGAATAGTGTCGCTTGAAGTACAAAGCTACCGACTCCAAGGCAATAGCCGAAAGACACTCAGCACTATCCGCCAAATCAATTACAATCGTGCGTGTTCTTCCCGTACCTGATTGCGTCACTCGAAGCCAAATCAGCGAGCTGAAGCGGGGATCCAACGGCGCACCACAATCGGTTTCAAACGTAACTACATTATTGCGTTCGAGCTCGCTCAAGCCCGTAAATACCTGGGAACTGGTCCACAGGTCTTGGCCAGGGCACAGAAACAAGGTAACGTGGTATTGCATGTTTTTGCCTCGACCACAAGTCACCGATGCGCAACCCGCGTCTGCAGCGGCCTCATGCCCGATTCCACTTGTGATTTCGCCAGTGCACACTCTCAGTGATTTGCCCATTGCATTCCGCTCGTCAATCACGGGATTGTGCAGTACCAAAGGACTACCACGATGCACGAAGTCGCAGCCCATCGCGTGTTGCAGCACACGGCACAGGCGACCAGTGATCCACCTGCTACGTTCAATTGGAAGTGTGACTTGCTGGCGTTTGGACTCTTCTTGGTGTTAGCCCTGCAACTTCAGTGGCTTAGCAGCGCATATCAAAGCGAATTTGGCGGCCATCCGGATGAACCAGCACATTATGTGACCGGTCTCATGGTGCGGGATTACATCGTGACATCATTCGGGAAGCACCCGATGGTTTTTGCCGAAGACTACTATGATCATTATCCGAAGGTCGCGTTAGGAAATTGGCCGCCGATGTTCTATGTATTGCAGACGCTCTGGACGATTCCATTCTCTCCGGCGCGCACCTCACTCCTCGTTTTGATGGCGGTACTTACCGCTACTGTGGCGTGGATCACCTTTCGAGCATTAAGTGCCGATGTGGGCAGATGGCCGGCCTTTGTCGGGGGGGCGCTTTTTGTTGCCCTGCCATTGGTCCAGGAACACACCTCCTCCGTCATGAACGAGATTGCGACCACGTTGTTTGTATTTCCTGCAGCTTTGGTTCTTGGTCGGTTTCTAGATCGTGGATGTACGCACGACACAGCGTTGTTTGGCATGTTGGCTGCGTTGGGTATCCTTACCAAGGGTTCCGCGCTGGCGTTGGCAATTGTAGCACCGTTCGCGGTACTGTTTTCCGGGCGTTTCCATGTCGTGGTCCGACCGGGATTTTGGCTGCCCGTGCCCATCGTGTTGGTCCTTGCGGGACCATGGACGTTCAAGTTCCGCGATGTGGCCAGAGCCGGTTGGTGCGAGCAGAGTCCTACATGGTCTTTCACACAGGAAGCCCTGGCTTATTACCCGGCACACCTGGTACTGGCAGTCGGGTTCACCTTGTTCATCCTCGCTTTGATCGGAATCGTGTTTCGCATTGTTCAACTATGGCACCGAGAGCCGGGTCAAGGAAAGTGGGCGGCAGCAATGGCTTTGTTGATAAGTGTGGTGCTAATGCAGCTCATTATTCCCTGCGGTTTGGAGTCACGTCACCTGATCCCCGCGTTGCCTGCACTAATCATGTTCGTCACAACGGGTGCGGCGGCACTGTTCCGGATATTCGGCAAATGGCACGGGTTCGCGTGGGCGATGCTGGCGATCGTCTTTTTCGTAAGTACATTTCGAGTTCATCAAAAGCAATTCGCTGGCTTTGGTCCGTTGGCCGAAGTTGTTCGCCAGCAGTTGCCCGACGCCAGAATGAAGGCGTTGATCTCGTCGGACGCAACGGGTGAAGGTGTTTTCATCGCCGAAGTAGCCGTGCGCGAGAAACGTCCAGAACATACCATCCGCCGAGCCAGCAAGGTGCTTGCTCACAGTTCCTGGAGTGGTGCTGGCTATCAAGCTAAATTCGGCACGTCCGACGCGTTGATAGCGGAACTGACTAGAGACGGAATCGCGGTAGTCGTGACAGATGATTCGATGCCAGCTAACTTGCGGGTAAGACACCACAACCAACTGATCAGCACCCTGGACACACACAAGGGGGCGTTCAAGTTGATTGGCACGTATCCTATGACTCGTGCCGGAGTGTGCCACGTGGATGCAATACGCGTTTATCGTCGGCAAGACTGACTTACTGACAGTGTGATAGACTGTTTTTGCCGCGATGTCCCGTCCAGTGTGTAGATTCACCAATACCCACGTGAATCTCATATGGGTGTAACTCGCACTTCTCAAGCCGCAGTATTTCCATATAGCCGAGCTTGCTCAGCCTCAATATGGTAGTCCAAGTATTTCTTCCAGAGGCCATTGATGTAGATCGCCCGAAGGTGGAGCATCGCTTGCGCGCCTTGGACGGTCCACCGCATACCGGTACGTTCCATGCGATCTTTGACCAAATGCCGACAAGCGCCCTCGGCAACACCGCTCCCGATCGGATAGCCGGCTGACAAGTACTCGTCGTATTGCATGTGCTGGCGGTTGTTTTCGTAGTAGGTGATGACGGCGTTCAGCGTCTTCCGCTTCGCTCCAGTCAAGCCTTGGCGATCGCGCTTACGTCGTAGGCCGCCAATGACATACCCCACTTTGCCCAGCAACAGCAGCCGCAGGTGGTGCGACACAAAGTCAGCAGCCGCAGGGCTGCGTTCCGGGTGGAAACAGTAAGCGGCCAGCCACAACCGTTCCAGGACGTGAAACAAATCGAGGATGCCGATGGCGCGCGGCAACCATTCACCGGCCATCTC
>Ga0233425_10000518_pt1 | contig 98662 bp, 87 predicted proteins | sample Watercolumn_Towu_2_FD_181712 | JGI IMG/M metagenome (GOLD analysis project Ga0233425, IMG submission 181712) | Freshwater microbial communities from Lake Towuti, South Sulawesi, Indonesia - Watercolumn_Towuti2014_140_MG | ecosystem: Environmental > Aquatic > Freshwater > Lake | place...
ACCGGATTTTTGCATTGCACAACACGTATCCTCCGATCTGCCCGCCGGCGCGCTCGGCTACACGGAAGGGTTTGCACTCGCGAACTCCGACGCAGTGGACATTATTGTGCACGGGGCGGGCGGCCATGGCGCGATGCCACACAAGACGAAGGACCCAGTCGTCCTTGCCTCGCAGATTGTGCTGGCGTTGCAAACCATTGTCAGCCGCGAGATCGAGCCGACTGAGTCAGCAGTGGTCACTGTCGGCTCCATCCACGGCGGCTCGAAACACAACATCATCCCCGACGAAGTGAAGCTGCAGTTGACGTTGCGCTCGTACTCTGAGACAGTGCGCGAGCAGCAGATTGCCGCCATCAAACGCATCACGCGCGGACTGGCGCTCGCAACGGGCATGACGGAGGACCGCATGCCGCAAGTCCTCGTCGCAGAGGAAAACGCGAAGGCCACCTACAACGATCCGGCACTCACCAAACGGCTGGTGGGCGTGTTTGGCGAATGGTTCGGCACAGACGCCCTGCGACACCGGAAACCAATGATGGGCGCGGAAGACTTCGGGCTTTACGGCCGGACCAAGGAGAGGATTCCAATCTGCATCTTCTGGCTCGGCTCGGTGGAACCGAAGCGCGGCGAAGATCCCCTGCCGGCGTTGCACTCGCCGCTCTACGCGCCGGTGCCGGAGCCGACGATCAAGATGGGCGTGACGGCGATGACGGCGGCAGTGTTGGAGTTGTTGGGTAAATGATCAAGACGCCGACGATGAGCCGGCTGATTGGCGCGCTGACCATTTTCACGAGCGCGTTTCTGTTGTTCCAAGTTCAGCCGGTGATTGGGAAATACATTCTGCCATGGTTCGGCGGGACGCCGTCGGTCTGGACGACCTGCCTGCTCTGTTTCCAACTGTTGTTGTTGGCTGGTTACGCGTACGCGCATGGCACGACTCGGTGGTTGTCGCCGCGACGACAGGTGGTGGTGCATGGCTGTCTGTTGTTGGTCGCGCTCTTGCTGTTGCCGATCACGCCGGCGACGAGTTGGCAACCGGCCGACAGCCAGCGGCCGGCGTTGCGGATTCTGTTGTTGTTACTCGGCACCGTCGGCCTTCCGTATTTCGTGTTGTCGGCGACAGGGCCGCTTCTGCAAGCGTGGCTTGCCCGGCTTCAACCGGATCGTTCGCCATACCGATTGTATGCGCTCTCCAACTTTGGCTCGTTGCTGGCACTGATCAGTTATCCGTTTTGGTTCGAGGTTAATTTCACGCGACGCGCCCAAACGGAATGGTGGTCGTGGGGCATGGGAGTTTTCGTCGTGTTGTGTGGCGCGACGGCGTGGTTCGTCTGGCGGCACGACGGCGCCGCGACTCACGAACAGATTGCGGAGGAAAACGCGCCTCGGCCGGAATGGAACCGGTATTTCTGGTGGCTGGTGTTACCGGCGTGCGCGGTCGTGGTGTTGCTGGCCACGACGAACAAACTTTGTCAGGATGTGGCGGTGACGCCGATGCTGTGGGTGTTGCCGTTGGCGTTGTATCTCATCACATTCATCATCTGCTTCGACAACCCGCGCTGGTACTTGCGCGTGGTGTTTGGCGCGGCGCTCGGCCCGGCCGTGGGGGCGGTCGTGTGGATTTTGAAAGCCGGCGCGGAATCATCGCTTACGCAACAGGTGTGCTGTTACTGCGGCGCGTTGTTTGTGACGGGCATGGTTTGTCACGGCGAGCTTTACCGGCTGAAACCGCATCCGCGTTTCTTGACGGCCTACTATCTGTTGATTTCCGCTGGCGGCGCGCTCGGCGGCATCGCGGTGGCCGTGTTTGCGCCGGTGGTGTTCCGCTCGTACGTCGAGTTGCATTGGGGACTCGGATTGTGTCTCGTGTTGTTCTTGCTCGTCTGCCTCCGTGACCGGCCGGGCTTGAGTGCGCGTGGGTGGACAGTGTTCGCGTGGCTGGTGGGCTTGTTATTGCTGGCTGGGGCTGAATGGGCGCTCTTTCGTTCTGGCTGGCCGCACACCGGGAAATTCCACTGGCTGGTCTGGCTGGCAGCGCCTGTCGGTGGATTGCTGGGCCGCTGGATAAACGCCCACCGTTTTGCGTGTGGCCTGTTTGGTGTGACTGCGGGGGTGTTGATATTCACGTTGGGTAAACAAAGTTGGCGGGAAACGCGTGACGCGGTGACAGTCGTCCGCAATTTTTATGGAGTGTTCTCCGTGTGGGATTACGACAAATCCGATCCCCATTCACATTACCGCGTGCTGCAACACGGCCAGATCGCCCACGGACTGCAATACATGGATCCCACCCGCGCACGCCAGGCGACCTCCTACTACACCTCGCGCAGCGGGATTTCCATTGCCTGGCACCATTTGTTGAACCCAACCAAGCGCGTCGTCGGCGTCGTTGGCTTGGGTGCGGGCACATTGGCGGTGTATGGACGACGTGGCGACCAGTTCCGTTTTTACGAGATCAACCCGGCGGTCGAGCGCGTGGCTCGCGAACAATTCACCTATCTCGCCAACAGTCGCGCTGATGTGAAGGTTATTCTTGGCGATGCGCGGTTGGTGTTGGAGCGCGAACCGCCCCAAGGATTCGACATGCTGGTGCTGGACGCTTTCAGCAGCGATGCTGTCCCGGTGCATCTATTGACGCGCGAAGCGTTTGCCACCTACCTGCGGCATCTGCGACCGGACGGCGTGCTCGCCGTACATATTTCCAATCGCCACATCAATCTCGCCCCGGTGCTGGCCAACGTGGCGGCGGAATTCCAGTTGCACAGCGTGACGTTGAACAGCGAGGCGGTTGCCGATGCAATGGTCTATGACGGTGACGAATGGGACTGGAACGGTTACGAAACCGTCTGGGTGATGTTAAGCCGTGATGGATCGTTCTTCGAGCAGTCCGCCGTGCGCGCGGCGTCGAGCAAGCCGGAACTGACGGTCACAGTTCCCTTGTGGACTGACGATTACACCAGTCTGTTCCCGCTTTTGCAGTGACCGCGATACTCCTCGTACAACGCCGCGGCTTCCTCCCGCGTGGCGCCGAGAAACACAGCGTAGAGTTTGCCGAGCGCCAGCAAACCGGTCGCATACGGCAACATGCCTCGTCTCATTCGCGGGTCGAAGAGCAACCCCGCACAGCGTTTTCGCAACGCGCCGAATGAGCATGGCTCAGGTAAAACCTCCTTCACGGCGACAAATGCGCCCGCGTTGAGCCGGTCCATCGCGGCCTTCGAATAGGCGGCGGCGTTGGTGCGCGCGTTGATCTCCGCTAAAAATTGCCGGCGCTGATTCGTCCGCGGCTCCCGGTACTCGACGAAATCGAAGCCGGCCAGACCGGTGAACCCTTCGGATTGCAGCCAGCCGGAAAGCTCACGCGCCGACGCGATCATCTCCGCCGCCGTGATCGCCAGCGAGGGGTACGCGTTGCCCGCATGAGACAGGTTCGCGTCGAGCCGTTGGTCGCTGATGCCGACGCACCGCACGCGACCGTTGTCCGGCTCGACGTGCATCAACACGTTCGGCGAGGCGACCGCCTCGAACATCACTTCGACGAGATAGACTGTGTTATCCGAGCGAACGGCCGCCCAGCGCAACGCGGCCTCGATGCTGTCGGCGTTGTCCTCCGCCACAAATGTCGCCGAGCCGGACGCGCCGCGGCTGCCGCGGATGATCGCCCGTCCCGTCGCGCGAAGTTGGCGGACGAGCGCGTCGCGCACCGCGCTCCGGTCCACCACTTCACCCGGCGCGACCGGCACGCCGAGTGCGACGGCCTTGGCGCGTGCGACGTGTTTGAGGTTGGCGCGCGCGATCAGTTCCGGGTTCCCACCCAGCACCTCCACAGGCCGGCCCAGCATCTCCGCCAACGTTTCGCCCATTTGAAATTCCCGCGCGGTGGCGATGTACGGATTCAACACGACCCGGCGCGCCGGGTCAACAAGGCCACGGATGGCCGCCAAGTCCACAACGACACGTTCGGGACGCGAACCAAGGCCGAGATCGGCGAGAAATTCAAGGTAGCCGGCGTCCACCGGCTCGCTCACGCACACAATGTCGTCAGACAGGGCCAACAACAAGGCGCGCTCGGCCAAGATGTCAGATTCCCGATCCGTTTGCCACAATCCGGGCATCGGGTCCAAGGAGGCAACGGTGTGCGCGAAAACATGGATCACATCCGGTCCGCCCCGAACATCGCGCATGGAACTGACCGTCGTCATGACCTGTCGTATTGAGAATTCACCAGCGAACAGGACACGCGAAATTTCCCGCTGGCGTCGCGTTGGATTTCGGTGGCCAGTTCGATCTCGAATTGCACGACGGGACCGAGCCGGGCCGCAAGCGCGCTTTCCAATCGCGCCAGATCCGCCGGCACCGGCGAAGCCACCGGCACGGCTCGCAGGACGACGCGGTCTTTGCGTTGTTGGACCAATTGGTATTCGCGGATCCACGGCGCCACATCGAGTATGATTTCCACGATCTCGTACGGGTGCATCAGCCGGCCATCCGGCAGCGGAAAATAATCTATCATCCGTCCTTGCACATCGCGGATGGTCGAGAACGGCTGGCCGCACGCGCAGGTGTCCGCCCCTTTGGTGACGATGTCGCCGAGGCGGAACCGGATGAACGGCATCGCGTAGGCGTGGAGATTGGTGCCGACCACTTCGCCGCGCTCGCCCGCCACGGCAGGCCGGCCATCCTTGAGGACCTCGACGATCATCCCGTCGTCGCAGGTGTGCAACTCGCCGGTCTCCTTGCATTCCCACGCGATGAGGTTGAACTCGTGGCTGCCGTAGCGGTTATAGACTGGCGCACCGAAACCTTCGCAAATCTGACGCCGCATCGCCGGCGTCAGCACCTCGCCGCCGACCGCCACATGCCGTGGTTTGACCTGTCGGCGTGTTTGCTCGTCCATGAAGCCCGCGACGAGCGTGACGGCGCCGCTGAGGCCGCTGATGATCTGCGGGCGACAAGCGCAGAGTTGACGCAGAATCTCTTGCGGTGCCTGCAAACAGCCTATGTCAGTCTGCCGGAACAACCCGATCTGTTGAAACAGACGATGGACGGAACTGTGCTTCTCGTTCAAGCCGATGCGGGCGCAGCGGTCGGTGGGACGCTGTCCATAATACAAGCGCGTGCGCCACCGGAACACGTTGAGCAGTCGCTCTTCAAACCAAGTGCGTCGGATTTCGTGCGGTTGGCCGGTCGAGCCGCTGGTCTGATGCACAATCAGGCGGCGCGGGTCCTGACCGCGCGCGAGCATGTCGGCCACGGGCATTGCCTGCAAATCGCTCTTGCCAGTCATCGGAACAGCGGCGAGGTCGTGAACCGTGTGGATGTCCTCCGGCTTCAGCCCGTGCTGGTCGAAAAGCCGGCGATAGTACGGAACGTTACGGTAGGCGTGTCGAACCAATTCACGGAGCCGTTCGTTTTGAAATGCCAGAATCTCTTCGCGGCTACAATGCGGATGCCGCCACAGGCAATGCACTGCGTCCACTGGATCAGGCTGGAGAGTTAACATAGGCGACCACTATCATGACAAGCATGATGCGGACAGGAGACGGCAGTTGCAAGTTTTTTGGCGCAGTGCGCTGAAATGGCGTGGCCGTCGTGAGCGATCAACGGCTCCAAGCCGCGGCTTGACATAACACCCTCCCACAGGAAAGTTGTGCCCTACATTGCGAATGAACCAGCACACACCATTCAGTTATGCCTTTATCATCATCCTGTTGAGTTCTTTCCCGCTGCTGGGCGCGGACGAAACCGCCGGCGATCTCAACGCCGCTTCCTTCAAGAAAAAGACATTCGCCGCACTGAGCGAACGCGTTTCCTCGCGCCGCGGCGATGAGGCGTTGGCGTTGAACACGGTCGTCTGGGAACACGGCGAGTCGGATCATTTCATCTTCCATACTGAAACCGGCTTTTCCGCGTCGCAGTTGGCCAGCGTCGCGGAATGGGCCTACACGGCGATCAAGAAGGATTTGCAGATCACCGAGGATTCGTTTGAGCGCAAGGCGCACATCTACGTGTTCCTCAACCCGGAGGTCTGGATTCGCTTCGCCCAGCAAGGCAAACTCGACGTCCGGACCGGCGGCTGGTGCACGGGACGGGAACTGTTCATTCATTCCCGGCCGCATTTCAAGTTTCAGGGCAGCACGCTGCCGCACGAGATCACCCACCTCGTCGCGCACCGTTTCCTCGGCGGCGACCTGCCACTCTGGCTCAATGAAGGACTGGCCGAGTTTGAAGGCATCCGATGCTATCGCGGCTACCTCAAGGCGCGCAATTACCAGTTGGTCGGCGTCCCGGACCGGCTGGAGCGCTCCCGGTATATCCCGTTGAAAGACCTGACCAGCGCCCTGGATTACCCGCGCGACGCCGCGGCAATCTCCGCGTTCTACATCGAGTCTCACCGGCTCGTTGCCTTCCTCTACTACGAATGCGGCGGCATGGAGCCGCTGATGAGGTTCGTGAAACAACAATGCGCTGGCGCCCGCTTCGAGACGGCCTTGCGCGAGGTGTACGGCTCCACAGGCCGGGACATTGACGAGTTCGAAAAGAAGTTCCGCTTCTTCCTGACGAAAAGCAAAGAGTAGCCGCACCGTTACTTTACAATTTCGGTGCCGATGCCTTTGTCGGTGAAAATCTCCAGCAACACGCTGTGCGGCGTGCGCCCGTCCACGAAATGCACGCGATGCACTGCGGCGTGGACGGCCTCGACAGCGCTGTCCACTTTCGGAATCATCCCCTTGTCAATGATGCCCTGTGCTTTGAGCGAGGCGACTTCCCTCGATTCAAGGTGCGAGATCAACGTCGCCGGGTCTTTCGGGTCGCGCATCAAGCCGGGCACGTCGCTCATGAATACGAGCCGGCGCGCCTCGATGGCCATCGCCAGTTTCGCGGCGGCCACGTCGGCGTTGATGTTGTAGGCGTGGCCGTCCTCGACGCCGAGGCCGATGGGACTGATGACCGGCGTGACCTCGGCCTTCAAACATTTCTTCAACGCCTCCGTTTGGACATCCACCACCTCGCCGACGTAACCAAGGTCCACGCCGTCCTGCACGAGCTTCCGGCACTTGAACACGTCGCGCCCGTTGAAACTGCGCGCCTTGCCGCCGAGTTTCTGAATCATCTCGACGATCTCGCGATTGATGACGTTGAACAGAACGTCCTCGACCACCTTCATCGTATCCTCATCCGTCACGCGCATACCTTTGATGAAGTTTGCCTTGATGCCCGCGACTTCCATCGCTTTGGTGATCGCTTTGCCGCCACCGTGCACCACGACCGGGTTGATGCCGCACGCTTCGAGGAACACAATGTCCGCCGCCACGCCGCTGCGCACGTTCGGGTCGGGCGAATCCATGAAACTGCCGCCGTACTTGACGACGAAGGTGGAACTGCGGAATCGCTGGATATACGGTAGCGCTTCCAGCAGGACGTCAGCTTTCTCGATGATCTGTTGCATGGGTTGAGGTTGTACTCCAAAGCTGCACGCACACCAAAGCGAAAAACACCATCGTCATCGCCGGATACCAGAACAACTTGAAGCTGGAACGCGTCGGCGAGAACACGCTCATCGCCACCACAATCCCCGCCAACACCCAGCCGATCCGTTGCGGAAACATTCGTTCCGCCCACAGTCCTAGTGCCGGCACGACGACGACATAGCCGTTCGTTTCGGTCATCGGGTTGAACAACATCAAATAGGTTGTCGCCAGCAGATACAACCACAACGCGCGTTGCGGTTCCTGCATGCGACGCGCGCACCACCACGCCAGCGCCGCCGCGGCGCCGGCCGCCACGCGCACCACCAGCGAGACCGACGACGGCAGTTCGAGGCCAAACGTGCGGAGCATGCCGTTCAGATCGGCAAAGCGATGCTCCGTCACCGCCGAACAGACGCGCAGGTTGTTGAGAAACGCCCGGTGTTGCTCCAGCACGTACGACGGCGCGCTGAACGCAAACGGAAGCGCAGCCAACACGATCAATGATGCCAGCAGCGGCCAGAACAGTTTCCGGTACACAAGCGGCGCAAGCATTGCCAGCGTCAACGCGATCGGTTTTACGGCGATGCACAGAGCGATCAGCGCTGCGGCCGTCTTCCACCGTTCACCTTGCAGGCAGGCAACTACGTGCAGCAACAACCCCGCCAGCAGCGCGTTGGCCTGACCGTTGCGGAGCGCGCCGAGACAGAGCGGCAACGCCAACGCCGTGGCGATCAGGAAACCGCGGTCCGACCCGCGCACCAGCCTCCAGAGGCCACTGGCGATCAATGCCGCCGCCATCCATCGCCACAGTACATCGCCTACCGGCACCGGCAGCCAGTGAAACGGCGCGTACAACGGCGCATAGACGGGAAGATAATTGTACTCCAGCGGACTCCGGTACAGTTTCTCCTGCGCCATCCAGTCATCGGCGGCTTGATGATAGACGATCATCGCCGAGCGGCGCGACGGATTCCTCGCCACCAGCACGGTTATGACAAACAGCGGGGCCAGCCACAACAGTAGCGCCGCGATAAGTGCGGATCGTTTCATCTGGCCGCGCATGATGCGGAGTGCCGCCGCGCCTTGCAAGCAATTTGCAACAAGCCGTCATTGACTCGCGCTGGCTGTCCGTTAGAATTCACTGTTCATACATGTCAGGCAAACTCCATACGCTCTATCATCTGTGGCGGATGTCCTCCGCATCGCGGGAGGAACTGCTGGCATTTCAGTGGCACAAGCTCAAGCCCATCCTTCAATGGGCCTACGACAACGTGCCCTATTACTATGGGCTCTTCACCACGGCAGGAATACATCCGGAGGACATTCGATCGGTGGCAGACTTGACTGCCATTCCCGTGTCCTCCTCACAGGATTACAGGACACGACCGCTCACCGAGATGCTCGCACGGGGTGTCAACCCTGACCGCTTGGTCCGTCGTCCGACCAGTGGCTCCACTGGAAAACCGTTCGTCATCCGACGCACCGTCATGGAGGATCACCTCCTGAATCAATTCCGCATCCGCGTCCGACACGCCTTCGGCGTTCGACCGGGCGACCGCACCGCCGCCGTGCATTTCAGTTCTGGCGCCCATTCCCGGCACAATCTCGCCGGACGCATTCGTCACCTTCTCGGCATCTACCGCCACTACCCGGTGGACTGTCTCGCCTCGCCGGATGACATTCTCGATCAGATCGCCGATCTTCAACCGGACAGCATCACCGGCTACCCGGCTGTCTTGGCTCAGCTTGCCCGTCGCCAGTTGGAACAGCCGCGTCCCTCGCTCAAACCTCGCCTCATCACCACCGGCGGCGAGGCACTCGGTCCGCACCGCCGTTCCTTGATCGAGCGGGGGTTTCGTTGTCCCGTCTTCGACGTGTACGGCGCCCACGAGTTCAACCTCGTCGCCTGGCAATGCCCGACCGGCAGCGACCTCCACCTCTGCGAAGACAACATCGTTGTCGAGATCCTCAAGGACGGCCGGCCTGCCGCACCGGGTGAATCCGGCGAACTCGTGGCGACCGGACTGCACAGTTATGCGATGCCATTCATCCGGTACAAACTCGGTGACATCGTGACGCGGGGTGAAGATGCTTGTCGCTGCGGCGTACCATTCGCAACGCTCCGCTCCATCGAAGGACGCCGTCACGATTATTTTCGTTTACCCGATGGAACCAGCTTTCATCCCGACCGGATCGTTGTTCCGATCATGGAAGCGGAGGCGCCGAGTTTCGACCGTTGGCGGCTGTTGCAACTCAAGCCTGACCAGATCGTCCTGCAAATCCAACCGTTCCGCCCACTCTCTCCCGAACAACTCGCCCGCCTCAGCGCCATCGCCAGGCAACAACTACCCGAAGCAGTTCAGTTCTCTGTGGAAGTGGTCGAACGTCTGGAGCCGGAACCCGGTGGAAAATTCCGGTTCTGCCGATCCTACGTCGAAGCGCCCGCCAACAACGACAACGCGTAACGCCACGTCATGTGTCCTGTTCCAGCGCTGTCATTGAACCAAGCACCTCGTCTTCGTGCCCAGCTTCCCAGCCGACACCTCAAGTCCTCCCTCAGCGGTGGCAAAGGTGGCAATTGTATCCCTACGCGGCGCATCGGCGTCGGCTAACCTGACAGTGAGCATCCGGCACATATGCTGTGACGCCTATCTTATAACTAGACGACCTAAGTGTGTGTTTGAAAATCCGAGTTGAACAGGCGTCTCGCCTGTTCCGTCATGGAAACCGCAAGGAGAACAGGCGAGACGCCTGTTCAACACCGCCGCCCCACCAATTTCAAAACACACTCTAAGGTCGTAGAAAAAGACGACTGACAGTCGTCTAATCTGGCTCACCTGCGGTCGCGCACTTATTCCCCTTTGTTCAGCGTGACGTATCTCTCCGTCAGGTCGCAGGTGTGAATCGTGCAACGACCCCGGCCAAGATGCAGGTCAATGTCCACCGTGAACGTCGGAGCCGCGACAATCTTCTTCAAGCGCGCCAATGGCGTGTGCGTGGCGATGCCGTTGCGGACGGCAGCGACGCCATTGAATGCAATGTCCACCGAATCGTCGTCCACCTTCGCAGCCGAATAACCGAGCGCATCCATGATCCGTCCCCAGTTCGGATCGCCACCGCACCAGCAACATTTCACCAGCGTCGAGTTTGCCACACTGCGCGCTGCGATCTCGGCGTCGCGGTCGTTGGCCGCGCCGGTAACGTTGACAGTGACGAATTTGCTGACGCCTTCGCCATCAAGCACCATCATCTTCGCCAGCTCAGCGCACACGTAGTTGAGCGCCTGCTGGAAGAGCGGGAGAGGGAAACCGCCGGCGAGGCCGTTGGCGAGGCAAATTACCGTGTCGTTCGTACTGGTGTCACCGTCAACCGTGATGCGGTTGAAACTCTGATTGACCGCAACGCGCAATGCTCTTTGAAGCGCAGCGCGCGGGATGGCGGCGTCGGTGGTGATGAAGCAGAGCATCGTCGCCATGTGCGGCTCGATCATGCCCGCGCCCTTCGCGATGGCCCCGATGCGGATGACTTTGTTGCCGGCTTTGACCCGGACAGCGATCTGTTTCGGGAACGTATCGGTCGTCATGATTCCCCTCGCGGCAGCCGGGCCGCCGTTCGCCGAGAGGCTGCCGAGCAGTTTCTTGATGCCGTCTTCGATCTTGACGATGGGCATGGTAACGCCGATGCGGCCCGTCGAGCAGACGAGCACGCAGGTGTCGCGGCAACCGATGCGGCGCGCGACGGCGGCGGCCATCGCTTCGGCGTGGATGAGGCCGATGGTGCCGGTGCAGGCGTTGGCGTTGCCGCTGTTGACGACAATGGCGCAGGCTTTGCCGCGTTTGATGTGCTGCATGGAGACTTTGACGGGCGCGGCTTTGACTTGGTTGGTCGTGAATGTTCCGGCGGCGGTCGCGCGTGTGTCGGACACGATCATCGCCATATCCAATTTGCCGCCGCGCTTGATTCCAGCGGCGACGGCGGCGGCGCGGAATCCGCGCGGCGCAGTGACAGCGCCTTCGATTTTGGTAAATGGTGTTTTCATAGGATATTCTTCTCCAATCCTGTCATTCCGAGCGCCAGCGAGGAATCTCTGGAATCCCTTCGGAAGAAAGTCAGAGATTCCTCACTTCGTTCGGAATGACAAAGAATCATACCAGTCCTTCCGTTTCGTCGTAACCGAAGACGAGGTTCAGGCATTGCACCGCCTGGCCGGCGGCACCTTTGGTGAGGTTGTCAATCGCAGTGACGACAACCAGCCGGTTCGTCCGTTTGTCGAAGCGGGCGGAGATGTCGCAGAAGTTCGTCATCGCGACGTTCTTGGTGTCAGGCAGCGCATCCGTCACGCGCACGAAGGGCTCGTTGCGGTAGAAGTCCCGATAGAGCGGCAGCGGATCAGGCACGGCGGCGTCAATGTAGATCGTGCTGACGATGCCCCGGTTGATCGGGATCAGGTGCGGCGTGAAGCTGATGGTCTGGCCGAGTTGTTCTTCGATTTCGCTGAGGTGCCGGTGTTTCGGGATGCCGTAGGCGCGCGCGCTCTCGTTGCACTCTGGGAAAATGTATTCGTCGGACACCTTCCGTCCCGCGCCGCTGACGCCGCTCATGCTGCTGACGATGATGTTCTTTGCCTGCTTCAACACCGGCAACACGCCAAGGATGATGCTGGTCGGGTAACAACCCGGACAGGCAATGAGATCAGCCTTCTTGATGGCGTCGCGATGGCGTTCGGGGAGACCATAGACGGCGCGAGCGAGCAATGCCGGCGCGGGATGTTCGTGTTCGTAGTAGTCCTTATAGACGGCGGCGGACTTTAATCGAAAGTCGGCGCTAAGATCGAAGACTTTGATCCCCTTCTCCAACAACGGCACCGCATACTCAGCGGCGACGCCATGCGGCAACGCAAGAAAAGCGGCTTGCGCGCTGATGTCGGCCACGTTCGGTTCGACGAACGTGGCGTCCACCAAGCCGCGGAACTTCGGGAAGATGTCCGTGACCGGTTTGCCGGCGTATTGGCGCGAGGTGAAACAGGAAATGGCGACATGCGGATGACGCAGGAGCAGGCGCACCAGTTCCTGGCCGGAGTATCCGCTGGCACCGACGATGGCGACTTTTGTTTTCATATTGTTGTAGGCCGACTCCGTGAGTCGGCGGCGCCCAGCGTCGCTTCGCAGAAGCGGCCTACAACAACCAAAAGCCAACAAGCCCCAGAGTATTCAACTCGGGGCTTGTGATGGCAAGACTTGTTTTGGCTCGATTAACGTTTCGAGAACTGGAAGCGCTTGCGTGCCCCGGGCTGACCGTATTTCTTGCGCTCCTTGGCGCGAGCGTCGCGCGTGAGCAAACCTTTGGCGCGAAGGACGGGCTTGAGGTCCGCCGCGGCGATCAAGAGCGCGCGGGCGATGCCGAGACTGATCGCGCCGGCTTGACCGGTGAGACCGCCGCCTTCGACATTGATGGTCACGTCGTATTTGCCGGCGCTCTGCGTGGCGGTCAACGGCTCCATGGCGATCAATCGCAAGGTCGGGACGCTGATGTAGTCGTCGAGGCTGCGTTCGTTGATGGTGAGTTTGCCCGTGCCGGGCACGAGGCTGACGCGGGCGATGCTGGTCTTGCGTCGTCCGACGGTCATGATGGTGTTGGATGCAGCAGTGGCCATAAATTAGAGTGCGACGGGTTCCGGTTTCTGCGCCGTGTGCGGATGATCCTTGCCGGCGTACACTTTGAGTTTGGTGATAATCTGGCGTCCGAGCCGGTTGCGGGGGATCATGCCCTTGACGGCATGCTCGATGAGATGCTCCGGCCGGTGGAGGCGGACGGCGGCGACGGTCCGTCGCTTCTCCTTGCCCGGGTATTGCGAGTAGGTCATGTACTCTTTGTCGGTTTCTTTCTTGCCCGTGACGACGACCTTGCCGGCGTTGATGACGACGACGAAATCGCCCGTGTCCACGTGGGGCGTGAACTGTGGCTTGACCTTGCCGCGAAGGATATTGGCGGCGCGTGCGGCGACTTTGCCGAGCACCTTGCCGTTGGCGTCAATGACGAACCAACGCGGCGACTGTTCTTCCTTTTTTGCCATGAATGTACTCATGATGATTCTGAAAGCTGAGGGCGCGTAAAGTAGCGGCCAACCCCCATCCTGTCAACAGCGATTATCGTTCCAGCGATTATCGTTCCAGCGATTATCGTTCCTGAAATTCGGCCAATAACGTCTCCAGTTGCGGCAACAAATGGCCTTTACCTTCGAGCTTCGCGAACTGCCGTATCCAACGGCACAGATAGTCGCGGTCCACCTTCCCCTGTTTGCGCGCCAGCACCCCACGAATGTCCTCGATGTCGCGCGGACGACCGGCGAACAGCTTGTGAATGATCAGGTCTTCCGCAGTCGCGTAAGCCACGTCATAACCGCCCACGCGCAGACGCACGGCGCGCGAAATGGCTTCCCGCTCAAACGGGGAAAACGTGAAGGCAAAATCCACCCGAATCTCCGTCTCCGGATCGTGAACCGGCAAAATGTACGTGCGCTCGACAAAGCTTTTCGGCGAGTCCACCAACGGTTTGAGTCCGCACACCGCTACCGCCCCCAGCACCGCGTTTACGCCGTCGCTATCCACGCCGAGCGAAATATCAATATCGCGGGTGAATCGCGGCTCACCATGCTGCAACACCGCTTGGCCTCCAATCACAATGTACGGAACCTTGGCAGCGTCCAGCGATCTTCCCAACTTCGCCATCAGTTGCTCAAACACTGACAGCCTCCTTGAGCGCATTCACTGTTCGCGCCACCTCCATATCCACTTCCAACCCCTCCAAGGGATCGGTTCGCGTCAGCGCCCCCGATGCCTTCGCCCACTCCCACATCGCGTCGTAGAGGCGTAGCGCCCGCTCCGGCGTCAGCACCTTGTCCAAGCGTGCCGCGTCCTGCCGCTCAAACTCGTACAACGCCTTTTCTTCACGAACCATCATGGCTGTAGTGTACCCAAACGGGAGCCGCTTGGCCAACCTTTCCAACGAGCGAAAACCGGGATTGCACCGCCTCTCGAAGTGTGGCAGACTCAGGCTCGTGAAAGAAATCACGGTTCAACAGTTGCATGAGGAGACCCAGCGCTGGGTCCGGGAAGCAGCCGATAACGGCGGCATTGCCATCACCGAACACAATCAGCGATTGGCCACGCTGACCGCTTCCGTGCCGGTCAAACGTGAACAATGGTTGCGCCAGCGGCTGGCCGACTTTCAAGCGATGCCCTTCCTTGCCGCCGACTCCGCTGATGTGATCGCCACGCTCCGCGAGGAGCGGTCATGATCTACTTTGACGCAGCCTATATCGCCAAGTGCTACCTCAACGAACCCGGCTCACCGCAGGTAGCCCGGTTGGCGGCGTCGAGTCTGACCGTTGCCGCCTGTGAACTGGCCAAACTGGAGGTTAGCGCCGCATTTCGACGCCACTGTGCCGAAGGGCGAGTCTCTCTACCAATCTTCACGGAATTGGTACGGCGCTTTGCTGCCGACGAAGACGCTGGGGCTTGGGAGTGGTTGCCGGTCACTTCGGCTTTGGTGCAAACCGCCTGTCAACGGTTGCAGGGCTTGCCGGCAACTCTCTCGCTCCGCACGCTGGACGCGTTGCATCTCACCTGCGCGAAAGAAAATGGCTTCACCGAAGTGTACACGAACGACCGGCACATGCTTCTTGCCGCTTCGCATTTTGGCCTGCATCCCATCAACATCCTGCCCTGACGCCGGTTGCCGGTGTGCTGTTGCCGGTGTGCTTGTCAGGATGCTCTAGAGCCGTTATAGTTCGCGCCCGTTATGCCTGAACTCCGCAAGAAATATCCGTTCGACGAGATCGAGCCGAAGTGGCAACAACACTGGCTCACCCACAAGACGTTCGCCGCACGCGAGGACTCACCACTCACCACTCACCACTCACCAAAGTTGTACGTCCTCGACATGTTCCCCTACCCTTCGGGCGCGGGATTGCACGTCGGACATCCCGAAGGCTACACCGCCACCGACATCTTCTGCCGCTACAAACGGATGCGCGGCTTCAACGTCCTCCACCCGATGGGCTGGGATGCTTTCGGCCTCCCTGCCGAGCAATATGCCATTGATACCGGCACCCACCCAGCCATCACCACGAAGAAGAACATTGATACGTTCCGACGGCAGATTCAGATGCTCGGCTTCTCGTACGACTGGGACCGCGAGGTGGACACGACGGACCCGAATTACTTCAAGTGGACGCAATGGATTTTCCTCCAACTCTTCAAGAAGGGTCTCGCCTACGAAGCCGAGGTTCCCGTCTGGTGGTGCGACGGCTGCAAGGCCGTGCTCGCCAACGAAGAGGTCAACGCTGATGGCACCTGCGACCGCAAAGGCCACAAGGAAGTCTATCGCCGTCCACTCCGCCAGTGGATTCTCCGCATCACCGCCTACGCCGAACGTCTCCTCGCCGACCTCGAACACGTCAACTGGCCGCACTCTATCAAGGAACAACAACGCAACTGGATCGGACGCAGTGAAGGAGCGAATGTGGAGTTTAGGGTGCAGGGTTCAGAGTTCAGGATGGAAGTGTTCACGACGAGACCTGACACGTTGTTCGGCGCAACGTACATGGTGCTCGCGCCGGAGCATCCTCTCGTGGACAAGCTTTCCACGTCCCCGGATGTTCAGGCCTACCGGGCCGTGGCGGCCAAGAAGAGCGAGTTGGAGCGCGGCATGGCCGACAAGGAAAAGACCGGCGTGTTCACCGGCGCGTACGCCATCAACCCGGTCAACGACGAGAAGATTCCGATTTGGATCGCCGACTACGTGATGATGGGCTACGGCACCGGCGCGATCATGGCCGTGCCGGCGCACGACACGCGCGACCTGGAGTTCGCCCGCAAGTTCAACCTGCCGGTGATCGTGGTCGTGAATCCGACCGATCAGTCCGATCCGATCGGATTCACCGGCAACGGCATCAGCGTCAACAGCGGCCTCATCACCGGCCTGCCAACGCCCGAAGCGAAGAAGAAGATCACCGAATGGCTCGGCGAACGCGGCGTGGGCGAGTTCGCGGTGAACTACAAACTCCGTGACTGGCTGTTCTCGCGCCAACGTTACTGGGGCGAGCCGATTCCGATTGTGCATTGTCCGAAGTGCGGCACGGTGCCGGTCCCGGAGAGCGAGTTGCCGTTGCGGTTACCGGAGATGAAAGACTACTCGCCGTCGGGCAACGCCGAGCCGCCATTGGCGAAAGCGACGGATTGGGTGAACTGCAAATGTCCGCAATGCGGCGCTGCCGCGAAGCGTGAAACAAACACAATGCCACAGTGGGCCGGCTCGTGCTGGTACTATCTTCGGTACATTGACTCGAAGAATGCAGCGGCGTTTGTGGACAAGGCGAAAGAGAAATATTGGATGCCGGTGGACTTGTACGTCGGCGGCGCGGAGCACGCGGTGTTGCACCTGCTTTACTCGCGGTTCTGGCACAAGGTCTTGTTCGATCTCGGCCACGTCTCGACGCCGGAGCCGTTCCTGCGGCTCGTCAACCAGGGGATGATTCTCGGCGAGGACAACCGGAAGATGTCGAAATCGTGGGGCAACGTCATCAATCCCGACGACGTCGTGCACGAATATGGCGCGGACACGTTGCGCCTCTATGAGATGTTCATGGGACCGCTCGAAGCGACGAAGCCGTGGAGCACCGAGGGCGTGCAAGGCGTGTATCGGTTCCTCGGCCGGGTCTGGCGGTTGTACGAGGATCTCGACAACTCGTCCCCCACTCCAGCGTTGCTGAAAGTGCTGCACCAGACGATTAAGAAGGTCGGCGAGGACACCGAGGCGCTCGCGTTTAACACGGCGATTTCGCAGATGATGATCTTCGTCAACGAAGTCACGGCGCAAGAATCGCGACCGCGCGCGGTGCTGGAGCCGTTCGTCTTGTTGCTCGCGCCCTACGCGCCGCATCTCGCGGAGGAACTCTGGCAGATACTCGGCCATGACAAATCGCTCGCCTACGAACCGTGGCCGGCGCACGACCCGGCGTTGCTGGTCGAGGACACTGTTGAGATTGTTGTGCAAGTCAACGGCAAGGTTCGCTCCCGTCTCATTGTGCCAGCGAAAGCAACGAAAGAGGAATTGGAGAAGCTGGCGTTGGCCGACGCCGCCGTGCAGCCGTTCCTCGCTGGCAAACAGATCAAGAAAGTGATCGTCGTCCCCGGCAAACTCGTCAACATCGCCGCGGCGTAGAACGTCAGTGTTCGCGGTTGAGTTGTTTGCGCAACTCTTCGAGGCCTTCGGGGGAGCTGACTACAATGCGGCGGCTGGGAATCGGAGCGCTGTCCACCGCGTACATCTTGGAGACGTCAGCGCGTTTCCCGTCGGAAGCAGGAGCGCGCTTGGCGGCAAAATTACTCATCGGGGCCGTGCGCAGCGTGCTGTCGTACGTGGAAACGTCGCGGCGTTTGATCTCCACCTTCTTCTGGTCAACCGTCGTCACCTCACGCACGCTGGCGGTCGGTCTTGTAGATAAATCGCGCACTGGCACTTCGCGGCCTTTGATTGCGGCCCCTTTCACATCCACCTGTGGCAGGTCCACGCTTTGGTTTGACGACTTGGGGTTCTTCATCGCGTCAAGAATCTTGTCCCGGCTGGTCCAGCGGTTCCGGTCATTGACCGATCCGGCGAACACACTGCTTGCCAGCGCCAGAACGCCAAGGCTGTTGATTGTCCAGTGCGTCAGTTTCATGATCGTGTATGGGTTGGTGCGGACGAGAGGACTCGAACCTCCACGGTGTTACCCACAGCGTCCTGAGCGCTGCGCGTCTGCCAATTCCGCCACGTCCGCAACCAATCACTGCGACGGGAATATACCGGCCACACCGCCGGAGCGCAATCACAAATACTCATCGCCTCACACGTATGAGATTGACACATACGCCGCCTTTGTGGCAATGTCCCGTCCCAACATGATCACTCAAAAGGAAATTGCCCGCCGTCTGGGCGTGTCGGCCTCGATGGTTTCCCGCGCGCTCAGCGGCTCTGCCGCCGGCATCGGCGCGGCCGCGAAAACGATCGAGCGCATCCGCGCGGAGGCCGCGCGCTTGCACTATCACCCCAGCGCAGCGGCGCTAAGTCTGCGCGGCCAACCGACCCACACCATCGGCGTGGTCATCAAGAATTTCGATGACCCGTTCTTTGGACACATTATTGCCGAGTTGCAAACCTTGGCGGCAACGAGAGGTTATTCCATGCTGTTGACGGGCGGACGGACGGACATCCAATCGCTTGCCAAGCATCGTCTCGACGGTTTGATCATTGCCGGCAGCGACTTCATGCCGGACGGACTGGACGTCTTTGTGCGACGGGGCATCCGCGTCGTTCGTATCGGCGTGGGACCGGCCGCAACGGGGGTTGTCAATGTCGCCGTGGATTGGGAATACGGTTTCCGCCAACTCGTCTCGCACCTGACCAAACTCGGTCATCGGGACATCGGTTATCTCAGCGACGAAACCGCGTCGAACCTGCACCGCGAGAAACTGCTGCAAGCGGCCATGAAGCGCGCCAGCCTGTACGCGCGACCCAACAGTTTCGTCCGCGTCCAGACGACCGGCGCGCAGGCGGGCTACGAAGCGATGCAGACGCTGCTCCAACGTTGCGGCGACCTGATGCCGACAGCGGTGGTGGCCGCCGAGGACGCGATCGCGCAGACGGCGTTGCGGGCATTGTTTGAGCGCCACCTGCAAGTGCCGCAGGACCTGACCCTGGTCGGCGTGGACGATGTGCCGGCGGCGCGGATGACCATCCCGGCGTTGACCACACTCCGCCAGCCAATCCCCGCCATGGTGCAGGCCGCCTTTGAACAAATCACCTCAAACGTCAGACATCCTCCGATGGAAGTTTCCATCCAGCCGGAGTTGGTCGTCCGCGAATCGTCCGCGCCCCCGGCGACCAGAAGGGAAACCCATGACGACTAATCCCATGCTCGAACACGCGCTGGCAAACTTCGACCAGACCGTGAGGTTGTTGCGAAGCGAATTCTCCCCTGACCTGCTGGTCAAGATGCGCGAGCCGAAGGAACGCAGCGAGTTGTTGTTGTCGCCGGAGTTCTCCGACGCCAAGTCGCATAATTACCGCGCGTTCATCGTGCACCACAACTTCGCGCTCGGCCCGTGCAAAGGCGGCATCCGCATGACGCCCGGCGTGACCCTCGACGAAATCACGGCGCTGGCAATGGAGATGACGTGGAAATGCGCGCTCATCGGCGTGCCGTTCGGCGGCGGCAAGAGCGGCATCGTCGCCGACCCGGAGCAGTTGACGCCGCACGACAAGGAGACGTTGATCCGCAGTTTCACGCGCAACGCGCTGCGCCACATTCATCCGCTGGTCTATGTGCCCGCGCCCGACATGGGCACCAACGAGAGCGACATGGGCCACATCAAGGATGCCATTTCCTTCTCGCGCAGCCAGGCGACGACGCAAGGCTGTTACGTCACCGGCAAGCCGGTAATTCTCGGCGGCATCCCCGGCCGGCGCGAAGCCACGGGCCGCGGCGTGGCCATCACCACCGCCGCCGCAATGAAAACCCTTGGCCGGGATTTGCGCGGCTCCACCGTCATCGTCCAGGGCTTCGGCAATGTCGGCGCTGTTGCGGCGCATGCGTTGGCCGAACTCGGCGCGCGCGTCGTCGGCATCGGCGACATCCGCGGCGCAGTGTACAACCCCGACGGCCTGGATTTGCCGGCGTTGACGGCGCACGTTCGCAAACACCGCGCGGTGACCGGTTTTGCCGGCGGGCGGCGCGTACCGGGCGCGAAGCTGTTGACAATGCCGTGCGACGTTCTCGTGCCGGCGGCGGCCGGTAACCAAATCACCAAGAGCAATGCCGGTCACATCCAGGCGAAGGTCATTGCCGAGGGCGCCAACGGCCCGACCACGCCGGAAGCGGATCGCATCCTTGAAAAGCGCGGCGTGTTTGTCATCCCCGATATTCTCTGCAACGCCGGCGGCGTGTTCGTCTCGTACCTCGAATACACGCAGGAAACCCAACAAGAACAAATGACCGAGGCCGAAGTGCGCAGCCGCTTGGAACAACGGATGCAGGAACGGTTCGCGCGTGTGCACCAGACCTCGCAGGAACGGAAACTGCCAATGCGCCAAGCCGCGATGCTGCTTGCGGTGCGTAGCGTTGCCGCAGCCATCGAAGCGCACGGAAGCCTGCCATGAACAACCAACCACTCGACACCCTCATCATCGGCGGCGGGATGATCACCAACGATCAACTCCTGCCGAGCATCTATCATCTTCAACGCCTCGGCGTGGTCGGCGAGATCACCATCTGCGCCCTCAACAGCGAGCCGTTGAAAGCGTTGACCGACAACGCGGAACTTCGCGCCGCCTTCCCCGGACAAAACTTCACCGCGTTGCCCGCGTTGACGACGCCGTCGGACAAGATGTTCCCCGATCTGTTCAAGGACGCACTGGCCAAACTGCGCCCCCGGCAAGCGGTGGTCGTCGCCGTGCCGGACTGGTTCCATTACCCGATCATTCTCGAAGCGTTGCGTCACGAGCAACACGTGCTCAGCGTCAAACCGCTCGTGCTCGAATACCAGCAGGACGTCGAGATCGAACACCTCGCGCTGAAGAAAGGCTTGTTCGTCGGCGTCGAGTACCACAAACGTTTCGACCGCCGCGCGCTTCAAGCCAAACGATTTTACGCCGAGAGACGGTTCGGCAAGTTCATCATGGGCGAGGCCAAGCTCCACGAGCCATATTACTACCGGCACTCCAACTTCCAAAACTGGTTCACCTGCGACAAGACCGACCCGTTCACCTACGTCGGCTGTCATTACGTGGACTTGATTTACTTCATCACCGGCCTCAAACCGACCGCCGTCTCCGTGGACGGCGTCCGCGGCAAATTCCCGAACGGCAAGGAAGCGTTCCTCTGGTCGAGCGGACGTGTCCGCTACGAGAACGGCGCGTTGCTGACCGTGACCGACGGCCTCGGTTATCCCGACGACGCCGCCGGCAGCAACGATCAGGGCATGATCATGTATTGCGAAGGCGCGAACCGCAGCGGCATGATTCACCACGACGACCACGAACGCGGCATCCGGTATGCCTTCCTCGAACCGAGCGGCGCCACGCGCTACCGCTACGTCAGCCCCGATTACTTTCGGTTGGTGCCGTGGGAAGGCACTGGGGCCAAACCAGTCGGTTACAGTTACGATTCCGTTGCCGCAAGTCTGCAAACGATGCAACGCATCGAGGCGACTTGCAAGAGCCTTGCCTCTCGACAAAAGATGATCCGTGAAATTGACGACGCCGGCATCATCGCCACCCCGGCCAACAGCTTCATCAACGAACTCGTCGTCGAAGCCGCGCGCCAATCCATCCTTGCCGATGGCGCGCTGGTCAAAATTCATTACGGCAAGAACCCGCACGTGGAGAAAATCAATGGCTGAGTACAGTCTGACACCCGTCCAAGTTCCGAAAATCAAAACCAAATACCGCACGATCAAGACCGCGTTGCCCGTGCCGCAATCGCTCCCGATCTTCGAGGAACTGCGCCGCAGCGAACCCCGCTCAATGTCCGGCCAGCCGCCCGTGCTCTGGCACAAGGCCGAAGATTTCACCGTCGCCGACAAATGGGGCAACCGCTGGATTGACTGGTCCAGCGGCGTCCTCATCACCAACGCCGGCCACGCGCAACCCGACATCGTCAAGGCCGTGCGCGCCCTACTCGACCGGCCGTTGGTGGCAACCTACGTGTTCGCGCACGAAGACCGGGCAACGCTCGCGCGGATGCTCTGTGACATCTCGCCTGACCCTCGCAACTATCAGGTCTTCCTCCTGAGCACCGGCAGTGAAGCGACGGAGAACTGCATCAAGCTCTCCAAGACCTACGCGCTCCAGAAACACGGCCCGGCCAAGAAGTTCATAGTCACCTTCCGCAACGCATTTCACGGGCGGACAATGGGCGCCCAACTCGCCGGCGGCAACGAACGCCAGAAGACATGGATGGTGGACCGCGACCGCACCTTCATCCAAGTCCCCTTCCCCGACGGCTACAAGAACACGGACACCTCGTTCGATCTGTTTCTCCGCACGCTCGCCGAGCTTAACGTCAAGCCGCAGGACATCGCCGGCGTCATGAGCGAGAGCTACCAAGGCGTCGGTCCGGACTTTTTCCCCGTCGAGTACGCCAAGCAACTGGAGAAGTTCTGCCGGCAACACGACATCGTGCTGACGATGGACGAAGTCCAAGCCGGCTTTGGCCGGACCGGCAAGATGTTTTGCTTCGAGCATTACGGCATCAAGCCCGACCTCATCGCCTGCGGCAAAGGCATCACCTCGTCGTTGCCGTTATCGGCGGTGATTGGCCGGCGCGACATCATGGACTTGTACGCGCCCGGTTCGATGACCTCGACGCATTCCGCATCGCCGTTGGCCGTCGCGGCCGCCGTCGCCAACCTGAAAGTCCTCAAGAAGAAGAAACTGGCCGACCGCGCCGCGAAACTCGGCGCGTGGTTCATCCCCGAACTCGAACGCATCCAGCGCAAATACCCGCAACGCCTCGGCTGTTGCTGGGGCAAAGGTCTTGTCGCCGGCATCCAAGTCGTCAAACCCGGTACCCGCGAACCGGATTCAGCCGTCGCCACCGCTGTCAACGTCGCCGCGTATCAGAAAGGCCTGTTGATGTTCGCGCCGGTTGGCATTGCGGGCGAATGCCTCAAGATCGCGCCGCCGCTGACGATTACCGCCGACGCACTCCGTGAATCGCTCGCCGCGTTCGAGGAAGCCGTGGACGAAGTGATGGCGAAGCTGCCGTAACTGACGACTCAAGAGATTACGTGTTGTGGTCATGTCTTCGCCCGCCGCTCGTCCGTCATGACGGGTCGCTCCAACGACGCCGCATCTTCGCGCCCCAAAGTACTGCTTCAGATACACGATACATATGTGTTGTATATCTGAAGCAGTCGTTTGGGTTGTGCGGTTCGGGCACTATTTGAGGCTGGCAACGCTGTTTAGCATCTGCCTTACTGTTTTGGCGGCGGACCGAGGTCGCGGCCGAGGCGGCGCATCGCTTCGATTTCGCCAAGCAAGAGCAGGTCGTCGAAGTAGGCCACCATCCGTTCTTCGGTCGCGCTGTCAATGCGGCGTTCCATTTCCTGGATTAACTCGTGCAACGTCGTGCGCCGCGTCGCCAACTCGTCGAGCCGCGACATTTTCCCCGGGGTGTCCTTTTGGTGTTCCCACATCGCGCTCTCCAACGATTGGCCTGCCAGTTCCGCCACTAAGAATGTCGGGCTCGTTTGCATTGCCTTAGCGACATCGAGAAGGAATTGCTGGACATACTCGGCGTGTTTGCCGCGTCGAAGGTCTTGCGCCATCTGGACGGCGTACAGTTTCGGCAGGAAACCGATCCGCCGGGCGGCGTACTTCGAGTAACCGATTGTCTCCAACATTCTGATTCGAGCACGGGTGGCGTCGCCGGAACCATCCCGGAACACGGGGCTGGCGCCGGTCGGCTCGAAGCGGTCGGACTCGCCCTGTGCGCGCAGCACCCAAAGCTCGGTGAGCCATGGGACATTATTGGTTTTGTCGTGACGCTGGCAGTAGTCGAGCCATTGTAACGCGAGTTTGTCTTGTCGTTCCACCGCCGCGACGCAGGCGAAACGCAACGCGACAACGGTATTGGTGCCGCTTGTGACGAGCGCGACTTCAAACTGCGGGCGTTTCTGTTTCCAGTCGGTGAGCAGTTCGGCGGCGCCCCATTGGAGTTCCCAGTCGGCGCGGTGTTTCTTCGCCACTTCGAGAAGGCGCGACGGTTCGACTTGCATCAAGCGGGCGCTCGCCCCCGATTGCCACTGGCGCGATTCCCGACGGGCATGGTCGGCTTCGCGAAAGTCCTCGAAGGTCGGCAACGCCGCCGCCAACGCGATGGCGAGCGCCACACTCATGCGCCTTGTCTCTGCGCGATCAACAGGTCGCGAATGGCTTTTGGATTCGACAATCCTTCCAATGTTTCATCAGCCTCGACCGTGGCGGCGGTGGAAATGGTGAGGTTGCCAATGCCGACCATCCGTCCCCAGACACCTTGGTCAACGTCAATGGAACGGATATCGCGGATAAAGAACTCCGTGTAGCTTTTGCTGAGGACACCGCGCTCGACGGAGACACGATCCTCGTACACGCGCAGCAACACGGATTTCCGGTGAAGCCACGCGACGAGCAGCGGCACGAGCAGCCACGCAAAGAGGAAGTACGCAACGTATGCCCACCACGAGGGGCGCACTTCCAGCAGAAGTTTGTTGCCCGTCGCGGCTTTCTTGGCGCCGACGGGATAACCACAGGATGGACAGGCTGTCGCCTCGGTGGAGACCTGTCCTTTGCATTCGGGACATTGGATGAGAGCCATGGTGTCGCGGAGTGTATCATTCCTTCTTGCGAACGGCAATCCCCTGCGGTATTTCTCCGTTGTGCCTAAAACCATTTCCATCGGCAAACTCAAACTCAGCGGCGCGCGCGCGCCGCTGTTCGTCATTGCTGGACCGTGCGTCATCGAAAACGAACGGCTCGTGCTCGAAACCGCCGAGACGCTTGCGTCCGCGTGCGCCGACTTGGCGTTGCCGTTCATCTTCAAATCGTCCTTCGACAAGGCCAACCGCACCGCCGGCGACAGCTTCCGCGGGCCAGGACTCAAGCGCGGCCTCGCCATCCTCGCCAAGGTCAAACGCCAGTTTGGTGTGCCGTTGCTGACTGACGTTCACGAGACAGCGCAGTGCAAACCAGCCGCCGAAGTCTGTGACGCGCTTCAGATTCCGGCGTTCCTTTGCCGGCAAACGGATTTGATCGAAGCGGCGGCGCGCACAGGCCGGTGTGTCAACATCAAGAAAGGCCAGTTCCTCGCGCCGTGGGACATGCGCCACGCCATCGCCAAGGCCACGTCCGCCGGGGCAAAGAGCCTTCTACTCACTGAACGCGGCACATCGTTTGGTTACAGTAATCTTGTCGTGGACATGCGTTCGCTGGCGATGATGCGCGAGTTCGGCTGGCCGGTGGTGTTCGACGCGACGCACAGCGTCCAGATGCCGGGCGGCGGCGCGACGGGCAAAATCACCGGCGGTGATCGCCGGATGGCACCGGTGCTGGCGCGCGCGGCGGTGGCGACGGGCTGTTGCGACGGCGTGTTCCTCGAAACGCATCCGCGTCCCGACAAAGCGATGAGCGATGCCGCGAACCAGATTCCGCTTGCGGAAGTGAAGTCGTTGCTGTCAACGCTGCGCGAGATTCATGCTGTCGTCAGCGCGTAGCAGCCTTGCCACCCGGCGGGCGGTCGCCGGGTTTTCGTCCCTGCATGAGCCAGCGATCAACGAGCGCGGGTTTGAATTTCTGATATTCCGTCTGACTCATCGCGCGGACTTCATCCAACAGCTCGGCGCTGTTGGCAACGATGCGTTCCCGCATGGCGGGATCCTGAATCCGCCATTGTTGTTCGAGGTTCTGCCGAACCTTGTGGAGAAGACGTTTCTTCTGCCCTGGCCATTCGGCATCGGAACAGCGGCGCGCTTCGCCGAATGACTCCTCCGCGAACACGCGGCGTTGTTTCTGCCACGCCGCCAAGTCCGCCAGCGTCGGGGAAGCCTTGGCGCGCGTTTTCATCTGGGCGATGAGCGGCGCCACGACCTGTTTCCACATGACAAACACGGTGCCACCCACCAGCGCAGCCCCCAACAACATGCCGCCCACCAGCCACAACCATGGACGCCGTTTGCGCACCGGCGTGGTGTCTTGCATGATGGCCGTGGCGTCGTGGCCGTCGCCTTGCAACACGGTTGCCATTGCACCACGCGCCATGGGCGTAAGATTGTCGTCCACATGGCGCATCTCGATTCCTTCCGTCTTCAACAAGTGGGCGACAGTCCGGTCCGTAAACGGCACCCCAGCGAGATACGCTCGGGAAGCGTCATCCCACGGATACTGTTCCAGCCACGGACGAATCTCCGCCAATGCCTGCGCGGCAGTCTGATGACGCGCCGCCGGGTTCTTTGCCGCCAAACGCGCGACCAAACGGTCCAAGCCCGCCGTGAGCTGTGGGTCGGCTAGTCGGACCGACGGCATCGGTTCTTGAAGATGCGCGACACAGACCGCCGCGGCCGACGACCGCTCAAAGGGAACCTTGCCGGTCAGCATCTGGAAGAAACTGATGCCGAGCGAATACAGGTCGGTGCGGGCGTCCACGGTCTTGGCGTTTCGGATTTGTTCCGGGCTGATGTAGCTCGGGGAACCGACGACTGTGCCGGTGACGGTGAGCGAATGTTCGGTATCGAGCATGTCCTTTGCCAAACCGAGGTCCATCAACTTCAGCGTGTTCTCTGCGTTGATGAGCATGTTGTGCGGTTTCACGTCGCGGTGGATGAGTCCCCTGCCGTGGACGTAGTCGAGCGCGACCGCCGCCTGTTCCAGCCAGCGCAACGCCAGCGCCACCGGCGCCGGGCCGCGCAACTGCAGGATCTCAGCCACGCCGAACCCCTCGACGTACTCCATCGCGATGAAATGCTGCCCATCGAATTCATCGCCATCGAACACGCTGACGATGTTCGGGTGCGAGAGCGACGCGGCAGCGCGCGTCTCGCGGACAAAACGGTCATTGTTCTCGGGCTTTGCGGCGAGAGACGGATCAAGCAGTTTGACGGCGCAATACCGTCCCAGCGCCTTCTGGCGGCCAAGCCACACCGTGCCCATGCCGCCGCGACCGATACGCAGCAATAAATTGTATCGTCCAAAACCGATCATTGAGCTTCTCGCTGTCCAGACAGACGCGGCCAAGATGCCAGAAGTTACATCCATCCGTCACGAGAAAACTGACGCCAGCCGCCGACTATTCACCTGCAGAGCTTGTCAGTGGCGATGGTTCTGGTAAAGTGTGCCCGATGAAACTGTCACACACCGCTCTCCGCCGTCGTTTGCAGCGGGTGCGGTGCCTCTTGCTGGACGTGGATGGCGTGCTCACCGATGGCAAGCTGCACTTCACCGACGACGGCCGGGAGTTCAAATCGTTCGACGTGCTCGACGGCCATGGCATCGCGATGGCGCAACGCGCGGGTCTGCTTGTCGGTTTCATTTCGGGCCGGCCGTCGGAAGCGACGACAAAACGCGCGGCGGACCTCGGCGTGAGGATCCTGAAACAAGCGCCTCTTAACAAGGCAGAGATGTTGGCGGAGGTCTGTCGCGAACACAATTTGAAGACGGAGGAGATCGCGTTCATCGGCGATGAACTGGTGGATGTCCCGGTGTTGCTCCGGGTGGGCTGCGCCATTGCCGTGGCCAATGCAGTCGCGGAAGCGCGGGCCGTCGCGCACTATGTGACGCGCCGGCGCGGCGGCGACGGGGCAGTGCGCGAAGTCGTCGAGTTGCTCTTGAAAGCGCGCGGGGATTGGAAGAAGATGGTGGCGAAGTATCTGGCGCTGGTTCCGCTCGCGTTGATCGGTTGCGGCCGAGCGACACCGACGAGCGCGCCAGGCACAAATGCGCCAACCGGCTACATCGAGAAATTCGAGTTCCCGGACCGCGATGAGAACGGTTTGCTGCGCCGCAAGATCAGCGGCGACCGGGCGCAATTATTGCCGGACGGCGGGCTGGACATCGAGAATGCGCGCGTGGAGTTTTACGCGAGCAACAAGGTGACGATGGTGTTCACGTCACCGCGCTGCCTGATGGACCAATCGCGCAAACGGGCAACGACGGACGCGCCGGTGCGTGTGGAGCGCGACGGCATGGTGATCACGGGAGTCGGCGGCGAGTGGGACAGCGCCAAGGCGGAAGTGAGCATCCGCAGCAACACGCAGATGGTGTTGTACAGCGGTAATTGGGTGAAATGAAAATGAAAACGACAATCTGGCGCGGACTGGCGCTGCTGGCGGCGACATCGTGGGCACAAACCAACGATACGCCGGTTTCCAGCATGACGCTCGGCGCGACCAACGAACCGACGACGATCACCTGCCAGCGCTGGAAGTATGAATATGCCCACAATGTCGTGCGGTTCCAAGGCGACGTGCTCGCGGTCAACCCGCGCGTCACAGTGCGCTCCGATTTGATGAGCGTGATCCTCGATCAGTCGCGCTCGATCTCGAACATCATCGCCGAGGGCAATGTCGTGATCGTGACACCCACCGCCGAGAAAGCCACCGGTGGCCATGCCCAGTACACGATCGCCACCCACAAGCTGGTGTTGACTGAGGAGCCGAAGGTGAACGCTCGCGGAACGATCTGGACGGGTGATCGGATCACGTTCCTGATCCAAAGCAACGGCATCCAAGATGTCGAGGTTGACAGTACGAACCGTACTCGGCTGGTCATCACTCCTGACGCACAGAAGAAGAAGATCGAATGAGCGACGCCCACAACAACATCCTGTTGCACACCGAGTCGCTGGTGAAGATCTACGGCGACCGCCGGGTCGTCAACGGCGTTGACATCAACGTGAAGCGCGGCGAGGTAGTCGGCCTGCTCGGCCCGAACGGCGCGGGCAAAACGACGACGTTTTACATGACGGTCGGTTTGGTCAAACCAAACGGCGGTCAGGTGTTTTTCGATGGCCACAACGTGACGCACATGCCGATGCACAAGCGGGCGAGGCTGGGAATCGGTTATCTCGCGCAAGAGCCCAGCGTGTTCCGGAAGTTGACGGTCGCGGAAAACATCATGGCGATTCTGGAGACGCTGTCGTTGACGGCGGAGGAACGGAAGACCCGTCTCGACGAGTTGCTGGAGGAATTGCATATCAGCCACCTGCGGACGAACAAGGCATACACGCTCAGCGGCGGCGAACGCCGGCGGCTGGAGATTACGCGGGCGCTGGTGACATCGCCAAAGTTGATGCTGCTCGACGAGCCGTTCAGCGGCGTGGACCCGATCGCGGTCAACGACGTGCAGCAGATCATCATGGAATTGAAACGAAAGGGACTCGGCATCTTGGTGACGGACCACAACGTGCGCGAGACGCTTTCCATCGTGGACCGGGCGTACCTGATCTACAAGGGCAAGGTTGAAGTCGAAGGCACCAGCGAGTTTTTGATCAATGACCCGAAGAGCCGGGAGTTGTATTTGGGGCCGCGGTTCAGTATGTGAACGGATGATATGAGCAATCCCCTGCCCCAACCCGTCGTCACCGTCGAGCGGTTCTACTTGAACCACGCGCAGAAGTTGCAAATGACGCTCGTCGCCGGCCACGACGGGCTTTCGCGGAAGTTGGAGGAAGGCTCCGTCCACCGTCCCGGCCTCGGCCTGGCGGGGTTCTTCCAGTATTTCGCTCACAAACGTGTGCAGGTCATCGGCGGCGCCGAATGGCGCTACCTGAAATCGCTGGGCGAGGAGGAAGCGGTGCGACGGGTGGAGGCGTTGCTGAAACAGAAGATACCGTGCATGGTATTCACGCGTAACATGAATCCTCCGGCCTACGTCCGCGAACAATGCGAGGCCGCGAAGGTGCCGTTGTTCCGCAGCCCGATGGTCACATTGAAGTACCTCAACGCCGCCACCATCGCGCTCGAAATGGAGTTCGCGCCGCAAGTCACCGAGCTTGGCTCGATGGTGGACATCCTCGGCATCGGCGCGCTCATCCGCGGCGAAAGCGGCATCGGCAAAAGCGAAACCGTGCTCGGCTTGTTGGAACGCGGCTACTCGCTCGTCAGTGACGACGTGACCCGGATCCGCCTCGTCGAGGGCCGCGAACTCGTCGGCACCTCGCCGGAAACGACCCGCTATCACATGGAAGTCCGCGGCATCGGCATCATCAATGTGCCGGCCGTGTTCGGCGTCGCCAGCGTCCGCCCCGAGAAACGTCTCGACATGGTCGTGACACTGCAAGAGTGGAACCAGGCCGGCGAAGTGGACCGCGTCGGCATGGACGCTCACGAATACACGATCCTCGGCATCCCGCTGCCGCACACCACGATTCCCGTGAGGCCGGGCCGCGACATCGCCCGCATCATCGAAGTCGCCGCGCTCGACCAGAAACTCAAGAGCCTCGGGCACAACGCCGCCCGCGAGTTCAACGAACGGCTCATCGAACGGATGCGCACCCCCAGCCACTGACGCCATGGCCACCACCATCCAAGTCAAAAAGAATTGCGCCGTCATCAACCGCCTCGGCATCCACGCGCGGCCCGCGGCGCTGTTCGTGAAGGTCGCCAACAAGTTCGAAAGCAGCGTGCTCGTCGAAAAAGATGGCGAGCAAGTCAACGGCAAGAGTATCATGGGCCTGATGATGCTGGCCGCCGGCCAAGGCTCGAAGTTGACCCTCATCGTGCAGGGACGCGACGCCGAGGCGGCCGCCCGCGACCTGGAGCAATTGTTCCTGCAGAAATTCAACGAGGATTGATGGCAGCCACCGCAACAACTGAGCGAGTCTTCCAAGGCATCGGCGTTTCCCCCGGCGTTGCCCGCGGCAAGATTCTCGTCTATCGCACTGCCGAGGAAGTCATCCCCGAATACGACATCACGGCTGAACAGGTCCCGCAGGAAATCATCCGATTCGAAAAAGCGCTCATCAAGACCCGCGAGCAACTCCACGAACTTCAGGATCGGATCGCCAGCGGCGTTGGCTCGACCGCGCCCTCCAGCATCATGGAAGTCCACCTGTCCATCACCGAAGACCCGGCGTTGATCGAGCCGATCATGGGACGGTTGCCCGCCGAGCGCAAGAACGTCGAGCACATCCTCCACGAAGTCATTCACAAATACGTCAACACGCTCCAATCGCTGCCCGATGATTATCTCCGCGAGCGCGCCGCCGATGTTCAGGACGTCGGCCACCGCATCCTGCGGAATCTTCTTGGCCGCGAACACTTCGGCCTCGCCAACGTGCCCCCGGGCACCATCGTCATCGCGTACGATCTCTCCCCTTCGGACACCTCCTCGATCAACCGCCAGAACGTCGCCGGCTTCGCCACCGACATCGGCAGCCACACCTCGCACACCGCCATCGTCGCCCGCTCCTTGAGCTTGCCCGCCGTCGTTGGCTTGCGCGATGTCAGCCAGCACGTCCGCGATGGCCAGAACGCGTTGCTCGACGGCTACAGCGGCACCCTCGTCATCGAGCCGAGCCAACAGACGCTGTTCGTCTATGGCCAGATCGAACAGAAACGCCACACTGTCGAGGAACGCCTCGCGTCGTTGCGCGACCTGCCCGCCGAGACACTCGACGGCCACCGCATCATCCTCGCCGGCAACATCGAGTTGCCCAGCGACGTTCCCCCGCTCCAGCAAGTCGGCGCCGAGGGCATCGGCCTGTTCCGCACCGAGTTCCTCTACCTCAACCGCAAGGACTACCCTAGCGAGGAAGAACAATACGAGAAGTATGTCGAGGTCGCCCGCGCCGTCAAACCGCACCCGGTCATCATCCGCACGCTCGATCTGGGCGGCGACAAGTTCCGCAGCGAAGACACGCCCAGCGAATCCAATCCGTTCCTCGGTTTCCGCGCCATCCGTTTCTGTCTGGCCAACGTTTCCCTGTTCACGCCCCAGTTACGCGCCATTCTCCGCGCCAGCGTCGAGGGCAACGTCCAGATCATGTACCCGATGATCAGCGGCCTCGCCGAAGTCATCCAGGCCAACGACCTCCTCGACTCCGTCAAGAACGACCTCCGTCGCCAGAACATTCCCTTCGACGAGAACATCAAAATCGGCGCCATGATCGAGATCCCCTCCGCGGCGCTCACCGCCGAGATGATCGCCCAAGAAGTGGATTTCTTCAGCATCGGCTCCAACGACCTCATCCAGTACACCATGGCCGTGGACCGCGTGAACGAGAAGGTTGCCAACCTCTACGACCCCACGCATCCGGCCATCCTCCGTCTCATCCGTTCCGTCGTCGAAGCCGCCCACAACAACAACATCCCCGTCGCCGTCTGCGGCGAAATGGCCGGGCAACCACTCTACGTTCCGCTGCTGGTCGGCATGGGCGTGGACGAACTCAGCGTCGCCGCCTCCAGCATCCCCCGCGTCAAGGAAGTCATCCGCCGCCTCAAACTCGCCGAGGCCCAGGAACTCGCCGCGACCACGCTCCACGTCACCCACGGCCACGAAGTCCAAGCGATGCTCAACGCGCTGCTGGAACGCATTGACCCCGACCTCGCCCGCTGAAGCGTTGCCGTCACTGCGTGGGGCTGTTACAGTACAATTGTGTTGTTATCGGCTTCACGCCAAGTCATCGCGCTCATCGAACAATACCTCGCCAAGTGGCCTGACGACGCCATTCGCGCTGGATCAAGGCAACCGTACAGAATCCCTTCGCTGAGTTAGTCAGTCTGGTGTCTGCTGGTATCAGCTATGTGGAGGAGTGTGATTCCTTCGTCTGTTTCTGAAGACACTGTGTCAAGAAGAACGTCACTGCTTCAAATTGTTGGCGTGCCTGAGCCAGTGATGCGTCCGCCGAAGACAATGCGCCGGTCCTGCCCTGTTGTTCCAAGGTCCGCAAAGGAGCCAATATCCCCGTGATACCGATTCCTGAACTCGCACCGGCCAGTTTATGGGCCAAACGCCTGACATCTTGTGCCGAGCCGGCTTTGACCGCCTCCGCCAAGCCTGTTAGGATCGCTTGGACCTCTGACAAATAGAGGGGCACCTCCGGTAACTCTCTCGAACTGGGAATTGGTTGTAGGCCGACTCTGCGAGTCGGCGAAATCCTTACCAAGACCGCCGCCTCGCAGAGGCGGCCTACAGTCGCTCACGGGCATTGAAGCTGTCGGTCTCCGGCGATGTCGCTACCCCTGTCCCAGTCCCAGCGTTCAGCTTCTCGCGACAAACACTATTCAACCAGCACGACACCCCCAAGCAACGGCTGCATGAAAGCAAGTAGTCTGCCTTGCCAGCTTGTCAATGCTGAAGCAGATGGTTGCCAGCTTGTCAGCAAGTAACTGTGTAACCACCGGGAAAGTTAGCCTGCTCTGTCATTCTATTGGTTTTACAGTCAATTGCTTACATTGCATGCGGCGGCGGCGTAGGAACCGTGGCAAGACCGTTGCTATGTGTTTGGGTGGGCAATGAGCTTTTACCAGACAATCCATTTAGTCACAAAACAGGATTTTCACGGCTTCGCGGTCGGGATCCTACGCCAGCCGTTGCCCAATGGCATGCGCTTCGCCATCGTCACCAACACGGGCATCCACGACATCAAGGCCACCGATGTCTGCGCCCGTTTCGGCGCCGGCCCAACCGGCGCCCCGGCGAAGTTGCACCCGACCGCGACTTTTTCGATGCAAGACGGACTTCCATCACCGGGGGAACTGGCGTCGGGCCTTGAACAATCACAAACGGGGTGAAACATAACCGCCCGGCGTTCGGTTCCCGGTGGGGATGCATTGCGAGAATGAAGACGTTGGTCATCGGCTACGGTAACGACAGCCGCAACGACGACGGCGCAGGCTGGTTCGTCGTCCGTGAATTGTCGAAGCTCAATCTGCCCGACATGACGCTGGAAACAGCGCACCAGCTCGAGGTGGATTTCGCCGAGGTGGTTCGTGACTACGACAAGATTGTCTTCGTGGACGCCGCAATTCCGGAAAGCCCAAAACCGTGGTGGACAGAGGAAGTCGAGCCTGGCTTCCGCAGCCATGCCGTCGCGCACTTCATGACGCCGGGCGACGTGCTCGGTTTGTGCCGGACGTTGTATGGCAAGGCGCCGCGCGGTCAGTTGTTTAGCATTCGCGGACACGATTTCAATTTTGGAACGGAGTTGTCGCCGGAGACGCGGCAGTCGGCGTTGGAAGTGGTGCGGGAGATTGCCCATGCATGAGATGAGCATCATCGAGTCGTTGCTCGAAGCTGTGAACAAGGAACGGCAGGCCTACCCCACCGCGCGAGTCGTATCGCTACGGGTGCGAGTCGGCGCGTTGCGGCTGGTGGTACCGGAAGTGATGGAGTCATGTTACGCGGCGGCGACCTTGGGCACGACGCTGGCCGGGTCGCGGCTGGAGTTGGAGACGGCACCGGCGAGGGCGCGTTGTCCGCAATGCCGGCATGAGTTTGCAGTGGAAGAGCAATGGTTCGAGTGCCCGCAGTGCTGTGCTGTCGGCGGCGAGTTGTTGAGGGGACAGGAACTGGATTTGGTCAACATCGAGTTGGAAGATTCTGTTCCGGTGACAAGTTGTCCAAGCTAGAGCCGCTCGGTTGACAACATGTCGGGTTGGCGGTTTATCTAGTGTTGCTTAAGTGGCCAGAGGCCAGAGGCTTGTAGAAACATGATGGTGGCGGCATCGGTGTTGCTAAACCAGACTCGCGGTGGAGTAGTCGCCCCGGAAGGAGAAACAACCCATGAGCGAGTCTGCGGTCTTGACCGAACCGAGTCAGTGCGAGTTGACTCTGGACAACTTGTTGGAATCTGCCGAGGGTCAAAAGGTATTGACCTGCATGCAGTGCGGCACTTGTGCCGGCACCTGTCCCTACGGCGACGTGACGGAGTACCCGCCGCGACGCATCATCGGGATGCTCAAGGCGGGCGAACTGGACACCGTGCTGCGCAGCGGCAGCCTCTTGAACTGCGTGGCCTGTTACGCCTGCATGGCCAAATGTCCCCGCGGCATTCAACTGACCGAGGTGCTGTTGCCGCTGGTCAAGGAACGAACCTTCGCCCAATTGCCGGAAGTGCCGGCGGAGTTGCAGAAGGCGTTGCAGAACACGTTGCGCTACGGCAACCCGATGGGCGAATCACCACGCAAACGCGCCGACTGGGTCAAGACCGCCGGCGTGCCGATTCGTATCCTGCACCAAGACCCGCGTCCGACCGACGTGCTTTGGTTCGTCGAGTGTTACACTTCCTACCATCCGCGCGGCCAAGACAACAGCCGCGCCACTGCGAAGTTGCTGCACGCGCTCGGCATTGATTTCGCCATCCTCGGCAACGAAGAGAAATGCGCGACCGAGTGCGCCCGGCTCGTCGGCGAAGCGGGCCTGTTCGACACGCTCATGGATTACAACATGAAAGTGTTCGGCAAGTACCAGTTCAAACGCATCCTCACCAGCGGCGCGCATGCTTACGACGCATTCAAGTACCGGTACGGTTCCATCGGTTTCGACTATCCGCTCGAGCACACCACGCCGTTCTTCGCCCAGTACCACAAACAACTCAAACCGAAGCTCATGAAGAAACTCGACTGCACCATCACCTACCACGACTCCTGCTGCCTCGGCCGGCACAACGATTTCTACGACGAACCGCGTCTCCTCCTGCAAGCAATCCCCGGCGTCAAGCTTGTCGAGATGGAGCACAACCGCGTCAACTCCATCTGTTGCGGTGGTGGCGGCGGCGGCATGTGGCTCGACACCTACTACAAAGCCAAAGGCTACGAACGCCTCAGCGAACGCCGCGTCAAGGAAGCCCTCGCCACCGGCGCCGACGTGCTCGCCGTGTCCTGTCCTTACGAAGTCTCCCGTTTCGAGGACGCCATCAAGACCGTTGGCGGCGGCAGCAAGATGATCGTCCGCGACGTGGTTGAACTGCTCGCCGAATCCTTGGAGGCCTGACCATGAACATACTCGTCCTGCTCAAAATGGTTCCTGATGTCGTTGAGGAACTGGAGGTCGCCGGCGACGGCAAGTCGCTCGACGCCTCGTTCCTGCGCACCATCATCAACGAACGCGACGACCATGCCCTCGAACAAGCGATCCTCCTGAAGGAACGCCACGGCGGCAAGGTCACGGTTGTCGCACTCGACGCGCCCGACATTGACGACACGTTCTTCACCGCCATCGCCAAGGGCGCCGACCGCGCCGTCAAAATCACCGACGCGCCCGAAGGCCTGACGACGCAATCCGCCGCCAGGCTGTGTGCGGAGGCCATCGCCGGTCTCTTGCCCGCCGACCTCATCCTCACCGGCGTGCAGGCGCTCGACGACCTCGACGGACTCAGCGCCGCATTGATCGCCCAACAACTCAACTTTCCTTACGTCGGCGTCGTCACCGCCGTTTCCGCCGGCGGGCCGACCGCGACCGTCCTCAAGGAGTTTGCCGGCGGCGTGCGCGGCGAGTTTGCGGTGACGTTACCGGCGGTGCTTGGCGTGCAGGCGGCGGAGAAACCGCCCCGCTACGTGCCGATTGCCAAAGTTCGCGCCGTGATGAAGACCAGCAAGATCGAAACCGTATCCGCGCCCGGCGAAGCTGCCGCAGCGCAGATTGACGTGCGGCAACTGGCCAAGCCCGTGGTGAGCAGCCATGCCGAGATGTTGGACGGCTCACCCGAAGAAGTCGCCGGCAAACTTGTGGAACTGCTGGCCCAACGCGGTCTGCTCTAAAAGGAGGACGCCACCATGCCATCCAACATCTGGGTTCTCGCTGAAACGTGGCGCGGTCAGGTCACCGAGACCACGCTCGAATTGTTGACGCTCGGCCGCGAACTCGGCGGCAAACTCGAAGTCGTGCTTCTCGGCAACAAGTCGCTCGCCGCCTCGCTCGTCGGCGCCGACAACGTGCTTTGCGCCGAGAACGTCGCCCCGACACCGGAAGCTGTCGCTGCGGCGCTCACGCAACTGGTGAAGGAACGCCAGCCGCAGGCCGTGCTCGTGCCGTGGACAAACCTCTCGATGGACGCCGGGGCGCTCGCGGCGGCGCAATTGAACGCGCCGTTCATCGGCGGCTGCAAGGACATCAAGGCCGACGCCGGCACGCTCGTCGCGCAGTGCGTCGTCTATGGCGGCAAACTCGAAGCCGCTGTCGCGGCAACGACCACACCGGCGTTGTTCGGCGTCCTGCCCGGCGCGCGAGCCGCAAGTTCCGGAAATGCTCCGGCAGTCACGGATGTCACGGTGACATTGCCGGAAGCGAAGGTAAAGTTCACCAAGTATCTCGAACCGGAAGCCGGCGACGTTGACATCACGCAACAGAACGTGCTCGTCGCGGTCGGGCGTGGCATCCAGACGAAGGACAACATGGAACTGGCCAACGACCTCGCCGCGGCGCTCGGCGGCGCAGTGTGCGGGTCGCGCCCGGTGATTGATCAAGGCTGGCTGCCGCTGTCCCGGCAGGTCGGCAAGTCGGGAATGCAAGTGAAGCCGAAGCTCTACGTCATGCTCGGCATCAGCGGCGCGCCGGAACACGTCGAGGGAATCAAGGGCGCGCAACTCATCGTCGCCGTCAACACCGACGCGGCAGCGCCGGTGTTCAACGTCGCGCACTACGGCATTGTCGGTGACGCACTGGAGATCGCGCCGGCGTTGACTGACGCAGTGAAGGCGAAGAAATGAACCACGATCCGGTCAGAATCACGGTGCTCGGCATCCCCGGTTGGGCGGTGCTCTGGGTGCTGTCGGTTGCGGCGTTCGGTGTGTTCGGCTGGCGTGTGTGGCAGTTGATCGGGCTGCTGCGCCGGGCGCGGCCAGAGAACCGGTTCGACCAACTCGGCCAGCGCGTGCTGCGGTTCTGCCGTCATGTGCTGTTGCAGCCGCGCCTGTTCAACGAGCGCAGCATCGGCTTGCCGCACCTCGTGATCTTCTGGGGGTTCGTGTTGTACGTCATTTGCTTCAACTGGAGTCTCGTGCGTGGGCTGTTCCCGGTGTTGCCGATTCCGTACCCGGAGGAAGTCGCTGTGGTGGCGATGTTCCTCAAGGTGTTTGCGGTGCTTGTGCTGGTCTCGCTCGGCGTCGCGGTGGTGCGTCGGATCTTTTTCCCGCCGGCACATCTGCACTTGAGTTGGGACGCGAACCTGATCTTGTCGTTGATCGCGACGTTGATGGTGACAACGCTGCTCAACATGTGGTGGACGCACATGATCACCGTGTTGTGCTTCCTCGTTTATCTGCCGTACTCGAAGCATCTGCACCTGCTCGCGTCGCCGTTCAACGTCTTCTTCGGCAACCTCCGCCCAGCGGGCGACCTCAGCATCGCCGGCGGCAGCGAAGAACTCGCGTCGGGGTCGTCGAAGTGGAACGAGTTTACTTGGAAACAACTGCTCAGCGGGTTTTCGTGCGCCGAGTGCGGTCGTTGCGACCGCGCGTGCCCGGCGGCGACGGCAGGATTCCCGCTCGAACCGCAGCAGCTTGTCCAGAAGTTGAAGAAGCACACGATTCACGGGAACGGAGCCAAGTTGGTTGGCGAGACAATCACCGAGGACGAAATCTGGGCGTGCACGACGTGCATGTCGTGCATGGAACGTTGCGCGGTGCTCAACGAGCAGATTCCGATCATCGTGCAAATGCGCCGGCATCTGGTGGCCGAGGGGCAGATGGCGAAGACGTTGCAGGACGCGCTCCAGAATTTCAACCGCTACGGCAACTCGTTTGGCAAGTCGGACCGGATGCGGGCGAAATGGACACAGCCGCTCGGCTGGAAGGTCAAGGACGCCCGCAAGGAACCGGTGGAGTACTTGTGGTTCGTCGATGACTACGCGAGCTACGATCCGCGCATGGAGGAGATCACGCGCCAGACGGCGCGCCTGTTCCAGCAGGCCGGCGTTGACTTCGGCATCCTGTACGAAGGCGAACGCAACGCCGGCAATGACGTGCGTCGCGTCGGCGAGGAAGGTTTGTTCGAGATGCTTCGCGAGAAGAACCAACAGGCTTTTGCGAAGGCGCAGTTCCAGACGATCGTCACAACCGACCCACACGCTTACAACGCGTTGAAGAACGAGTACGACCTCAACGGCACGAAAGTGCTTCACTACAGCGAACTGTTCGACCGGATGATCCAAAGCGGAAGCTTGGTGCCGGTGAAAAAACTGGGGTTGAAGGCAACGTATCACGACCCGTGTTATCTCGGTCGCTACAACGACGTTTATGAACCGGCGCGCCGGGTCTTAAAGGCAGCGGGTGTCGAGTTGGTGGAGATGCCGCGCAACCGCTGCCAGAGTTATTGCTGCGGCGCCGGTGGCGGACGGATTTGGATGGAAGACACCGCGGGCGTGAAGGAACGACCGGCCGAGAGCCGCGTGCGTGAGGCGGCGGCGTTGGGCGTGAACGTGCTCGTGGTCGCCTGTCCGAAGGATTTGGTGATGTTCCAGGACGCGGTGAAGACCGCTGGCCTCGAAGGCAAACTCACGGTCAAGGATTTGACGGAACTCGTGCAGGAGGCACTGAAACCCTGAACGCCATGACGACAACTCTGCGCGGCTGCAAGCTGCACATGCCGATGGGGACGAAGCTGACGCTCAGCTTCCTGTCCATCATCGTCATCATCAGCGCGGTGTTCGTCATGGTTGGCATCCGGTTGATTGGCGACCGAGTGGTGGCCGAAGCGCAGGAGAAAGTCACGTTGGACCTGAACGCAGCGCGTGAGATTTATCTTGGCAAGCTCAGCCGGGTCAACGACGCGGTGCGGTTCACGGCTGACCGGTATCTCTTGTTGAACGCGCTTCTGTCCGGCAACGTCAGCCAGGCCGGTGACGAGCTGCGACGGATCAAGGACCGTGAAGGTCTTGATGTGTTGGCGGTCACCGACAAGTCCGGCACGGTCCTGTTGCGCACGAGCAATCCGCACGTGCGGGGCGACAGCGCGCGCGACGACGAATTGGTGCGCGCCGCGCTGGAACGAAAGGAAGCGATGGCCGGTACGACGATGGTGTCCGCGGAGGAACTGCGCAAGGAGTCGCCACTGTTGGCGGCGCAGGCGCGGTTCCAGTTCGTCGCGACTCCGAAGGCGCGACCGCGTCCTGAGACGGAGGAGACGGCGGGGATGATGTTGAAGGCAGCAGCGCCGATCTTCGATGCGCAGGGAAATGTTGTCGGGATTGTCTATGGCGGAGTGTTGTTGAACCGCAACTTCGAGTTGGTGGACAAGATCAAGCAGACGGTTTATCAGGACGTGGTCTATAAAGGCAACGACATCGGGACCGCCACGATCTTCCTCGACGACCTGCGCATCTCCACCAACGTCCGCAACGCCGACGGCTCGCGCGCCATCGGCACCCGCGTGGCCGAGGACGTGTACCAGCAGGTCGTGCAGGCCGGCAAGCCGTGGCTGGGCCGGGCGTTTGTGGTGAACGCGCATTACATTTCCGCCTACGAGCCGATCCGCAACCTGAGCGGAAAAATCATCGGCATCCTCTACGTCGGCGTGCTCGAACAAAGGTACACCGACATCAAACACCGCACCGTCATGGCGTTTCTCGGCATCACGCTGGCCGGCGCGGGCGGGTCGCTGGGGTTGTCGTTGTTCGTTTCCCGCAAAATCTCCGGTGCCGTCAGCAAACTGGTCTCCGCCTCCCGCGACCTGGCGCACGGCAATCTCGACGCGACGGTGGACATCCGTTCCAACGACGAACTGCACGATCTTGCCGACACGTTCAACTCGATGGCGGCGGCGCTGAAGAAGCGCGACGAGAAACTCAAGGAATTTGCCCGCACCAAGATCATGGAATCGGAGCGGCTCGCCATCATCGGCCAGTTGGCGGCGGGCGTCGCGCACGAACTCAACAACCCGATGCAAGGCATCGTGACCTACTCGCACCTGTTGCTGGAGGAAATGCCCAACGGCAACGCCAGCCGCGAACTCGCTCAAAAAATCGTCACGCAGGCCAACCGTTGCACCGGCATCGTCCGCGGCCTGCTCGATTTCTCCCGGCAGCGCAAACCGCAGAAACGCTCCATCAACATCAACAACGTCCTCAACGACTGCGTTTCGCTCGTGAAACACCAATCGTTATTCCACAACATCCAGATCCTCCCGTCGTTCACGTCCGACTTGCCGGCAGTGGTGGTGGATCCGACGCAGATGCAGCAGGTGTTCATGAACCTCATTATCAACGCCGCCGAGGCGATGAGCGGTGGCGGCCAACTCCGAGTCGCCACACGCCACAACGCCGGCGACAACTGCGTCGAGATTGACGTGACCGACACCGGCCACGGCATCAGCAAGGAAAATTTGGAGCGGATATTCGATCCGTTCTTCACGACGAAGGAAGCGACACACGGCACCGGGCTGGGCTTGGCGATCAGCTTCGGCATCATCAAGGAACATCAAGGGACCATTTCCGTCGAGAGCGAACCCGGCAAGGGCACGACGTTCACCGTCCGTTTACCGGTGGAGGAACACAGGGCATGAGCAAAGTCCTGTTGATTGACGACGAGGAAGTCGTGCTCGATTCCTGCACCCGGATGTTACGCGGCGGCAACTACGAGGTAAAGACCGCCATGGATGGCGCCAAGGGCGTCGCGCTCGCAAAGGAATTCCAGCCCGACCTTGTGATCGTGGACCTGAAGATGCCCGGCATCTCCGGCCTCGAAGTGCTCGAACAAATCCAGGCTCTCGACCCGACCATCTCCAGCATCATGCTCACCGGCTTCGCCACCGTTGGCAGTGCCGTGGACGCGATGAAGAAGGGCGCGTGCGATTTCCTGCCGAAACCGATCACGCCGGATGAGTTCCGTCTCGTTGTCGGCCGGGCGCTGGAACGACGTCGGCTGGTGTTGGAGACGCGGGCGTTGCGCCGCGAGAAGGAATTGCTGCGCGAGCAGTTTGCGGCCATCGTGTCGCACGAGTTGAAATCGCCGCTCGGTGCGCTCCAGCAGAACCTCTATGTGCTGGCCGAGGATCTTGCGGACAAGCTGACGGAGACGCAACGCCGGCAGTTGGAGCGGATGAAGGTGCGCGTCGCGGACTTGATCAACCTGATCCAGACGTGGCTGCGGTTGATGTCGGCGGACATCAGCAAGATCAAGGACAACTTCCAGCCCGTGCTGGTCAGCGCCGTCATCGCCAAGGCCGTCGAGAGCGTCCAACCGCACGCCATCCGCAAGAACATCGAGATTCAGGCCGGCGGAAACGGCCACGTGCAGGGCGACGTGGGTACGCTTGTGCAGGCGCTCGTGAATCTGCTCAACAACGCTGTCAAATATTCGCGCAGCGGCACGACGGTGCACGTGACAGCGACGGAGGAAGCAGGACAGGTCGCGATTACCGTGGCTGATCAGGGCATTGGGATCGCGGCGGAAGATTTGCCGCGCGTGTTTGAGGATTTCTACCGGGCGACGGGGACCGGCGAGCAAGGCTGCGGGCTGGGCCTACCCTTGAGCCGGCGCATCATCGAGGCGCACGGCGGAACCATTTCGGTGACCAGTGAACCCGGCAAAGGCAGCACATTCACGATCCGGCTGCCGGCGCTGACAACCAGTTAAGGAGACAAGATATGAGCAAAGCCAAACAACTGTTGATGATTGATGACGATCCCGATTTCGTCGAGGGGATTAAGGCGATCCTGACCCGCGCCGGCTATGTGGTCGAGGCGGCGTACAACCCGAAGACGGGCATGGAGATGTTGAAGTCGAAGACGTGGGACTTGATTCTGCTGGACGTGATGATGGGTCGCGGCGCCGAGGGGATCATGATCGCCCGCCAACTCGGCAAGGACCCGAAGCTGCGCGAGATTCCGGTGCTCATCATCACCGGCATCCGCGAACAGATCGCATTCCTGTTTCCTGGTGAACCGGTTCATCCGCATTTTGTCGCCACCGACGAGCTGATGGAAAAACCGGTCGAACCGAAGTTTCTGCTCGACCGGGTCAGCGCGTTGTTGAAGGCGGCGGAAGCCAAGAAAGCAAAGGCGAAGTAACCATGGCTGACAAACCCACATTCCGCGAAGAGATCGCCGGGGTGCTGCACGCTTCGATGGGTAATCCGCTCGACGTGTGCATGCAATGCGGCACCTGTTCGGGCACCTGCCCGGTGGCGTCGGGCGGGTTCATGGACAACAGCCCGCGCCGGATCATCGCGATGATCAACGCCGGCCTCAAGGAGCGCGTCCTGAAAAGCAACACCTACTGGTACTGCGCTTCCTGCTACCATTGCACCGTGCGTTGCCCGCGCGGCATTGACATCACTGAGTTGATGTACGGCCTGAAACGCTACACGGTCTGGCACTCCAAGACCCAGGAAGGCATGATCGGCCCGGTCTTCTCGGAGACGTTCGTGAAGATGATCGTCCGCACCGGCCGTTCGTTCGAGCCGGTGCTGGCCACGAGCTACCTGTTCACGCTCGGTGTCCCCGAGATGATCCAGGAAGCGCAGACCGCCACGAGCCTGATGCTGAAGGGACGATTGCCGCTGTTGCCGGCGCGGATCAAACGGCTCGACAACTTCAAGAAGGTCCTCAAACGCATCATCCCGCTGGGAGAAGGTGACGAATGAAGAAATACGCTTACTTCCCCGGCTGTTCGCTCGAAAAGATGGCGAAGAGCTATCACGACTCCGCCATCGAGACCCTGCGCCGGCTGGACGTTGAGATGGAGGAACTCGAAGACTGGAATTGTTGCGGCGCGACCGCGTACTTCCACGTGGACGAATTGCTGGCCTACACGCTCAGCGCCCGTAACATCGCGATGGCCGAGAAACAGCAACGCGACCTCGTCGCGCCGTGCAGTGGTTGCTACAAGAATATGTACGCCACCCGCGCCCACCTTCAGCACGAGCCGGCGCTGGCCGACCACATCAACTTCGCGCTCGAAGCCGACAACCTGAAGTTCAACGGCACGAGCGCCGTTCGCCACCTCATCGAGGTATTCGTGCAGGACATCGGGCTGGCCGCCGTGAAAGCGAAAGTCACGAAGCCGCTCAAAGACCTGCGCGTCGCGACGTACTACGGCTGCCAGATTCTGCGTCCACGCAAAGACCACGAGGATGTCGAGCAGGCGCATTTCTTCGAGGACTTGATGGCAGCCATCGGCGCGACGCCGGTGGATTTCCCGATGAAGCTGCGCTGCTGCGGCGGGGCGTTGATCATCACGAACCGCAAGGCCGCGCTCAGCCTCGTGAAGAATCTGTTGCAGAGCGCCGCTGCGGCGAAGGCTGACGTGATCGCCACGGCTTGTCCGCTTTGCCAGGTCAACCTCGAATGTTACCAGAAGTTGGTGAACCAGGAGTTCGGCACCAACTTCAATTTGCCGGTGATGTATTTCACGCAACTGATCGGGCTGGCGTTCGGATTGCCGCCCAAACCATTGGGGATCGGCACCGAGCTGGTCTCCGCCGAACCCGTCGTCTGCCACGCGCGCAGCAACCAGAAGGAGAACCTATGAAGAATCGAATTGGAGTTTATGTCTGCCACTGCGGCACCAACATCGCCGGCATGGTGGACGTGAAGGCGGTGGCCGAGTATGCCGCCACACTGCCCGGCGTGGTGGTGTCGCGCGACTACAAATACATGTGCTCCGACCCCGGCCAGGACTTGATCAAGCACGACATCAAGGACCACAAGCTCGACCGTGTCATTGTCGCGGCGTGTTCGCCGTTGTTGCACGAGCACACGTTCCGCAACGCGACCAAGCAGGGCGGCATCAACCCGTACTTCTTCCAGATGGTCAACGTTCGCGAACACGACGCGTGGGTCCACACCGACCGGGCCGCCGCGACTGTGAAAGCGAAAGACCTCATTCGCGCCGCCGTGCATCGCGTTCCGTTCCACAAGGCGCTGGAGAAAAAGGAAGTGCCCATCAAACCCGACGTGCTCATCGTCGGCGGCGGCATCGCCGGCATCCACGCGGCGTTGACGCTGGCCAACGCGGGCAAGAAGGTTTATCTCGTCGAGCGCGAACCGACCATCGGCGGCCACATGGCGAAGTTCGACAAGACATTCCCGACGCTCGATTGCGCCGCGTGCATCCTGACGCCGAAGATGACCAGCGTGAAAACTCATCCCAACATCACGATGTGGACGTACTCCGAGGTGACGAAGGTGGACGGCTTTGTCGGCAACTACAAAGTCACCGTGCGCCGCAATCCGCGCTATATCATCGAGGGCCTCTGCGTTGGTTGCTCCGAGTGCGTCGCCGCGTGCGTGTTCAAGGAACCGAAGTTCGCCGACGAGTTCAACCTCGGCCTCGGCAAACGCAAGCCCGTCTATCTGCCGTTCCCGCAGGCGACGCCCTTGGTCGCGCTCATTGACCCGGAGACCTGCATCCAGCTCAAGACCGGCAAGTGCAAGAAGACCTGCGTCGAGGCCTGCGGCGACCGCAAGGCCATTGACTTCGAGCAGGAAGCCGAGATCAAGGAGATCGAAGTCGGCACCATCATCCTCGCGACCGGCTTCAAAATCTTCGACTCGAAACGCATTCCCTACTACGGCTACGGCACCTACCCCGGCGTGTACACTTCGCTCGAAGTCGAGCGCCTCGTCAACGCCAGCGGCCCGACCGGCGGCGAACTCGTCCTGCGCAATGGCCAGAAACCGAAGTCCGTCGCCATCGTCCATTGCGTCGGCAGCCGCGACGAGAACACGAACAAATATTGCTCGCGTGTCTGCTGCATGTACTCGCTGAAGCTCGCGCACCTCGTCAAGGAACGCACCGGGGCCGAAGTCTATAACTTCTACATTGACATGCGGACCCCCGGTAAAGGTTTCGAGGAGTTCTACAGCAAAGTCTCCGGCGAAGGCGTCCATATGATCCGCGGCAAAGTCGCCGACGTCTTCCTCGAAAACCCGGCCGACAAGAGCGGCCGTCTCGTCGTGCAGGCGGAGGACACGTTGCTGAACATCATCCGCAAAGTGCCGGTGGACATGGTTGTGCTCGGCGTCGGCCTCGAAGCGCAGCCCGATGCCAACGACGTGCGCCGGCAGTTCAACATCTCCTGCTCGAACGAAGGTTGGTTCCTGGAACGCCACCCGAAGCTGGCGCCGGTGAACACGTTCACCGACGGCATCTTCCTCGCTGGCTGCTGCCAGGGACCGAAGGACATTCCCGACACCGTCGCCCAAGCCGGCGCGGCGGCGGCGGAGGCGCTGGCGTTGATTGACGCCGGGTCCGTCGAGCTGGAGCCGAACACGGCGTTTGTCGTGGAACAGGAATGCAGCGGTTGCAAGACCTGCATCCCGCTCTGTCCGTACACGGCGATCAGCCGCAACGAGGAAAAGAAGATCGCTGTCGTCAACGAAGCGCTCTGCAAAGGCTGCGGCACTTGCGTCGCCGCCTGCCCCAGCGGCGCCATCAAACAGAATCTCTTCGAGGACGACGAAATCTTCGAGGAAATCAACGGAGTGCTTGCCCATGTCTGAACCCACCACCACCACGTTTGAACCGCGCATCGTTGCGTTCTTCTGCAACTGGTGCACGTACACCGCTGCCGACCTCGCCGGCGTGTCGCGCATGAAATACGCGCCAAACATCCGCGTTATCCGGCTCATGTGTTCGGGCCGGCTCGACCCGCAGTTTGTGATGACGGCGTTCGCGAAAGGAGCCGACGGCGTCCTGATCGGCGGCTGCCATCCCGGCGATTGTCATTACGTCGAGGGCAACTACAAGGCGTTGCGTCGCGCGACGCTCCTGAAACGGATGCTCAACGATCTCGGCATCGAGGAGGACCGGTTCCGTCTTGAATGGATCTCGGCCAGCGAAGGCGACAAGGTCAAACACGTCGTCAACGAGATGGTCGAGAAGATCCGCGCGCTCGGCCCGCTCGACATGCCCGGCAAACACAAAGACTGGGACAAGGAAATGGAAGAATTGGAAGCCCACATCAATAACAGTCAGCAGGAGGAACCCGCCCATGTCCACTAAACCCAAAATCGGTTTCTACTGGTGCGCCAGTTGCGGCGGCTGCGAAGAGTCCGTCGTGGACCTCGCCGAGGACATCCTGATGGTCGTCGGGGCCGTGGACATCGTGTTCTGGCCCTGCGCGATGGACTTCAAGAAGAAGGATGTCGAAGCGATGCCGGACAAATCCATCGTGGCCACGCTGCTCAACGGCGCGATCCGTTCCAGCGAACAGGAGGAGATGGCGCACATGTTGCGTCGCAAGAGCCAGGTGCTCATCGCCTACGGTTCCTGCGCCCACACCGGCGGCATTCCCGGTCTCGCCAACCAGTGCACCCTCGAACGAATCATGAAGTACGTTTATGAGGAATGCCCGACGATGGTCAACGACCAGAAGACGCATCCGCAGACGCATTTCAAAGACGATGGCCGCGAAACGGAACTGCCGAAGCTCCGCAACGTCGTCCGCGCGCTCGACCAGGTGGTGGATGTTGACTACTACATCCCCGGCTGTCCGCCGCCGGCGAAGTTGCTCAAGGACGCAGTGCTCGCGCTGCTGAGCGGCAAGCTGCCACCGAAGGGCACCGTGCTCGCGCCCGACATCGCCGTCTGCCAGCAGTGCAAACGCAACGACACCAAACCACAGGACATCAGCCTTACCGAGTTCAAGCGGCCGCACCAGATCCTCGCCGATCCCGACAAGTGCCTGCTCGCGCAAGGTCTCCCGTGCATGGGCCCGGCCACGCGCGGCGGTTGCGACGCGGTGTGCGTCACCGGCAACATGCCCTGCACCGGTTGCTTCGGGCCTGTCAGCCATGTCCACGATCACGGCGCGAAGATTCTCAGCTACCTCGCTTCCACCGCCGCCGGCAAGGAGGAGAAGGACATCGGAAAGACGTTGGCCGGGATTCCCGACCCGGTCGGCACGTTCTACCGTTACGGTTTGGCCAAGTGCCAATTGAGGGGAAAGATCCATGCCACAGGAGAATCTTAAACCAATAGAGTCGAACGACTACCCCGGTTACTGGCGCGGGAAAACCCCGTGCTGGGTGATGCTGGGCTGCTCGAAATACGCGTACCAACGATGCGCCGCGTATCTGCATCCGGAGAGGCCATGCTGGGAGCACAAGATGACTTGTTCCGAAGAGATCCTGCACATCTCAAAGGATTGCCAGCATTGCATCGTCTATAAGGTTTACCACAGCCAAGACAACCAGGAAATAATAGACAGCTCCGCGTTTTATTGAAAGGAATCCACCATGAATGATCCCGTGAAACAGATTTGGAACCAAGGCCAACAAGCCGCCGCAGCCGCGTACAAAGCGCGCCGGGTCAGTATTGATCCGATCACGCGCCTCGAGGGCCACGGCAAAATTGACATTCACCTCGACGAGAAAGGCGACGTTCAACGCGCCTATTTCCAAGTGCCCGAGCTGCGCGGCTTCGAGGTCTTCAGCATCGGCCGGCCCGCCGAGGACATGCCGCAGATCACCTCCCGCATCTGCGGCGTCTGCCCGACCGCCCACCACATGGCCGGGACAAAGGCGATGGACGACCTCTACAAAGTCGAGCCGACCTCCGCCGCCAAGAAACTCCGCGAACTGGTGTATAGCACCTTCATGGTCGAAGACCACGCGTTGCACGTGTACATCCTCGGCGGCCCTGACTTCATCGTCGGCCCCGACGCGCCACCCGAACTGCGCAACGTCGTCGGCGTCATCGGAAAAGTCGGCGTCGAAATCGGCAAGCGCGTCATCACCACGCGCCGGCGGCTCCGCGAATTGATCGCTTACCTCGGCGGCAAAGTCATCCACCCCGTGCTCGGCCTCCCTGGCGGCGTCGCCAAAGGCATGTCCCCCGCCGACCTCCCGGCGTTCCAGCAGCTCGGCAAGGACGGCCTCGACTTCGCGCAGTTTACGCTTCAGGTTTTCAAGGACATCGTCCTCAAGAACGACGCCTACGTGAAGCTCATCACCTCCGACGACTACACTCACAAGACCTATTACATGGGCATGGTGGACGCCAACAACAAGGTCAACTTCTACGACGGCAAGATCCGCGTCGTCACCCCCGCCGGCAAGGAGTACGCCAAGTTCGACATCCATCAGTACAAAGACTTCGTGGCCGAACACGTCGAGCCGTGGAGTTACATGAAGTTCTGCTTCCTCAAGCCGGTTGGCTGGAACGGTTTCACTGACGGCGAGCAAAGCGGCATCTACTCCGTCGCCCCGCTGGCGCGCCTCAATGCCTCCGAAGGTTTTGCGACGCCGCTCGCGCAGAAAGCCTACGAAGAGTACTTCGCGACCCTCGGCGGCAAACCCGTCCATCACACGTTAGCCAACCACTGGGCGCGTTGCATCGAGATCATCTACGCCGCCGAACGCATGAACGAACTGCTCAATGACCCCGAAATCACCAGCAAGGACATCCGTTGCCTCCCGACGCAGAAGCCGACTGTCGGCATCGGCGTCGTTGAAGCGCCACGCGGCACGCTCATTCACGAATATCACACCGACGACAACGGCATCCTCACGAAAGCGAACCTCATCGTTGCCACCCAAGGCAACGCCGCCCGCATGGCGATGAGCGTCGAGAAAGCCGCCAAAGGTCTTATCCACGGCGGGAAGGTTGACCAAGGCCTGCTCAATAAAGTAGAAATGGCCTTCCGCGCTTACGACCCATGTCTTGGTTGTGCCACGCACGCCCTCGGCCAAACACCAATGATTGTGACCATCCGCGACCCGCGCGGCAACGTTGTGCAAACGTTGCGGCGTGACTGACGCTTGATGAACCTATTTTCTTAGGCAATCCACCACGCTACCGTCGGCGTCCACCAACTCGACGACCATCGGCATCTTGCCGATGGCGTGAGTCGCGCAGCTCAGGCACGGGTCGTAGCAGCGGATGACCGCCTCGACGCGGTTGAGCATTCCTTCCTTGAGCTTCTTCGCCTTCACGTATTTGCGGGCGACGTGCTGGACACCCTTGTTCATGGCGAGGTTGTTATGGCCGGTGGAAACGATGAGGTTCACCTTCTCGACCTTGCCGTCCTTGTTCACCCAATAATTGTGAATGAGCGTGCCGCGCGGCGCCTCGACGATGCCGACACCGACCGGATCCTGCGGCTGGTTCGACACGAGGATGTCGGTGCTGGTGATCTCTTTATCTTCGAGTAATTGCTGCACGCGCTCCAAACCGTAGAGCAGTTCGATCAGTCGCGCCCAGTGGAAATAGAATGAGCTGGTCTGCACCCGGCGTTTCTCGCGCCAGACCTTCAACTCGGCATTCGCCAGCGGCGTCGAGATGTGACTGCAAATGTTCAATCGCGCAAGCGGACCGACGCGGTACATGCCGTGCGGGTAGCCGAGCTTGGCGATGAACGGGAACTTCATGTAGCTCCACGGCTCGACCGCCTCGGCGACGTAATCGAGATACTTCGCGTTCGGCACCTGGTCGTGGATGATCTCGCCCTTCGCGTTACAGAACCGGAGATTGCCGTCGTACAACTCCAACGCGCCATCCGGCTGGATGATGCCCATGTAGTTGGAATCGAAATTCCCGAAGTCTTCGACCTCGGCGAGGTTCTTCGCGTGGTAGCCTTTCAACAGATCGAGCGCGATCTTCGCCGTCTCAAACGCCGCCGGCATGCCTTTCAGCATCGCGTCGCGTTGCTCGGCGGTGAGCGCCTTGTTGACGCCGCCGGGCACGGGAAAATCCGGGTGCACCTTCCGGCCAGCAACAGCCTTGATTACTTCCTGGCCGAACTTGCGGAGCAGGACGCCCTTAACGGCGAGTTCTGGCGCGGCGGCAACGAGGCCGATGACGTTGCGCTTCAACGGATCACTATCGAAGCCGAGCAACATATCCGGCGCGCTGAGGTGGAAGAAGCTGAGGGCGTGCGACTGGATGAATTGTCCCATGTGCATCAACTCGCGCAGCATCTTCGCCGTGCGCGGAATGGTGCGGCCGGTGATGGCGTCGCACGCCTTGGCGCTGGCGAGCAGGTGGCTGACCGGGCAGATGCCGCACGTGCGCGGCGTGATGTTCGGCATCTCGGTGTAATGCCGGCCTTCACAGAACTTCTCGAAGCCGCGGAACTCGACGACGTGGAAACGCGCGTCATCCACGTTGCCGCGGGCGTCAATGTGAATGGTGATCTTCGCATGTCCCTCGATGCGGGTCACGGGATTGATGAGGATGGTCTTGCTGGTCATTCTAGTCGTACCTCATGTTCTTCTCATTAAATTGCGGGATGCGCCCGGCGAGCAACTCGGTGAGCGCAAACCAGATGCAGTCGGCGTCGGGCGGACAACCGGGGATGTGGAGATCCACCTTCACAATCTCCTGAAGCGGGTGCGCCTTTGGCAATAGCTTCGGCACAATCGGGTCGTTCGGGATGCAGGCGATCTTGGTGCTCTCGGTCTGCTCATAGGCGCGGCTGAGGCACTCCTTCAACGCAAACTGGTTCCGCAACGACGGCACGTTGCCCGTCACCGCGCAATCGCCGAGCGCGATGAGCACCTTGCAACGCTCGCGCAGCATCTTCAACTCGTGTTCCTGGTCGGTGTTGTTAACGCAGCCCTCGACGATGCCGACGTCCACGTACGGCATGTCCTTGACCTTGATGTCCACGATCGGGCTGAACAGGATGTCCACGTGCTTGACCAATTCGAGGATCCGCTCGTCAATGTCGAGCAACGACATGTGGCAGCCCGAACAGCCGCTCAACCACATCGTCGCCACTTTTACTTTTCCGTTTGTGCTCATGCGTAAACGTTCTCCAAAATCGCTTTGTCATCGCGCGCCTCGCCAGCGACGGGCAACACGGGCCGCAGTGGCAACTGCCGGCCTTCAAGATTCGTCACGGTGCCGGACTTCTCGCACCAGATGGTCGCGGGCAACACGACGCTCGCCTTCTCGGTCAACGCCGACTTGTAGCTCGCCTGCACGACGACGCACTCGATTTGTTCAAGCAACGCCGGGACGTGTTTCTCTTCGAGCAGGCTGGCGCCGCCGTCGGGCGCGTCGCTGGCGACGATGTGCAGGAATTTCAACGGCTTCGCGTCGAGCCACGGGCCGACCTCCTCGACCGCCGGGATGCCGGTGACGATGCGGCTGCGCGGGAGACCGAGCAGCAACGGTTCGCCGCTGCCGGCGTTGGTTTCGAGAATCCCGATGAGGCGTTCCATCACGGTGACGCCGATGGGCGTCATCGCGTTGGGGCCATAGACAATCGCCGGGCGTTGTGTGTTGGCGAGCGTGGCTTTGACCTTGTCCCAGAGTTTGCTTTCGAGGCTGACGACGTTGGCGGCAACGTCGGCGTATTGATCCAAATCGCTCTTGCGGGCGTGGAAGATCAACAGTTTCGCGCCGGTTTTGCGGACGGCGATACGGATGCGGGCGGCGACAACGCCGTTGTCGAGGCTTGGTTGCGCGCCGAGGACGATGATGGCGTCGGCGTCCTGCAACTTCTGCATTGCGCTGTCGCTGAACTTCGGCTCGGCGCAGAGCGCGGCTTCGTTGGCGCCGACGAACATAGCAACCTGGCCGAGTTTGGCGGCGGCGGCAGCGACTTCGTTGGTGACGCGCGGGGCGAGGAGCAACGCTTTCTCCGCTTTCTTGACCTTCGCGCCTTTCTTGACGGCGGCGAGGGCTTCAGCCCACGTCGCGGGTTTGCCTTTGACGAGCGGCGTGGTGATCCGGTCGCGCGGCTCGGCCCAAGTCTCGTACCGGCCCTTGACGCAGAGGTGGCCTTTGTTGACCGAGCTGTCGGGATCGCCCCAGACGTTGACGATGCGATTTTCTTTCGTGTGCACCATCAAGCCGCAACCGACGGGGCACTCCGTGCAGGTCGTGAACACCTGTTTGCAACTGGTCCACTGGCCGCGGAACGCAGTGGCTTTGTCGAAGAGCGAACCGGTCGGGCAACTCACGACACACGCGCCGCAGCTCGTGCAAGTCTCGGACTTGCCGAACGTCGTGTTCATGTCCACGACGATCTGGTTCTTGCTGCCGCGGAAGCCGACGTCGAGCGTGTGGACGCCTTCGATCTCGTCGCAGGCACGGATGCAACGCGTGCAGAGGATGCAGCGGTTCTGGTCGAGGCCAAAATACTTTGCCGTCAGGTCAATCGGCATCGCGGGGTAGAGGTACGGGTAGCGGATGCCGGTGATGCCGTGGATCATGCCCTGGTGCTGGAGGCCGCAATCGCCCTTGTTGTACTGGCACATCGGGCAGATGTGGTTGCGTTCGCTGAAGAGCAACTCCAACGTTGCCTTGCGCATCGCCACGAGCCGGTCGCTGTGCGTGGTGATTTTCGTGCCGTCCACTGCCGGCGTGGCGCACGAGGGAGCGACTTTCGGACTGCCTTCGATTTCGACAACGCAAAGACGGCAGCCGCCCCACGGCGTCAGTCCCTTGAGGAAGCAAAGCGTCGGGATGTAGATGTTGTTAGCGCGGGCGATGTCGAGGATGGTCTGGCCCTGTTCGCCTTCGCAGACCTGGCCGTTGATGGTGATGGAGATTTTCTTGGGGGCAATCATGGTTTACTTCGCCTCCACTTTGATGTCGCAACGCAGGCAGCGCAGGCACTCGGCCTTCGCCTGCCACTCGGTGAACGTCGGCGAGACTTCGGTGTTGCCGACGCGCTGTTCGGGCGGAATCGCGCGCGCGGGATTGCGCGCGCCTCCTTGCGACGGCGGCGGAATCGTCTGGTCATACTCGAACTTTGGCCACAACTCCTCGAACCGGTCGAGTCCCGTCAACGCGCGGTCAATCTGCTTCGCGGCTTTCTTGCCGTAGCCCATCGCCGTCGCGACATTCGCGGCGCCGGAAACGTAATCGCCGCCGGCATACACTTTCGGGTTGCTCGTCTGGAGCGTCCACGGGTCAACTTTTCTCGCATCGAATCCAAGCTGAAGCGTGCTGTCCGGCTTCTCGCCGATGGCTTTGATGATGGCGTCGCACGGAATGAGGTACGTGTCCTTCGTCACGACCGGCACGCGCCGGCCTTTCGAGTCGTGCTTGCCGGGGATGGTCTTGGCGACTTCGAGGCCGGTGAGTTTGCCGGTCTTGTCGGTCACGAGCCGTAACGGCGCGGCCATCGTGATCAGCTTCGCGCCTTCTTCGAGCGCCTGCTCGACTTCCTCGCTGATAGCCGGCATGTCTTCGCGGGTGCGCCGGTACACGATCGTCACGACCGCGCCCTGGCGCATCGCGGTGCGCGCGGCGTCAATCGCCGAGTTGCCGCCGCCGATGACGAGCACCTTCTCGCCGAGCTTCTTCGGCTTCACGAGGTACGACAACGAAGAGTAGAGACCTTTCGCGTCGTCGCCCGGAACACCGAGCGCCTGTTCTTCCCACGTGCCGACGCCGACGAACACGGCGTCGTGCTCCTTGGTGAACTTGTCGATCTTGGTCAGCTTGGTGTTGAACTGGAATTTGACTCCCGCGGCTTTGATGAGCGCGATTTCCTTGTCCACGATCTTCTTCGACAGCCGGTATTCGGGCAGCGCGTAGCGCAACATGCCGCCGGCGTCAGCGGCCTTCTCGAAGACAGTGACTTTGTGTCCGAGCAGCGCGAGATAAAACGCCGCGCTCAGCCCGGTCGGACCGGCGCCGATGACGGCGATCTTCTTGCCGGTGGATTTCTGTTTCCGTTTGAGGATGCGCTTCAAAACTTTCTTTGCGATGGCGCCCTCGTAGGCGATGTCGGCGATGTAGCGGTGCGTCTCGCGCATGTTGATCGGCGCGTCCGCGCCGGCGCGCCGGCAACGGATTTCGCACGGGTGCTGGCAGACGCGGCCGGTCGAGGCGGGCAACGGATTGTCCATCACGACCTGCTCGAAGGCGTCCTCGATGCGGTCTTCCTTGAGCAACTGGAGGAAGGCCGGGATGTTCATGTTGAGCGGGCAGGTGTTCTCGCACGGCGAGGTGGCGAGCGCCGAACAAACGCCAGCAACACACCGGTGTTCGCGGATGTGCTGCTCGTACTCGTGCCGGAAATATCGGAGCGTCGTCAGGACCGGGTTCGGCGCGGTCTGGCCGAGGCCGCAGAGGCTGGCGTCCTTGACGGTCACGCAGAGGTCTTCGAGCAACGTGAGGTCGCTGAGTTGGCCTTCACCGCGAGTGATTTTTTCGAGGAGGCCGAGCATCTGCTTCGTGCCGACGCGGCACGGCGGGCATTTGCCGCAGGATTCGTCGCAGCAGAATTCGAGGAAGAACCGGGCGACGTCCACCATGCACGAATCTTCGTCCATGATGACCATGCCGCCGGAACCCATGATCGAGCCGAGTTTTTGGAGCGACTCGTATTCGACCGGCGTGTCGAGGTGCGCGGCCGGAACGACGCCGCCGGACGGACCGCCGGTCTGGACGGCTTTGAATTGTTTGCCGTTGGGGATGCCGCCGCCAATCTCGTAAATGATCTCGCGCAACGGCGTGCCGAACGGAACCTCGGCGAGGCCGGTGTTCTTGATCTTGCCGGCGAGGGCGAAAACCTTGGTGCCTTTCGTGCGCTCGGTGCCGATGGCGGAATACCACGCGGCGCCTTTGCGGATGACGACCGGCACGGCGGCCCAAGTTTCGACATTATTTATGTTGGTCGGTTTGCCCCAGAGGCCGCGCTGGGCCGGGAACGGCGGACGCGGCATCGGTTGGCCGCGGCGTCCTTCGATGCTGCGCATGAGCGCGGTTTCCTCGCCGCACACGAACGCGCCGGCGCCGATGCGGAGTTCGAGGTCGAAGTTGAAACCTTTCTCGAAAAGATTTTTGCCGAGCAAGCCGAGGTTGTAGGCTTGCTCGATGGCGATCTGGAGGCGTTTGATGGCGAGCGGATACTCGGCGCGGATGTAGATGAAGCCGCGGTTCGCGCCCATCGCGTAGCCGCCGATGGCCATGCCCTCAATGACGCGATGCGGGTCGCCTTCGAGGACCGCCCGGTTCATGAACGCGCCGGGGTCGCCTTCGTCGGCGTTGCAAATGATGTATTTCGGGGAAACGGGTGCGCGAGACATCAATTCCCATTTCACGCCGGTCGGGAACCCGGCGCCGCCGCGACCGCGCAGTCCGCTGGCTTTGACTTCGGCGATGACTTGCTCAGGCGTAAGCGTGGTCAGGACTTTGCCGAGCGCCTCGTAACCGTCGCGAGCGACGTATTCGTCAATCTTCTCGGCGTCAATGAGGCCGCAGTTTTCGAGGATGATCTTGGTCTGCTTGGCGAGGAAGGCGAAGTCGCGGGCGGTGGTGACAAGGTTGTCGCCGATTTCAGATTTCGGCAGCAATCGCTCGCAAGGCCGGCCCTTGACGAAATGCTCCTCGACCAGGTCCGGCACGTCGAGCGCCGTGACGCGCTGGTAGAACGTGCCGTCGGGCAACACGAGGATGACCGGGCCGAGGTCACAAGGCCCCATGCAGCCGGTGACGGTCATTTGGACTTCCTCGGCGAGGTTGCGTTTCTTGAGTTCAGCGACGAGCGCATCCTGAACTGCGTGGCAGCCCGAGCTGAGACAGCCGGCGCCGCCGCAAACCAAAACGTGTGATCGAATCATTTCGGGGTGACTCCGGTTACTTCTGTTTGCCGACGGCGAGTTTCTCGACCTTCTTGCCCTTCTGGAGGTGCTCGGCGACGATCTGCTTGGCTTTCTCGGCGTCGAGGCGGGCGTAGGTCGTCTTGTCGCCGCTGGCTTCCTCGATCTGGATGACCGGCTCGATGTCCTCGAGGCCGTGCTCGCCGGTGACGCGAACTTCCACGTCGTCGAGGCCGCGCTTCTCGATCTCGTCGAGCATCGTCTTCATCACATCGCGTGCGCCGGCGGCGATGCCGCTGGTGCCCATGCTGACGACGACGCGATATTTCTTGCCACTCTCGCGCAAGGCGACCTGCTTCTGGGCTTTTTCTTTGAGCTGTTTGAGTTGTTCAAGGTTCATGATGTTTTCTCCTGTGAGCTGAATTGAAATTTTTCTGTGTCGGTTTGGTAATGGAGGCGAACGTCAACTTTCGGATTGGCGGCGCAGAGGGTGAGGATGGTGGCGTTGAGGTCACCGAGCGCGGGGCGGTCAATGTGGGTGAGCCGCATCGAGGCGGTGACGCTGGCGCCTTTGCCGGGGGCGCTGCCGATGTGGAAATGTCCGCCGCACATCTCGGCGGTCTGACGCAACAGGGCGAGACCGAGGCCGATGTTTTTCTTGCGGCTCCGTTTTGTGGTGCCGCCCCGCAACGTCGCGATGTCCATGCCCTTGCCGTTGTCGCGGACGCGCAGGATGAGCCAGTCGCGTTTCTGGCTTTCCAGGACGCTGATCTCAACCTTGCTGGCGTTGGCGGCGAGTGAGTTCATCGCGATGTCGAGAATGTGCAGTGACAGCTCCTCAAGCATATTTTTTCAACTCGGTCTTCGCGAGCTGTGGGATCTTGTCGGCTTGAAGTTTGCCGTACACGTCGTCGCCGACGGCGATGGCCGGGGCGAGGGCGCAGGCGCCGATGCAACGGGCGGTCGTGAGGCTGAAGAGGCCGTCCTTGGTGGTCTCGCCTTCCTTGATGCCAAGTTCTTTCTCGATGGCGGCCATGATGGCGTCGGCGCCGCGGACGTGGCAGCCGGTGCCGCGGCAAACCATGATGGTGTGTTTGCCGCGCGGCTTCATCGTGAAAAGGTGATAAAAGGTGACGACGCCATAGACGTGGGAGAGCGGCAGCTTCAGCGCGGTGGCAACGTAGCGGATGACATCGGCGCTGAGGTAGCCGAACATTTGTTGCGCGGCATGGAGGATTTGGATGAGCGCGGTCGGTTCGTGGTTGTAGCTCTCGATGGTTCTATCGAGGTCGGCAAAGCGGGGATCGCCGCTGGGGTGCGTGGTGTCCATCGCGGCAAGGCGCGCGGACTGGGTGATTTGTTGTTGGTCGCTCATCGTAGTCCTGCCTCCCAGAGTTTGCCGGCGGCCTCGTAGCTGTTCAGTGGCGTGGTGAAAACGGTCACGCCGGATTCCTCGGCCTCGGCAAGTGTTTGCGGGTCAAGTTTGCGTCCTCGAGTAATCAATACGGCGGAAATGTCTTTCATGCTGGCGACGGAGACGACATTGCGGTGTATCTGAATGGTGATCCATAGCACGTCGGTTTGGGCACTGGCAAGCACATCGCTGAGCAGGTCGCCGACGTAGCAGCCGCGGACCTGGATGTCGGCGTTGCCGGTCAGCAGTTCGGCCTGTAAAGGGCTTAGTAGTTCTTTGATGATCATGATGTCGCCTTCTTCAAGTCAATCTCTGCATGTAGATGAGTGCCAATGCCAAGTTCGGTGCGCACCTTGAAACGGTCGGCGCATTTTTTCATGTTGGGCAAACCCATGCCGGCGCCGAAGCCGAGCTGGCGGGCGAGCGGCCCGGCGGTGGACCAACCTTCCTGCATGGCAAGGTCGAGTTTCTCAATGCCGGGGCCTTGGTCCACAGCGTCAATGATGACGCGGTCCGGTTCGATGACGGCGCGCAGTTCGCCGCCGATGGAGTGGATGATGATGTTGGTCTCGGCTTCGTAGGCGACGATGGCGGCGCGCCGGCGCGCTTCTGGATCAATGCCGCGCTGGCGCAGCGCTTCGCGCATGCGCTGGGAGACTTTGCCGGCGCTGTCGAAATCGCCGGACTTGATGGCGGTGCGCAGGACGAGGCGGTGGGCTTTTTCATCGGCTTGACGTTCGGCGACGAGGGCGGCTTCGTGGGCGACCGCTTCCTCGGCGCGTTTTTCGAGGTGGTGGACGAGAGCGTTGGAGATGTCGCCGCGGGTGATAATGCCAACCAGCCGTTCCTGTGCGTCGAGGACCGGGAAGCGTCCGAAGCCGTAACGGTCAAATTCGGCCACGGCGCGCACCAGTGTGAAGTGATCGCGCAATGTAATAGGATCACGCGCCATCCATTTATCGGAGGGATCGTTGATGTGACCTTTGTCGAGGGCGTTGATGATGTCCTCAATGCTGACAACCCCGAGTAGTTGGTCGTCTTGAGTAATGGGTACACCGGAGAAGCGGTGTGTTTTCATCACGTGCTGGATGCTGCGGAGCGAGTCGGAAGGGCGCGCGGTAATCGGATCTTTGTGCATGGCGTCGCGCACGCGCAATTCATAGACAAGCAACTGGGCGAGTGTCACCTTGCGCCCATCTGAGGCACTTGTAATCCGCTCCATGACGGGGAGGGTGTCCATCGTCAATCCCTGCTCGTTTAGGAGAATTCCCCACCGGGGAACCGCACGCCGGACCGTTGTTGTTTCACCCCGTTTGTGATAGTTCGACGCCCGACGGCGGTTCCCCAAGTGATGGAATGAGTGGTTGCTGCTGAAAAAGTCGCGGTCGGTGGCAACTTCGCCGGAGCGCCGGTTGGACCGGCGCCGAAACGGGCGCAGGCATAAGTGGCCGTGATGCCGTGGGTGTCCGTGTTGGTGACGATGGCGAAGCACATGCCATTCGGCAATGGATGGCGTAGGATCCCGACCGCGAAATTTGTATGGTGAATAGCCATTGATTATCCGTGCTCTAGCAACGCGCTTGCCACCTTCAAGATACTGAGTGGCGACGTTACATAAGTGCCTTTTATCAAGCGAAATAGAAACATACGTGTACTTTTATCTTTCGACGCTCAAGACCGGTTTACCGACAAGCTGTCAACGACCAGCCGTCTGATTGACAAGCTGACCGGAAAGATGAACTTTTCATAACGTAAGTCAACTCAACACGACCAGCGAAAACCTGAACGAACAGATTGGCTCTTGCTCTGGGCTGTGCGACAAAAACCTGTTTGCATGGTCGCAGTGCTCTGGTAGCATACGCGGGCAATGCTCAATCCAATACTTGCTGCTTCAATGTTTACCGGTCTGGACTGGTTCGTCATTGCCGCCTACTTCGGCCTGCTACTCGGCATCACGTGGTGGTGCGTGCTCAAGAACAAGGACACCGCCGATGATTACTTCCTCGCGGGCCGGCATCTCGGCTGGTGGATTGTCGGCGGCTCGATCTTCGCTTCCAACATCGGCTCCGAACATCTCGTCGGTCTCGCTGGCTCTGGCTGCACCGACGGCGTGGCGATGGCCCACTTTGAACTGCACGCGTGGTGCCTGCTGGTGTTGGCGTGGGTGTTCGTGCCCTTCTACACGCGCTCGAAGGCCTATACGATGCCGGAATTCTTGGAGAAACGATTCACGCCTTCAGCACGCTGGGTTCTGTCCATCATCTCGCTCATTGCTTACATCCTGACAAAACTCGCCGTCGGCATCTACGCCGGCGGCGTGGTGTTTGGCACACTCTTGCCGGAACTACAGGTGAACATTGGCAGTCTCCACCTCGACAGTTTCTGGGTCGGCTCGCTCGCCGTCTTAGCAGCAACCGGCGCGTACACTGTTGTCGGCGGCCTGCGCGCCGTGGCGTACACGGAAGCGATTCAGACCGTGATCCTCATCATTGGCTCGGTGTTGGTGACCGTCTTCGGCTTGCAGAAACTCGGCGGCTGGAGTGAACTGCGCGCGGCGTTACCCGCTGACTTGTTCAACCTCTGGAAACCGCTCGTGCCCGCCGGCATCGAGGGGACTTGGGCACCGGTGAAAGAGACGGGACGGATGGCATGGTATTTCAACGGCCATTTCCCGTGGCTCGGGATGTTGTTCTGCGCGCCAATCATCGGCCTCTGGTACTGGTGTACGGATCAATACATCGTCCAACGCACGCTCGGCGCGCCGAGCGAACGCGAAGCGCGTCGCGGCTCGATCTGCGCCGCGTTCCTGAAGCTGCTTCCCGTCTTCATCTTCATCATTCCCGGCATGATTTGCATGGCGTTGACGCTCTCCGGTAAAGTGCCGGAATTCCGTCAACTGCTCGGCGCGACCGGCAAAGCCGATGCCGACGCCTGCCAGGCGGCGTTTCCGCTGATGGTCGCGCACGTGTTGCCGGTCGGATTGCGCGGCGTCGTCGTTGCGGGATTGCTTGCGGCGTTGATGAGTTCGCTCGCGGGCGCGTTCAACGCCTGCTCGACACTGTTTACCGTTGACCTCTACGAGAAATTCCGCCCGGGCGCGTCGCAGGAACGATTGGTTCACATCGGACGAATCGCCACGCTGGTGATGGTGTTCATCGGCATGATGTGGATCCCCGTCATCAAAGGCTCGAAGGGTCTCTACTTTTACCTGCAAGCCATGCAAGGTTATCTCGCACCCCCGATCTTCACCGTGTTCTTCCTCGGCGTCTTCTTCAAGCGCCTCAACGGCAAAGGTTGCCTTGCCGCGCTCATCTCCGGCTTCGTGCTGGGCGTCATCCGCCTCGCCGTGGACACGCCCGTCATGCTCGGCATGAAAGGCTTCGAGCACGGGTACACGCCCGGCTCGTTGCTCTGGGTCATCAACAACATTTACTTCCAATACTTCAGCCTGCTGATCTTCATCGTTTCCGTCATCGCAATGGTCGTTGTCAGCTACATGACCGCCGCGCCGTCAGATGATCAGATCCGCGGGCTGACCTTCGCCACCACAACCCCCGAACAAAAGGCCGCAACCCGCGCCAGTTGGGATAGCTGGGACGTCATCGCTTCCGGCATCGTGCTGGTGCTGATCTTGGCCGCTTACCTGTACTTCCGAGGATAACAAACATGAAAACACTGTTCATCACACTCACACTGACCGCGTCAGCATTCGCCGCCGACTTCACTTCCCTGTTCGACGGCAAGACCCTCAAAGGCTGGGAAGGACGCCCCGAATTCTGGAGCGTCAAGGACGGTGTCATCGTCGGCAAGTCCACCAAGGAAACGGTCGTCCAAGAAAACACCTTTCTCATCTGCAAAGCCGGCGAGTTCGGCGACTTCGAGCTTCACGTGCAGTTCAAACTCGTCGCCGACAACGAAAAAGGCTGGGCCAACTCCGGCATCCAGTATCGCAGCAAAGTCGTGAAGCCGGAGTATTGCGTCGTCGTCGGTTATCAAGCCGACATGGAAGGCGGCAAGAACTACACCGGCATCCTCTACGAAGAAAAAGGCCGCGGCATCCTCGCCAAGCGCGGCGAGAAAGTCGTCATCAAGGAGAACGAAGGCGCGAAGAAACCGAAGATTGAAAAGACCGGCTCCGTCGGCGATTCCGATGCGATTTACGCGGCCATCAAGCAAGGCGACTGGAACGACTACGTCATCATCGCCAAGGGCAATCGCCTCCAGCAGTTCATCAACGGCAAGCAGACCGTTGACGTGACCGACGAAACCACTGTCGGCGCCAAGACCGGCATCATTGCGTTCCAGATGCACAAGGGCGAGCCGATGACCGTCTGCTTCCGCAACATCAAGATCAAGAAACTCTGAGCGTCGTCCCTCAGCGCGCCAACATCACTACCCGCAAGCCGCTGTGGTTGTAGCGAAGCGATGGGTCGTGGCTGCGGCGGTACGCCGACCGGCTATCCGAGGCACTGTTGAACCACGAACCGCCGCGCAACACCCGGACCGACCCGGTCGCAGCACCGGTTGGATCAGTGGCCGATTTGGCACTGTACTCTCCATGCCAATCCTGACAGTATTCCCAAATGTTGCCGTGCATGTCGTACAAGCCCCATGCATTCGGTTTCTTCTGCCCGACAGGATGCGTTTGTCGCTCGCTGTTCTTATCGAACCAAGCGTAGTCGCTCAATTTGTCCGGGCTGTCTCCATAGGAATACTCGGTCTTGGTTCTGGCCCGGCACGCATACTCCCACTCGGCGTCCGTCGGCAGCCGGAACGTCTGGCTTGGCACTTTTCCTTGCAACGCCTCCAGAAACTTCTGGCAGTCGTCCCAACTCACCGACTCAACCGGGTTCCTCGCGCCCTTGAACTTGCTCGGATTGCTGCCCATGACTTTCTCCCACTGCTCCTGTGTCACCTCGAACTTGCCGAGGTAGTACGGCTTCGTAAGCGTCACTCGATGCACCGGCTTTGCATTGCTGATCTTGTCCGACCCCATCATGAATGAGCCGTCAGGGATGAGAACGAATTCCATCTTCACACCGTCGCCAAGGTCAACAGCCATTTCCTTCAACCCCGACACTTGTGTCGGGGCTGGCGGCGACGGTCGGGGCGCTGAGGCCCCTCCCACACTCGGCGGGACAACAGGCTTGCCCGGCGCTGTCGTCATGAAGAACGCACCGGCAGTCAGGTCGTTGATCTTCGCCAGTGTCTTGATCTCGCGCAGCACGGCGATGTTCTGCGCTCCCACCGATGCGTCGCATCGCAACTCTTGTAGCGGCGCGCCTTTGAGCGGACTGAGGTCAGTGACGCGCGAGTTTTGACACCAGAGCACTTTGAGCGGCATTCCTTCCAGCGGTTTGAGATCGCCGACTGCCGTGTCGTTGCAGCCCAGCACGGTCAATTTCATTCCCGCCAACGGCGAGAGATCGCTGACCAGCGTTCCGCCGATGCTCAACTCCGACAGCGGCATCCCCGCCAGCGGCGAGAGGTCTTTCACCGGATTGTTCAGGCAATACAGGCTCTTTAACGGCAACCCTTTCAATGCCGACAAATCGCTCAACACACCTTTCCGGTCTGCTGTCCACGGCGACAGCGTCAGCTTTTTCAACCACGGCAACATGCCCAGCGGCGTCAGGTCGGTGACGCCATCCGTGGAGAGTGTCAACTCCGTGACGGCACCCGCTTCGATTTTGTGGGAGCACTTTCCATCGAAACCCCGATTGAGTTCACTGAGTTTGATCAGGAAGGGGTCAAATGGTTTCTCCGCCGCACCGGCTGCCAACGCCGCGAGCATCAAGACGACAAGAACACGTATGGTTTTCATACAGATCAGTTCTCTGTTTCGGTTGGCATCGTATGAAACTGCCTGCGCCCGCACAAGGCGAAAGAAGCGTAGAGCGCCCCGACCCGGAGGCGGTGACGCCCCAGCGGGCCGGGATGGGTTTCCTACTTCAACCCCAGCTTCTTCTTTACTTCCGCGAGCGAATACGTTGGCGTACCGGCGTTCTGCGCACGCGCTTCCAACAGATCGAGCGAGTCGAGCAGGTCCTCGACTTCGTCGCGCATTTCGCGCACCTGCCGCAGAATCTGCTGGCGCTGTCGTTTCAAACTGGTGGCGGTCATTGTGCTAATCATAAATCTCCCGGCGATTGCCGATCTTCTGGATCATGATCTGGTCGCCGAGTACGTCAAATAAAACCCGGTAGTCGCCCATCCGCAAGCGAAAACCGTGCTCGGCGTTATGCAGCGCCTTCACATCGCCGGCCAACCCGAATTGCAGCCGTTCGATCTTGCGCGTGATCTGCGCCGCATGCCGGCCCGGCAACTCCGCGAGCGTATCCAGCGCCTGCTGCGAAAACCGAATCTCGTAGTGCCGACCGTTCACGGCGCACTTCTAGCGCCCTGCGCCACGGCGGTCAAGGAGCAAAGCCGTAAGCGACAAGCGTCAGCGCGCCAACATCACCACCCGCAAGCCGGAGTGGTCGCGGAGATCTGTCGTGGCGTAGTAGAGGCGGCGGGCGGAGCGGCACCACGATGCAGAGTAGCGCCAAGAACCGCCGCGCAACACCCGGGACGACCCGGTCGCAGGTCCGGTCGGATCAGTGGCGGATTTGGCAGTGTACTCTCCGTACCAATCCTGACACCATTCGCGAACGTTGCCGTGCGTGTCGTACAAACCCCATGAGTTCGGTTTCTTCTGCCCCACAGGATGAGTCTTGTCCTGGTTGTTTTCTGTGAACCACGCGTAGTCACGCAATTTGTCCGGGGCGTCTCCGAAGCAATAATCCGTCTTCGACTTGGCGCGACACGCATATTCCCACTCCGCCTCAGTCGGCAAGCGGAATGTCTGGTTTGGCACTTTTTGTTTCAATGCCTCCAGAAACTTTTGGCAATCATCCCAACTCACGCATTCTACCGGATTCTTCGCGCCCTTGAACCGGCTCGGATTGCTGCCCATGATTCTCTGCCATTGCTCTTGTGTGACCTCGAACTTGCCGAGGTAGAACGGCTCGCTAATCGTCACCCGATGCACTGGCTTCGCGTCGCCGATCTTGTCCGACCCCATCATGAATGAGCCATCGGGGATCGGAACAAATTCCATCTTTACGCCGTCGCCAAGGTCAACAGCCATTTCCTTCAACCCCGACACTTGTGTCGGGGCGCTGACGGTCGCTTTGGGCGGGACAACCGGCTTGCCCGGCGCTGTTGTCATGAAAAACGCACCGGCAGTCAGGTCGTTGATCTTCGCCAGCGTCTTGATCTCGCGCAGCACCGCGATGTTCTGCGCTCCCACCGCGGCGTCACAGCGCAACTCCTGCAGCGGCGCGCCTTTGAGCGGGCTGAGGTCAGTGACACGCGTGTTCTGACACCACAGCACTTTCAGCGGCATTCCTTCCAACGGTTTGAGATCGCCGACTACCGTGTCGTTGCAGCCCAACACGGTCAATTTCATTCCCGCCAACGGCGAGAGGTCGCTGACGAGCGTCCCGCCGATGCTCAACTCCGTCAACGGCATCCCCGCCAGCGGCGAGAGGTCTTTCACCGGGTTGTTCAGGCAATACAGGCTCTTGAGGGGCAGCCCTTTCAATGCCGACAAATCGCTCAACACACCTTTCCGGTCCGCTGTCCACGGCGTCAGCGTCAGCTTCTTCAACCACGGCAACAGGCCCAGCGGCGTCAGGTCGGTGATGCCATCAGTGGAAAGTGCCAACTCCGTGACCGCGCCCGCTTCGATTTTGTGGGAGCACTTTCCGTCGAAAGACCGATTGAGTTCACTGAGTTTGATCAGGAAGGGGTCAAATGGTTTCTCCGCCGCACCGGCTGCCAGCGCCGCGAGCATCAAGACGCCAAGAACACGTATGGTTTTCATACAGATTAGTTCTCTGTTTCGGTCTGCATGGTATGAAGATGCCCACGCTCGTTCAAGCCGAAAGAAAACCGTTCCCGCGCTGTTGCCCGCAAATTCTTCTCGCTAGTTCTCTGTCGTTTAGTCATTCTTTGCTCGTGCTTCGAAAAGTAATCATCATATTCCTGTCCGTGCTGGCCGCCGCGGCGGACTGGCCGCAGTTCCATGGCCCGCGTCGCGACAACATCTCCACCGAGACCGGTCTTCTGAAACAGTGGCCGGAAGGCGGACCGAAGTTGCTCTGGCAAGCCGACGGTCTCGGTGAAGGCTGGGCGACCGTCGCCATCAAAGACGGACGCCTCTACACCGCCGGCGAGATTGGCTCCAACACCGTCATCACCGCGCTCGACCTTGCCGGCAAGCGACTCTGGCAGATCAACAACGGTCCCGCCTCGCGCTGCCCCTATCCCGGCGGTCGCGCCACACCGACCATAGACGGTGATCGCCTTTATCACCTCAACTGTGGCGGCGACATCCTCTGCGCTGATGCGCGCACCGGTAAGAGCCTCTGGACATTGAACATCGGCGCGCGCATCCCACGCTGGGGACTTGCGGAATCATTGCTCGTGGACGGCAACAATCTCATCTGCACGCCCGGCAGCGAGACCGCAATGATGGTCGCGCTGGATAAACGGAACGGCAAAACCGTTTGGACCACGCCCGCCACCGGCGACAAACCTGCCTACACCGCGCCCATTCTCGTTCAGCGACAGATCGTGACGATGACTTCCGATTCGGCGATTGGTGTTGATGCCGACAGCGGCAAATTACTTTGGCGGTACGAACAGAAGGTTCCGTATGAAGCCAACATCAGCCATCCCATCTACCACGAAGGGCACGTCGTCATCTCCAGCACGTGGGGCGTCGGCACGACCTTGTTGAAACTCACCAAGGCCGGCGTCGAAAAAGTCTGGCACACGACTGAATTCGACAATGAGCACGGCGGCTTTGTGTTGGTGGACGGCTATCTCTACGGCCTTGCCGATGGGAACCACAAACACCGTCACTGGGCCTGTCTCGACTGGAAGACCGGCAAAACAATGTGGGCCGGCGATAGTATTCCCGGTCTTCGTTCTGCCACCACGAGCTACGCCGATGGCATGTTGTACTTGATGACTGAAAAAGGCGTCGTCATGCTGGCTCACGCAAATCCGCAGAAGCTCGACATCGTCAGTCAGTTCGAGTTGCCAAAACAAGGCAAAGGGCCGTACTGGGCGCACCTTGTTATCTGCGGCGGTCGCCTCCATGTTCGTCATGGTCAGTTCCTTTACGTGTACGATATCCGGAAGTAGATGCCGAAATGGTATTACATCGTGCTCGGATTGCTGCTGCTGACAGCAATTGCGCTCTACCCGTTTCAAGGGTGGATTACCTACATTTTCAACCAACGCCGGCACGAAAGTCTTTTCAGCGCGAAAAGCTGTGTCTGAAAGTAGTCGTTCTGTTCCTGAGAACTGATGCACAATGGGTTCGAACCAAGAACCGTTGAGCCAGGAAGGAACAGAACGATGCCGACATTTGTAATGCCACTTTTCGGTCATGCCAAACTCAAACTCACCCAGACGCCGCGTGCCGTCACACCCTTCGGCGGTCTGACCAGTTTCATCGCCTTTCTCCATCATCGCGGGCTTGCCGCTCAACTCCAGCAGCATCTGCCGTGGGTGTTGACCAGCCCCAACGCCATCCCACTGCCCCACACGTTCACCGCGTTTCTGATTGGTGTGCTCTGCGGCGCGCGTCGCTTCGCTCACACCGAGATGGCACGTGCCGACCGGGCGTTGCACGCGCTGCTCGGTCTGCCGCGCTGGCCCGGTGCCGACACGGTGCGGGCGTTGTTTCACCGTTTCACGCAAGGCACGATCCAGAGTTTCTGGCGACCGCTCTGGATCTGGCTGTTGGGAATGGTGAGTGCGCCGGCATCGGGATTCTCGCTGGATCTGGATTCGACGGTGTTCCAACGGGCTGGTCATCAACAAGGTGCAGCCAAGGGCTACAATCCGCGTCGCCCCGGGCGCAAGAGTCATCATCCCCTGTTGGCGGTGCTGGCGGAAGTCCCGTTCGTGTTGCACGGCTGGTTGCGCAGCGGCAACACCAGCGCCGCGCGCGGGGCGGTTGCCTTTCTGCAAGAAGCGCTGGCTTTGTTGCCGAGTGGGATGACGATCCGTTGTGTGCGCGCCGACAGCGGCTTCTTTGAGGAAGCGTTGCTGGCGTTTCTGGAAGGGCAGTCGTTGCCGTATCTGGTGGTGGCGCGGTTGACGACGACGCTGAAGCGGCGGGCCGCCGCGCTGCGGGATTGGCAGACGGTGGATGAGGATTATGCGGTCAGCGAGTTCCGGGCACAACTCATGGGCTGGTCAACGGAGCGGCGGTTTGTGGTAGTGCGCGAGCGGGTGCGGGAGGACAAGGAAGCGGTGGGGCGACGCTTGTTGGAGGTGCCCGGCTACACGTTTCGGTTGTGGGTCACCAACTGCACGGAAGGGCCGCTGGAACTGTGGCGCGACTACAATGGCCGGGCCACGATCGAGCAACGCATCGAGGAATTGAAGAACGACCTGGCAGCGGATGACTTCTGCACGCAGGACTTCTGGGCGACCGAGGCCGCGTTCCTGACGGTACTGTTCGCCTTCAACCTGCTGAGTCTGTACCAGCGCGCGGCCACACCGGCGACGGGCTATCGGCAACCGGCGACCCTGCGGGCGGCGGTGTTTGTGTGCGGCGCGATCTTGGGCCGTAGTGGTCATAGGCGTGTGCTGCATCTGTCGGCAACATGGGGTGGGTTAGACAAACACAAGCCCCTGTTGGAGGCCGTCTTGCGATGGCCTGACCCAACTTCGCCGAAGTTGAATGCCGAAACAAACGTCACTGCCCAACTAACATGAAAATCACACACAATCCGCAGTTCAACTTCGCTTTTCAGGTTCAGAACTGTTCCCCCCAAACACCGTCCTGAACCGCGCCAGTGGCCAAACGATCGGATCACCCTTTCGTGGCTCGGCCACGCCACGTTGCTGATCAACTTCTACGGCAAATGGATTCTCACCGACCCCGTCTTCGGCGAAAGCATCGGCCTGCATCTGTTCGGCTTCCTCAGCTTCGGTCCGCGACGCTTGGTTCATTGCCCGTTGCGCGCCGATGAACTGCCGCCGCTCGATCTCGTATTGCTCTCACACGCCCACATGGATCATCTCGACACCAAGAGCCTCCGCCAACTCAAACCGGGTCCCGCCATCATCACCGCACCACGCACCTCACAGTATCTCCGAATGCCAGCCCGTGAACTCCACTGGGGCGCGACCATCGAGACCAACGGCCTCCGCGTCACCGCCATCGAGATCAACCACTGGGGCGCACGCCTGCCGTACGGACGCGAGCGCGGCTACAACGCCTATCTCCTCGAACGCAACGGCCACGCCATCCTTTTCGTCGGCGACACGGCGTACACCGACACACTTCAGCGCGCCTGCGCGGGGCGCGCCGTTGACGTGGCGATCCTGCCGATTGGCGGTTACAAACCGTACATCCACTCGCACGCCTCGCCCGAACAAACATGGAAAATGTTCCAAGACTCCCAGGCTCGTTACCTCGCTCCGATCCATCACTCCACGTTTGTCCTTACGCACGAGCATCCTGACGAACCGATGAAGAAACTGATCGCCGCCGCCGGGCCGCAAACGAACCGGGTCATCCTCCGCGAGATCGGCGAGACATTCACCCCATGATTCGTCCCATCTCCGACGCCGAACGCGACACGCCCGACCTGATGAAACTGGCGCACGACATCTTCTCGTCCAACGGCCTGCTTGCCCACTCCAAGAAGTTCGAGTTCCGCCCGCAACAACAGGAGATGGCCGTTGCCGTTGCCCGCGCCTTCCAACAGGACGAACATCTCGCCATCGAAGCCGGCACCGGCGTCGGCAAAAGCTACGCCTACCTCATCCCTGCTGTGCTCCACGCGCTCGCCTCGCGCAAACGCGCCGTCGTCTCCACCCACACCATCAACCTCCAGGAACAACTCCTCGAAAAAGACATTCCGTTCGTCCAGCAAACCCTTCGCACGCTCAACGACCCGCGTTTCCTGCGCGCGCTCGCCGACGAGGACGGCCACGCGCCAACCGAAATCACGTTTCGCGCCGCGCTTGTCAAAGGCCGCTCCAATTATCTCTGTCCGCGACGGCTTCACCGTGCCATTCGCGACGCCGGAAAGCTGTTCCTCGGCCCGGAGATCGCCGAACTCGAACGCATCGCTGCGTGGGCGCGCACGACCCGCGACGGCAGCCTGTCCGACCTCGATTTCAAGCCCGACCCGAAAATCTGGGCCGAGGTCTGTTCCGAGCGCGGCCTCTGCGGCCCGCGCCAGTGCGAGGACGACGACCACAAATGTTTTTATCAGGAAGCCCGACGCCAGATGGCCAGCGCCCATCTGCTCGTCGTCAACCACGCCCTCTTCTTCACCGAACTCGCCATCCGCCGCAACATGGGCGAGGACGGTGTCGGCGCGATCCTGCCGGCGTTTGATTTTGTCGTGCTCGACGAGGCGCACACGCTCGAAGCGGTCGCCGCCGAGCACATCGGCCTCCAACTCTCCCACGCCGGCTTCCGCTGGCTGCTGCACAAACTCTGGAACCCGCGCACCGAGAAAGGGCTGCTCGCATTGCTGCGCGAAGGCGGCCTCGTGCGCGACGTCGCCTCGCTGCTCGAACGCGCCGACAAATTCTTCGCCGGCGTTGACGCTGTCGTGCAGTCCAGTACGACGCGCATCCGACGTCCAGATTTCGTGCCCGACACGCTTTCATTGCCGCTCGCCGAGTTGACCGGCAACGTCCGCAAGCTTCAGAAAACTACCGACGACAAAGACCTGCGCGAGGAACTCGCCGAATGGTCGCGCAAGTCGGATGAAACGCGCGTCACGCTCGGCGTGTTCCTGAAACAGAGCTTGGAGAACCACGTTTATTGGGTCGAACGCGGCGGCAGCGCCCGCCTGCCCAACATCGAGTTGCACGCCGCGCCCGTGGATGTCGCGCCGGCGTTGAAAGAGATGCTCTTCGACGCGCACGACTCAGTCGTGCTCACCAGCGCCACACTCGCCATCAGCGGACGGCTCGATTACTTCCTGCACCGCGTCGGCGGCGACGGCATCGCCGCGCAGCAACTCGGTTCGCCGTTCGATTACCAGCGGCAGATGAAACTCTACATCCCGCGCGAGATGCCCGACCCGAACGATCCCGCCTACAAGGACGCCGTCGTGCGTTGGTTGAAACATTTCATCAAACTTAGCCACGGCAAGGCGCTGGTGTTGTTCACGAGCTACAAACTGCTGCGCGACACTTTCGATGCGATGCAGCCGTTCTTCGCCGAACTCGGCGTCCTCGGCCTCGCCCAAGGCGCGGGCCTCTCGCGACGCCGGTTGCTGGAGACGTTCAAGAAGGACACCGACAGCGTGTTGTTCGGCACCGAAAGCTTCTGGCAAGGCATTGACGTGCCCGGCGCGGCCTTGAGCAACGTCATCATCACGCGCCTGCCATTTGCCGTGCCCGATCATCCGTTGACCGAGGCGCGGATGGAAGCCATCGAAGCGCGCGGCGGCAGTTCGTTCAACGAATACTCGCTTCCCGAAGCCGTGTTGAAACTGCGCCAGGGCGTCGGTCGCCTCATCCGCAACCAGACCGACCGCGGCATCGTTGTCATCCTCGACAACCGTGTCCTGACCAAACGCTACGGCCGCGTCTTCCTCGAGTCGCTCCCGCGTTGTCCCGTCGAGATTGTCTGATCGGATCGAAACCTTTCGTACAACTTCAGCGCCTGTTCGTTGGTAATGTTGCGACCGATGATGAGGCGCGCTTTTGCCTCGACAGCCTCGCCGTTCTTCAGGTCGCGTCCGAAGAGCGACAGGTAGATCGAGCGATGGCCTTCCTCGTCTTGGGGGCATGCCATCGCGAAACAATCCTGCGGACGAGTCAAGACAACCGCCGCCAGTTTTCGTTCCGCATCTCGACGGATGGCCACTGGCAACGCCAGCTTCGGACGAATCGCCCACTCGACCGGATTCGAGCCTCGTTTCCAGCGCCCGTCCTGAATCAGTTTCACCGCGTCGTTATCGCGCGGGAACATGTGCCACTTGCCCGCTTCTTTCGGCGCGCCGATGAACGCCGGTTTGTCGCCCGCATAAACCACTGTGTCGGGAAACCCGTCGAAATAGGAGCCGATGAATACTTCCATCTTCCGCAGTTCCTTGCGCGCTGTCAGGCGTGTCGTCAGGTCGAGTGTGTTCGGTGCGCTCCAGCGATAGACGGCCATCATGTCGAACGGATGTGTCTCGTCGGCTGTCCAGCGCACCTCAACGGCGCCATCACTGAGCAACTTCGCCTCGCTCGCCCAATCCCACGCCGCCTTGCCGTAGCGCGTTTCGTCATCGAGCATCCGGTAGTGTGAGAACAGGCCGAGCGACTTCGTCAACGCCGTGCCGGTGGCGCAATCGAACATCGGGATCAACCCCTTCGATTGTCCACCGCCGCGCAACGTCCCGCGGAGCGCGCTGGTGTCAAAGGTGAACTCCTTGCCGGCGGCGACGAAGGCGAGTTTGTTTTCCGCCGCCAGCACCCGCAACACCGAACCTGACCCCGCGACGGCAAGTGCCCCGCCGATAAACTCACGTCGTGTTATGGTTCTCATCGGTCACTTCTTCAATGACTTCATCACTCCACGCATCCAATCAACGCTGGCTTTGGTGTTCTCATCGGAGCCGTGACACTCGATGGAGACCGAGCCGCTCCACTTGGTCTTGTGAAGGAACTCAAGACACTTCTTGATGTTGCCGGCGTTCACGCCACCACCGACCGGAACGACGGAACTCCCGATGCCGGTTTCCTCGCCGCGCACGGCTGCGGCCAGTTGGGCGCTGACATCCTTGATGTGCAGGTGAGTGACGTATGGACGGAGCGTCTTGAGATAATCCTGCGGCGTGTGCCCGGCGATGAAACTGTTGCCGGTGTCGAAGTTGCAGCGCAGATATTCGGAGTCAAAATGCTTGAACAGTTTCAGCATGAACTCGGGGTCGTTCGTGTACGGGCCGTGCGGCTCGACATTGATGACGATCTTGTAGTCCTCGGCCCACGGCATGCACTGGGCGTAGTTGTCGCAGGTGACGCGAAAGACTTCGTCGCGCGTCATGCCCGGCGTCTCGAATGCGCCATCCACGGTGTCAACCATCGGACAGCCGATCTCGGCGGCGAACCGGATGCTCTGCTGGACGTATTGCACGCCAAAAGCAGAACCGTTCGGTCCCATCATCGGATACGAACCGTCAATCTGCGTGACCTTCAACCCTTTCTTGTCGAGGTAACGACGCAGCGCGAGCGGGTTCGCTTGGAGCGAAATGCCCGGGTCATAGCCGAGCGCCTGAATGAAGTTCTGGCCGTGGATGACGGCGAACTCCAGATGTTTGATGCCCACGGCGGCGATCTTGTCGCACGACGCCTCGAAGCTCATGCTCAATGGCCGCCAATTGTCTGTGTGTAGTCCTAATTCGATCATGGTGTTCTCCTTATTGGTTTTGGTTTCTCAACTTTTCAGCTCGCTCGTGTCAAACACAAGCTTCTTGTTCTCTTTGATTAGTTCGTCCATCGTCAGATGACAACGCCGCGCGCACGCCTCACGTCCGAGCACCGCCGTCAGCACGTCGTCACCGGCCTGTTGCGCGCTCCGATTCTCGAAGCGGCCTTGGACGATGTTGTCGTAGAACGTCGCGATGTTGCGGATGGCGCCTTGGTCGTAGAGGCTCACGACTTCGCCGCCGCCATAATGCTTTGGCCCACCACGCAAGTAGGACTTGCCCCGGTAACTGACGAGCGCAGTGGCTTTCTCGCCGTAGGCATCCAACTTCAACGTCCACTCCAATTCGTTCCGAATCGTGTGAACGCGATGCGTCCAGAGCAAACCGTCGTCGAACTCATACGTCACGAGGTAAACCTCGCGGAAGTCCGTGTTCCGGCTCGCCCGGCAGACGCGCGTCCGTCCGATGGCGTTCGCTGGCCGTTTGCCCACGACCCACAAGACGGCGTTGATCGAGTGAACGCTGAGTTCGTTGATGACATCGCCGGAGAGGGCCGTGGTCGGCGGCCAGCGTCGCAACCGTTCCTCAGCGGTCTTGAGCACGGGGTCACCCCACGGGACGGCGAAACCGACGCTGTCAACGTGACAGAGTTTGCCGAGGCCGCCTTCGTGAATGCGTTTGACGACCTCGATGTTGATCGGGTCGGTCCACATCTGGTAGTCCACGAGATAACAGAGCTTCTGCTGCGTGGCGAGTTTACCGGAGCCTTGGACCTTCAACGCGCCCGGCACGTCAATCGCGACAGGCTTCGCCGCATAGACGTGGCAACCGGCCTCGACTGCCGCGCGGCCGTGGTCGGGATGAAAATGCGGAACGTTCACCACCGTCACCGCCTCGACGCCACTGGTGAGCAGTTTCTTGTGCGCGTTCAACCCCGAAAACCGGTATTCCTTGTCCACGCCAAGTTTGTCGCCTGCCTTTTCCGCACGTTCCGGAAAATAGTCGGCAACGGCACGAATCTCGTAGCCTCCATGCTTTATAAACAAATCACCGAGCCACGAGCCGCGACCGCCGCAACCGATGAGACCGAGCTTGATCTTGCGCGTAAACTCTTTCGGCTTCTCCTGTGCGAGTGCCGTCAATGGTGCCGCCGCCAGCGCACTGCCAATGAATTGTCGTCGCGAACAGTGTTGCACCTCATTCATGATTGAATCTCCTGAAAACTGGGTTCCAACAACCAGATAACACACACCGGCAGGACGAGCCGGCGGCTCGTCCCTCCATTTCAACGCCCGGTTTATCGTGCCGTTTCATGGTTTGACTTTCAAACCAGCCGTTTTCGCCAGCGCGGCCTGCCGGGTGTCGAACGTGAGGAACTCGCGCGCGCCGAGCGTGACCGCCGCCGCCACGTGCAGGACGTCGAGGCTGCGGCAACCCAGTCTGCCCGTGTGCGCGGCGCTGAGCCGTTCCGCTTCGCGCATCAGCTCCGCCCACGGCAACGGCACAGCGTGCAGGACCCCCGCGGCAAGATCGGCGTCCACGGCGGCAAGGATCGCATCGCGTTGCGCCGCGTCCGCTTCCGCGCGATACACGCGCAAGCGGACCGCGTTGCGGATTTCCAAGTTGTGCAACGGCGTGAAAGGCAGCGGCAGCGGCGTCGCCCGCACGAGGGCGATGGCTTTCGCGCTGTCGGCTTGTTGAAAATAGACGCGCCCCAGGACACTCGTGTCGGCGTAGGCGGTCATCGGTCGTAGCTCTCGCGCTCGGCGGCGATGATGTCGGGCAGCACCTTGTCCCCGAAAATGGCCTTCATGCGCGCTTCAAAGTCCGGCCACTGGAGTTTGCGCGGCTTGGCCGGCGTGGGCGGACGCAACTCGGCCACGGTCTTGCCGCGCCTGGTCACGGCCACCGGCTCGCCGTTTTCCACCAGGCGAAGCACGTCGCCGAAGTGATGCCGCAGTTCTCGAACAGTCGTTGTCTTCATTGTGTAACCAGTATGTTATACATCGCCATCCCTGTCAAGACACCTGCCCCGTGCGCTGGCACTCACTCTTTCGGTGCCAATCCCGCCGCCCACGCTGTGCCGCGACGGTAAAGTTCCTGCACTACCGGGCCAAGCGCCTTAAGATCGTGCCCTAGCACACAGTGGAAGGTGCGCCCTTTCCCCGGCGTCAGAACGAACGCCATTGGGTAATCCTTCTTGTCCACCTTCGACGTCGCCTTCGCCAGCACTTGAACCGGCACGTCGCCATCGAGACAGGTGTACAACTCATCGGTCGTCTCGAAGTCCGACAAGCCCTTCGTGATCGGATGCTGCGCGTCCGTGATACTCACCTTGAACGCCCCGTACGGATCGTGCCCGCGCAGCTTCGGATTCCAAGCGCGCCCTGCAATCGTGAAGAAGTCTTTCGCCACCGTCTTTGTCGGCCAGTCAATGAACGCGCCGCACGCAAAATGGAACAGCACCAGTCCCGTTCCGCCCTCGACCGCGCTCTTCAGATTCGCCAGCGCGCCTTCCGGGGCGGCGACATTGTGGTTCTGGTAGTTCAGCACGATTACGTCGTACTTCTTCAGTTCCGGCGACGCCATGAACTTCGGCTCCTCGACCACGCTGACCTCCAGCCGTTTGTCGGCGCCAATCGCCTCCACCAACACCGGCGCCGTCTCCCGCCACTTGTGGCCCGGATACTCCAGCCCCGTCACGATGAGAACTTTCTTCGCCGCCCCCGCGTTTGCTTTCACCACGGGAGTGGTTGCGACGGGCGCTGCCACGACTGTGAACGTCGCTGTCGCCGTCGCCAGAGGCGCGCCACCTTCCACCAGCCAAACCTCTGACACCACCGCGTTGCTCTGCGCTTCCTTGCGGAACTCAATCGTCGCCTTCCCGCTGGCGGGAATCGCCACGCTCAACGTCGCAGGTCCCTGATTGTGTGGCAGCGCCGTCTTCTCCAAGACCTTCTGACCGCCAATCCACACCGACTGCGTGCGCCCGTTGCCGTCGTGATCCCACCACATGAAGCCAAGCTGATATTTCTTCTTCGTGTCCAGTCCGCCCACTTCAACGACCACCGCGTTGGCCTCAAACGCCACCGTCGCCGCCGGTTCGTCGGCCCACTGCCACGATTTGCCGCGCACGACGCGCAACTGCACGCCGTCCGCCGACTTCGCTTCCTTCTCCGGGCCGCAATCGAGGTACGCCACCAACCGTGTCCCGGCCGCCAACGACTTCGCGAGCGCCTCGCGCCGGGCTGCGGTGGACACACTCGGTCGCGACGGAGCTTTACCGCCACGCGACGGCGGCGGCGCGGTCAGCCGCGTCACCGCACGCGCCGCCAGCGCCCGATGCACTGTGCTTGCTGACGCGTCCTCCGCCAGTTTCTTCAGATCTTCCAGCGCCGACGCATCCGGCCAATCGCACAACGCGCGCACCGCCGCATCGCTCGTCTTCAAGCGTTCCCGCACTACCGCGAGTGCCTCCGCGCCGCCGATCGGCGCCAGCGTCCGCATCACCGAGTCCTGCGCTTCCGCCGGCAGCGCCGCACGTTTCAACAACGCCAGCAGCGGCGCCAGCCGCGCCGACGGATCGTCCAGCCGACGGCCGACCGCAATCACGGCATTCTCCAGCGCCGGGCTGCGCACGCTCGCCACCATCTCGACCAAGTGCGGATAAACATCCGCGCCGCCGGTTCGCGCGAGGGACTTCAACGCCGCGGTCTGCACCGCTTCCTCCTTGTCGCACGCCACGATTAACAGCACCGGCCCCAATCCCAGCGTCTCCCGTGCCGCCGCCACGTTGATCATCAAGGCGCGTTCCGCCGGCGTGCCGGACATGACGCCTTTGAGCACGATCTCGTCCACGCCCGGCGCGGCCAACCGCGCCAGTGCGTTTTCTGCCGCCGATTTCACCGCCGCCTTCTCGTCGCCCGCGAGCTTCACCAACACCGGCACGCTGCTCGCGTCGCCGAGCGCACCGAGCGCGCTGATCGCCGCAAGCCGCACCAACTCATCGCCGCTGTTCACCAGTTCGGCCACCGCGCCGCGTGCCGACGCGACCTTGCGCTCCGCCAACACCGACAACGCGAGCGCCTGCCGAGCGCCGTCCAGCTTCGGCAGTTGCGCCGCCAACGCCGGCCCGGCCAGTTGGATCGCCGTCGCGCTCACCACCGGGTCGGCATCGTGAATCGCCTTCGCCAGCACCGGCGCTGCGTCGTTCGGGTAAAACCGCGCCAGCGACGACAACCCGGCGATGCGCGTCGCCGGTTTGGTGTCGGTCGCTTCGGCGAGACACGTTGCCTTCGACGGCGGAGCCGGCAGCGCAAACGTGGCGTTACCGGCGATCTGCGCGAAGCGTTGGCCGAGGATGGTGCGGCCCAGCGCTGTCGAGTCGGGCGCGGCCATCGCCTTCTCCAGCAGCGTGGCGAGTGCGGCGCGTTGCTCGGCGTCGGCTTTCGGCGTGAATTGTTCGAGCGTGAACGGCGCGGTGCGTGGCTGGGTGTAGTCGTACTTGCGGACTTGTTCGACGGCGTCGCGCACATCGTCCGGCAGCGGCGCGGCGAACGCCGGTAACGCGACCAAGAGTAGAAGGTATCGTTTCATTCCCTCAAATTCTCCACGGACTGCGCATGGGGCGCGTCAACATCCGGTTGGCGATGTCGTCGTTGACGAATTGTTCCTTCGTCCAGTCCCACGTCAGTTTGCGGCCGGTGCGCGTGGCGATGTCGGCAACCAGCGTGGCCGTCGTCGCTGCATGACATGCCTCCACCGGTGCGGCGGGATCGCGTCGGCTCTTGATGCACTCGATGAAGTTGCCCATGTGATGATCGGAACGATAGAGATGTTCCTCACCGGGCTTGATGGTGACTTCAAGAAGCGATTTCGGCTCGGCCTTGATGTTGCCGCGAACGACGTGGACCCAGCCTTGGTCTCCTTCAAACCGTACACCGTGGCCAAACGGCGAACTACCGTCATCATGAAATTGTAGTAGCGGGCCGCTGGGCGGCGTCATCTTCACCTGCCAGCCGAACGATACGTCGGCATCGCCTTCCGGCTCGAATTGTGCCGTGCCCTCGACCTCCAGCGTTGAGGCCGTGAACTTTGGCTCGCCCCAGAGCGCGATGTCCATGTGGTGAACGCCCCAGCTTTGAATCCAGCCGGCGCAGTAGTCGGTGAAGAAATACCAGTTGTAACTGCAGATTCCGTCGCGATACGGCTTGAACGGCGCAGGACCGAGCCAGAGGTCGTAGTTGAGTTCCTCCGGCACCGGCGCGACTGGCAAGTGCAACACTCGACGACCGCTCGGCACGCCGACGGTGACGGTGTGAACTTTGCCGAGGTAACCGTTTCGGGCCAGTTCGCAAGCGAAACGGAAATTCCGGTCGGAGCGTTGTTGTGTGCCGGCCTGAAAGACGCGCCCATACCGGCGAACGGCATCGCACACGGCGCGGCCTTCGCGCACTGTAAGCGAGAGCGCCTTCTCGCAATAGACATCCTTGCCGGCTTTCATCGCTTCGATGGACATGAGCGGATGCCAGTTTTCCGGCGAGGCAATTGTCACGGCATCAATGTCGGGACGGGCGACCAACTCGCGGAAGTCTTGGATGGCAGCACAATTCTTCGCGCCTTGTTGTTCGTTCACCCATTGCTGCATCTTCTCGGCCTTGGAACGAAACACGTCACACACCGCCACGACTTGCACTTCGCTGAAGGCGGAGACTTCGCGGACGTGCCCACTGCCGCGCCCTCCCATGCCGATGCAGCCAGTCACGATGCGGTTGCTCGGCGCGACGCCCCACGCCGGAATGATGTGCGGCGCGGCAAACGCTGTCGCCGCAGCAAGAAATTGCCGGCGCGTGATGTGTCGTTTCATCTTAGATAAGCTTGGTGACGCCGGGGACATAGACGGGATAGGTGCCGTCGGCGCCCTTCTTCGTTGGCGGCTCCATATCCATGCGGCAGTCTTCGGGTTTCGGTGGGAAATGGAAGTCGGAAGCGTTGATCTGTTCCCACGTGATTTCCTTGCCGGTGTAGCAACTGATCTGGCCCATCACGGTCATCAACGTGCTCTTGGCCATGTAGTCGCCGTTGTTGATGACCTTGCCGGCGCGTAGCGCCTCGAACAGCTTTACATGCTCGTAGAAGTGCGCTTCGGGAGCTTTGCCGGGATATTTCCATTTCGTCTCGCCTTCGATGCGGCAGCGCATCAGGTCACAGCGGCCCTTAGTGCCCAGGATGAGGCTGGAGTACTCGTTGTAACAACCAACCTGGGTCCGGCAAAACGCGTACGCCCGGACACCATTCTCGTAGTGATAAATGACAGAATGATGATCGAACACGTTGCCGAATTCCTCGCGAAACTGTGAGGAGCGTCCGCCAATGCCATGGCATTTGATGGGCGCCACTTCTTTCAGCGCCCACGTGGCACGGTCCATGTTGTGAACGAGCGACTGCGGCACGTCGTCGCCGCTGAGCCACGTGAAATGATACTGGTTGGCGATTTGGTTCTGAAGCTCTGTCCGTTCGGGTTTCGGAGGATAAACGCCATACGGGGCGCGCAGGAAGTTCTCCTCGATGGAAACGATGTCGCCAATGGCGCCGTCGTGGATGCGCTTGATCGTTTCCTGGTAACCGAGGTCGTAGCGGCTGTGGAGACCGGAAACGACGCAGAGGTTCTTCTGCTTCGCCAGTTCACAAGCCTTGACGAGCACCTTGACGCCGTAGGGATCAATCCCGTGCGGCTTCTCGCAAAAGACGTGCTTGCCCGCTTGGATAGCGGCCATCGTGTGGAGCGGATGGAACTTCGCAGCGTTCGCGATCAGCACCACATCACTCGCCTCGATGACGCCCTTGTAGCCGTCGAGACCATCGAAGCAATGAGCATCGTCCACCTGCACTTGGTCGGGCTTCGCCTTCTTCAGCACATCAAGCTTGCCCTTTACGCGATCCATGAACACATCGTGTATTGCCACGAGCCGCACATCCGGCCCGGTGTTCATCGCGTCCATCGCCGCGCCCGCGGCACGCCCGCCGGCGCCGATCATACCGACCTTGAAGACGCCACTGCCGGCGGCGTGCGCGAAGCGGCTGATGTCGAGCGCGCTGAGTGCGACGGCAGACGCGGCGGTGGTTTTGAGAAACTGTCTGCGATTGATTTGTTGTTTCATGGTCATTCCTTATTTGTATTGGATGCCGAGTATCTCCTTGAGTTCAGCCAGGATTCGCCCCGCCTCGGATGGGGCGCAGATTTCCGGTTCAAACATCGCCCGCAGTTTGATCCCCTCAAACATCTCCAACATCACGTTCACGGCACGCACCGGGTCGGTCACGTCCACGTCGGCGTCTGTGAGCAGTTGGACGTAGAACTGCCGCACCTCGTCGTAGAACCTCTGCCAGCCACGCCGAACCGTCGCGTCATGCGCCGCAATCGTCCAGACTTCCATGGTGAATACACGGTTTTTCTCGTCCACCAGACAGGTCCGCACCGACAACTCCAGCACCCGCTCCAGCCGCTCTGCCGGGTCATCCGCTTGAGCTGCGGTTTTTCGAATCATGGCGAGATAAGTTTGATAGTAGTGCTCGCAGGCGGCCTTCAACAGGTCCTGCTTCGAACTGAAGTGCCAGTAGAGACTGCCCTTGGTCACGCCGGAATGCGCGGCGATTCGATCGAGGTTGACGTTCTTGATGCCGTCGCGCGCAAACAACTCGAAGGCGCTCTCCGCCAACTTCGCCGGCATCTCAGGGGCAAGCACAGGCATAACGGGCGTGACCATACCAATCAGTATGGAAACGTCAACCATAATCTCAGCGACCCGTTGCCGTGTTGCCGTGCTGGACGCTTCAGCGTTGAGGCGTGAAAGTGACACTGACGCGGACGCCGCCTTCGGGGCGGTTCGCGATGCGAACGCCGGCCCGGTGAAGGTCGAGGATGGTTTTGACGACAGCGAGTCCAAGGCCGGTGCCCTTCCCTTTTGGTTTGGTAGTGAAGAACGCCTCAAACATCCGGGGAAGTTTGTCCGGCGGAATACCACAGCCGGTGTCGTCAATCTCGACGAGCACTGCGCCGTCATCCTGCCGGGTACGCACGGTGAGGGTGCCGCCATCGGGCTGCATGGCGTGGACGGCGTTCATATAGAAGTTGATGAGGCATTGGTCAATTTTGTTCCGGTCCAGCGGTACGCGCGGAAGATCGGGCGCGAACTGCGTTTCGACCTTGACGCGGTTGGTCGCAAACTCGTGCCGCATCATCTGCAGCGCGCCGCTGAGGACAGCGTTGATGTCTTCGGCTTGGAGCCGGAGTTCGTCGGGCGCAGCGAAGTCCATCAGGCCGCGCACGGCGCGCGTGCCTTTCTCGGTGGCGGCCTGGATTTGCGCGAGCACTTCGCTCACCGTCTTGTCGTTGTCGCCGAGCGTGTCCTTGAGGTAGCTGACGGCGAACATGATGTTGTTGAGCGGGTTCTTGACCTCGTGGGCGACGCTGGCGGCCATCTGGCCGACGATTTCGAGTTTGGCGGCCTGGATGAGTTGCATCTGCGTCGCCTTCAATTCCTCGTGCGACTTGCGCAGTTCTTCCTCGGCTTTCTTGCGGGCAGTGATTTCCTGCGCGACGCCGATGGTGCCGATGACCTTGCCCTTCTCGTCCGTCAACGCTTCCGCGTGCACCGAGAAAGTCAGTCCCTGCCAGTCCACTTCATAGACCACTGACTGGCATTGCAGGGCGCGCCGCAGTTCATCGGTGCGCAACAGGTTCTGGTCGCTGAGCCGGAACATCTCGAACATGGCCGTGGTGACCATCTCCTTGCTTTGCAGCCGCAACGGCGCGATGCCGGCGCCGAGGCAATTGTTGACGTGCAAATTGGTGTCCGTGGACCAGAGCACGGCGGGCATCTGGGCGGTGATCTGGCGGAGCCGTCCCTCGCGTTCTCGTCGGACACGATCAGCGTGGCGATAGCGGACGATAAACCAGACGTTGAACCCGGCCAGCGACAAGGCCACCAAGCCCAAGGCTGCAACAGCGATGTAGGTCATATTCATTGCATTAGTTGTCGCGCATCCTATCTGATAACGCCCACCGAGCGCAAGCCGGGGTTAACGGTTCAACTCAAGCACATCAGTCCCATGCGAAACTACCGGCACGATGCGCGCGCCGATCTTTCCTAAACTGGAGAACTACGGGTATGTGATTTGTATTTGTATCCGGTAGAAACGGGCGTTGCCAGTGGCGTTGGTATCGGTCAAGGTGCAAACAGTGCCGCTGTTGCTAACGGTGCCAGTCAACAAGTTCGTCCAGCTTGCGCCGCCGACCAGATTGGTGCGGAACATTGGCGTGTAGGTTCGGTCGGTCCAGCGCGGGCTGAACACGAGGTTCTTGTGGTTTGCTTGCCCGGCCACCGGCAGAATCCTCAGCCGAAACACCGAGGCTGCGTTCGTTGGGTCAAGCCCGGCCACATACTTGAACAGGTTGTTTTGGCCGGTCCCGGTGACATCTTTGTTGGGCGCGGCGTTGGGGTTGTCGAGACCGAAGTATTGGTTCTGCCAACTGTCGGGCAAGCCATCACCGGCGTAGGTGCCGTAGTTGTCCGGAATCGAGTCCACTACAAGCAACGAACCGGAGCCGAGCACGCCGAGGTAGCGACCGCTGAAGTTACCGGGCAAGTTGGTGTACACGACGGCTGTGGTCGCGACGCCACCGGCGGTGATGAGCTGAATCGGCCATGACGGAGTGCTCCAACTGATCTCCGTGCCGGCTAACGCCGTGACGCTGGCGTCGTCCATCGTGGCGGCGCCGCTGAGCTGACTGGTCGCGGTTTCGTTGACCTGTGCGGGGAAGCCGGTCACCATGAGGCTGGCCGGCTCGGTGAGTTGGCCAAGGTAACCGGCCCGGTTAGTCACCGTGCCGGCATCCTCCAGCCCGCCGATGCCGCCGACACAACCGTCGTTGACATAACTGCCGGCACTGCTGCGGCCGCCGCCACCGTCCACCGATGAGGTGACAAGGTCGGCGGCGAACGACGGGAAAGCTACGAACGCAATGAGAACCTGTAGCCACGCCGCTCTGCCGGCGTGAGTCCATCCCAACCAACGCGGCGACGGAGCGCCGCGGCTACACCTGTCTCCTGACTTCTGGCTTCTGGCTTCTGGCTTCTGAATCCTGCCTTTCATTGTCCCTTTCCTCCTTGGTTCAGGAGCCGCTCCAAGTTGGCGAGCCGTTTCTCCAGTTCGGCGATCTTCGCGTCCTTCTCCTGCACGACTTCGTAAAGCCCCTGAATCGCCGCCATCGTGACGCCGTCGGTGTCGAGGGTATTGATATGTTTGTCATCGTTGCCCAAGTGGAAGGCGGCGTGGAAATCCTGCGCCATCGGGCCGATGTAGCGACGGTGACCGGGATCGGCCTTGTAGCTCCAGCGCGTGACCGGCATCTGCACGAGCTTGGCAAGAATATCACGTCCGCTAATCGGCTCGATATTCTCCTTGGCGTTGCGGTCGCTGAGTGTGCTCCACGCAGTGGCGTTGTTGGTCAACGCGACGCCGAGGGTCGCGCTGCTGTTGGAGAAGAACCGCACGCCGCCGCTGGCACGCACGATGAACTGATTGCTGGCGCTGGACCAAATGTCCGCCTCGGTGCTGTCGCCCCAGACGAACGCGCCATTGTGGTTGGCTAGCGCGCGGTGACCGGCGGCGAAGCTGTTCGTGCCGCTGGCGGTGTTGTAGGAGCCGCCACTGACCGTCGCAAACCTGCCGCTCGCGGTGTTCAGAAAGCCGCCGCCGACCGTCGCATACCCGCCGCTGGCGGTGTTAGTGTCGCCGCCGCCAACCGTTGCATAATAACCTGCGGTATTCTGGTTGCCGCCGGCGACCGTCGCCCACCCGCCGCTGGCGTTGTTGCGGTCGCCGCCGCCGACCGTTGCATAATAACCTGCGGTATTCTCGCCGCCGCCGCCCACCGTCGCAAACCCGCCGCTGGCAGTATTCGTGTAGCCGCCGCCGACCGTTGCGGCATCGCCACTGGCGGTGTTCTGCCAACCGCCGCCGACCGTCGTGTACATGTTGTTAGCGATGTTGTAGATGCCGCCGCCAATGACAGAAGCTGCGCCGCTGGCAACATTGCCACCCCACTCCGTACCATTGTAGCCGCCGCCGCCAATGAATGCACCGGCGCCGCTGGCGGTGTTCATTATGCCGCCGCCGACCGTCGCATAGTCAGCGGCAACCGCATTGTTTTTGCCGCCGGCAATCGTGGCATAATTACCACTTGCTGTGTTGGTGAAGCCGCCGCCAATCGTGGCGTAACTTCCTCCAATCACGCTATTGTTCCGTCCGCCAGCTACAGTCGAGTTCGCAGCATTTGCAGTATTCGCAAAGCCACCGCCGACGACCGCGGCATAACCGCTGGCGGTATTGGTGTAACCGCCGGCAACTGTGGCGGTGGAACCATTCGCGGTGTTCCGGCTACCACCGCCAACGGTCGCGCCGGAGTTGCTGGCGGAGTTGTTCTCGCCTCCAGCGACAACGGCGGTATTGCCGCTGGCAGTGTTGTTTGTCCCACCACCGATTGTCGCGAGAGTTCCGCTGAGTGTGTTGCTGACACCCACGTTGAGCCTGTTGACGGTTAGGTCGCCGCCGACAACCTGCCCGCCGCCGATGGTGGTGACATTGGCGCTGCCGATGCCGGTCAATCCCGCCCCGCTGCCGCTGAAGCTGGTCGCCTTCACCGTACCGGCCACGTTGAGCTTGGCGCCGCCGGTATCGGTGGTGCCGATGGTTACCGCGCCGCCACTGACTTGCATCACGACCGGGCCGGGCGCGCCGATGCGCAGTTGGGTGGTAGCGGCACTGGTCGAGGCGTTGGCCGACTGGGTTTCGTCCCACAGACGGATATTCGCCACCGAGTCATCGGGCACATAGAGCGAGTCGTTGCGGTACCCGAAGGTCATCATGGTCACGCCATTCAGCACGTAGTTATCCGACCGACGGATTGAGAACGACGGGATTGGCCAGTCGCTGTACTCGCCGCCGCCGGCGTGGTTGCCGTGAATTACCACTTCGCGATGCACGTCGAGCGCCGCAGACGGGGTCGTCGTGCCGATACCGACGCCATTCGTGGCGCGGATGAGGAACTGGTTGTCCGCAGTCGAGGCGAAATCCGCGTCGTTGCTGTCGGCCCAGACGAACGCGCCGTTGTGGTTGGCCTTGGCTCGGCGGCCGGCGGCGAAGCTGTAAGCCCCAGCAGCGGTGTTGCTCTCGCCGCCGGACACGGTCGCGCCGTAGCCGGTGGCGGTGTTGAACCCGCCGCCGCCGACCGTCGCGTATTGGTTGGTGGCAGTGTTCCGATTGCCGCCGCCAACCGCTACAGCGTAGCCGCTCGCGATATTATACCGGCCGCCGGCAACCGTTGCGTATTGGTTGGTGGCATAGTTTCCGTAACCGCCGCCGACCGTCGAGGCGTAGCCGGCAACAGTATTAGCCAATCCGCCGCCGACCGTCGCGTAGTCAGTGCTGGCAGTGTTGTTCGTACCGCCGGCAATGGTCGCATAGATGCCGCTAAGCGTGTGACCGGCACCAACTCTCAGCGTGTCAACGGACAATTGGCCGCCAACAACCTGCCCGCCGCCGATGGTGGTGATGTTCGCGCTGCCGATGCCGGTCAATCCCGCCCCGCTGCCGCTGAAGCTGGTCGCGGTGACGGTGCCATTGACGTGAAGCGCCGACGATGGGTTGAGGACGCCGATGCCGACCCGACCGCCGTTCGGTTGCAGCAAGACCGGACCGGGCGCAGCGATGCGCAGTTGGGTGTTGGCGCTGCTGGTCGAGGTGTTCGCCGGTTGGCTCGTATCAAAGATTCGGATGTTCGCCACCGAATCGTCGGAGACCCACAGCGGGTCGTTCCGGTAGCCAAAGCTCAGCATCGTCACACCGTTCTCAGCGAAGTCGTCGGACCGCCGGATGGACAGCGAAGCGTTGGGCCAGTCGGTGTATTCGGCACCGGCGGCGTTGTTGCCCCAAATCGCCACTCCCATCGTGTTGATTCCGACGCCGCCCGTCGCGCGGATGAGGAACTGGTTGGTCGCGCCCGAAGCAAACTCCTCGTCCGTGCTGTCGGCCCAAACGAATGCGCCGTTGTGCAGTGCCTTGGCGCGATGACCGGCCGCAAAGCTATTTGTGCCAGCGGCCAGATTGAGCTCGCCGCCGGGCACGGTCGCGCCGTAGCCGCTCGCGGTATTATAGTTGCCGCCACCGACCGTGGCGTCACTACCAATGGCCTTGTTGGCGTGACCACCGCCAACGGTCGCCTCCAAACCGCTGGCATTGTTAAAACTACCGCCGCCAACAGTGGCCCAATACTGAGTCGCAGTGTTATCACTGCCACCGCCAATCGTGGCGAGAACGCCACCAGCAATGTTACGGACGCCACCGCCAACGACTGCACTGCTGTTACTGGCAATGTTGTATTGGCCCCCGCCGATCGTGGCGTATTGGCCGCTGGCAATATTGGTAAAGCCACCGCTCACCGTAGCGAAGCTGTCGCCGGCGATGTTCTTATAGCCGCCGCCCACGGTGGTGGATTGGCCGCCAGTGGCGCTGTTGAAGGCGCCACCGCTGACCGTGGCGTATGTGGAATCCGCGGTGTTGTTCGAACCGCCGGCGATTGTGGCCCCTGTGCCGGTGAGGGTGTGGCCGGTCCCCACCTTCAGCCGTGCCGCCGTCAGGTCGCCGCCGACGATCTTGCCCCCATCAATGCCGGTGGCACTGATGTCGGCATTGACGATTGTGCCGTCAGTAATCTTGGCGGACGTGACCGCGCCATCAGCGATGGCCGTTGCGTCCACACACCGTACGCGCGATGGGTTACATGGCTGACGCTCACAACGCTGTTGCTGGGCGGCGTGTTGGCACGTGCGGAGACGGGCATCACCAATACTGTTAGCGGCGTCACCACCAACATCGGTGGCGCCTATTACGTCGGCAACACAGGGCCGTTTAACAGCCTCATCGTGACAAATGCGGGCACCTTGATTAACACTGCCGGTTACGTCGGCAATGCCGACGCCGCCAGTAACAATTTCGCTCTGGTCACGGGCAGTGGCTCTGTCTGGAGCAATAGCGGGCACCTGTACATCGGCAGGACAGGCTCATTCAACTCCGTGAGCATTCTCGACAGCGGTCGTATTATCGTCAACACGAACGGCTATGTAGGCTACTCCTCCAATGCGATCAACAACTCGGTTACCGTCAGCGGCAGCGGCTCCCGTTTGGGGATAGCAAACTTCCTCTACGTCGGCTACAACGGCTCCGGCAACCAATTGACCATCACCAACAGCGGTCAAGTCACCGCTGGCAACAGTGAAATCGGCTATAACCCAAGTGCCAGCAACAACACAGTCCTTGTCAGCGGCTCCGGCTCATTCTGGACGAATACGAGTTCTCTCCGATTGGGTTTTCAAGGCCCCGGCAACCAGTTGACCATCAGCAACCGCGGCGTTGTTGCGGGCGGTAACACCACCAGTTACATCGGCTACAACAGCACCGGCTACAGCAACACAGTCATCGTCACTGGTGACGGGTCAGTCTGGAGCAACACCAGTTACCTCACCCTTGGCTCCTACAGCGGCGGCAACCAGTTGACGATCATCAACAGCGGCCGTGTTTTCAACGCCAGCACCACCATAGGCTATTACATTGACGCGAGTAACAATATAGTCACCGTCAGCGGTGCTGGCTCGATCTTGAGCATCAGCGGTCTAGGCCTGATGATCGTGGGTAACTACGCCACGGGCAACCAGTTGGTTATCACCAACGGTGGACAAGTGTTCGTCAGCAACAACGTCACCATGGGAAATATGTACCAAGCGTCCAGCAATGCGATCATCGTCACCGGTAACGGCTCGCTCTGGAGTCTCAGTAAAGACCTCATCGTCGGTAATGACGGCTCCACCAACCGCATGATTGTCAGCGACGGCGGTGTTGTGATGGTCGGCGGCGACAGCTATGTGGGCCGTCGTGGTTCCTCCGGTGCGGTCAACAACATCCTCACCGTCAACGGCAACGGCTCTTACTGCGGCATTGCCAGCAACCTCTACGTGGGCTACGAAGGTGACACCCTGAGTTATGGAGGTCCCGCCAACAGGCTCATCCTCACCAACAACGGCAGTATGGCCGTTGGTCGAAATGCTTACATTGGCTTCAACGGAATCGCCACCAACAACATCATAACCTTGGCCGTCGGGAGCCTTGCTGTGACCAACCTCGCCGGCGGTACGTTGGAGGTGCGCCTTGGCACGCTGCAACTCAACAGCGGCACGGTCACCGTCAACAGCCTGTTCGCCACCAACGGCGCGAGCAGCGTCGTGCAGTTCAACGGCGGCACACTCCGCAGCGCGGGCACCACCGTTTCCAACGGCGTCCTCTTCATCGTCGGCAATGGCACACAAAGCGCCACACTCGACCTGCTCGGCGGTACGCACAGTTTCGCCAACGGCCTGACCATCTCCAGCAACGCGACCCTGACCGGCGAGGGCACGCTGCTGACACCGTTGACAATCAGCAGCGGCGGCACGTTGTCCGCCGGCCACAGCCCCGGCCAACTCACCCTCAGCAACACCGTCACCCTCGCCGGCGGCGCGACGTTCCTCGTCGAGATGGCCGGCTACGCCGCTGGCACCGGCTACGACCAGTTGGTTGTCACCGGCGCGTTGACTAACAACAACGCTACGCTCATCGTGTCGCTGCTCAGTTTCACGCCGACCAACGGCTCGCAGTTCGTCATCATTGACAACGCACTTTCGATGGTCGGCACCTTCCTTGGCGTTCCCGAAGGCAGCACTAACAATTTCGGTAGCGGAACGCCGTTCGCCATCACCTACGTTGGCGGCGCCGACAACAAAGACGTCGTCCTCACCACCATCCCCGAGCCGTCTTCGTTGCTGCTCGTCGCCGGCGGTCTCGCACTACTGTTGCGCCGTCGTCGGTGATGCGGTACTTGGGCGTAAGAAGAGAGAAGATGGGCGTTACGGTTTGCCCGTGACCGACAAATGCATTGTAATGTGAGATCCATCTCCAGTCGCACTCTCCATCGAGCGGTGCTCGCTAACAAAGGACGACCGGATTTCTCCAGCACAATTGGGCTTAACTCAGTGTCGTTCCAACTCCACAACGTCGGTCCCGCGCGAAACGACAGGCACAACGCGGGTGCTGTCAACAATCACTTCATACGTCACGCCACGACGGGCGCTGATGATGGCCTTGCCGGAGCGCAACTGGACAGGGAACGGAGCGACGACGCGATGTTTGTCGTCGGTGGCGACAGCGAGCGAATCGAGTTCACCGGCGAGACGCAGTCGGAGCGCGGCGAGCACGCAAGGGTTGACGGGCGCCTGAGGACGCTCTTGGGTGACGAGATCGAAGGAGTCGGGAAGACAACCGATGTTCGGGCCGTCGGGCCATTGCATCTGTTCGCCGGTGATGAGGATGCCTTCGGCGATCTGCTTCCAATCAAGCGTTCGGTCATGCGGCGCGAGCAACAGCAGCGCGTAGGCGTAACTGAGGCCGCACCATTGGACGGGCAGGCCGATCCAACAAGGCGACTGCCAGTTGGTCGAGCCGAGCACGGCGATGGTTGCGTATTTCTGAACCGGGTATCGTCCCCACTGATAGACGAACGGCACGCCGCTCAACGCCCAGCGCCGGGCAAGTTCAAGATACTCGGCACGCTTCGTCAACTCGTAGCCGAGCACGTAGGCGTGGACAAGATGCGCCGAGGCGAGGATGTCGGGCGTGTGCAACGAGATTTCCCAGACCTGCGCGCCGCGTGGCGTGCGGAACCGTTTCATGAACTCCAACGTCTTGACACCCGCAGCGAGTGTGTTGGCATCGCCGGTGAAACGCGCGTCGCTCAGGAGTTGCAGAGCGTGTTGGGCGCACCAGCCGCTCGCCGTGTCCTCGAAATGACCGCGCCGGAATTTGCCGTCGTAGCGGTAGGAGCCGTCAGGTTTTTGCTGGCGGATGAGCGCGGCGTCGCGTGCGCGGATCATGTCGAGCCATTGCTTGGCGCGGCCGGTGACAAAATAGGAAGACCAGTTCTCAATGTGTGCGCCGTGCGGGACGAGTTGGGGCACGTTGGGCATCGTGCCGGTGAGACGCCAGATCGTGGATGCTTGATCGCAGAACCAAGCGGAGCGGAAGTCGCCCCACTTGGCGTGATACCAGCCGTTGGTGTCGCCCATTGGGCCGTTGAGGCAGGCAAGGATCAACTCGCGTTGTTTGGCCGGCGAACGCGGTGCTTTCGGCAACGACGGCAGACCGCGCTGACGAACAGCCCAGAGAATCGCGTCTTCGAGTGGAGCAGTGTCGCCAAGCCGGATACGCACGGTCACGCGGCGCGCCCGGCGGTCGCGCCCTACCACGCCCATCAGGTGATCGTCGGTCGAGTCGTACCGGTTCGGCGTGGAGAAAACCGGTTGCAGGCTCGTGTCGTCCCAGAGCATCGCGACAGAGCCGCGATCAGTGACAAACGCGGCGAGCGGCATCGTCACGTGCATCGGGTCCGGTTCGTAGCGCAGATGCTGCGGGCCTTCGAGGTCGAGCTTGGTCGAGGACGCTTCGCGTTTGCCAAGATACTCGACGCCGGAGAGTAATCCTTGTTCGAGAGAGCCGAGCGCGCGGAGGAAGACTCCCGACGTATCCGCTTTGATTGTGATTTCATCGCCATTCATCCGCACGTCGAACTGCGGCGGCAACGGCGTGGCGATAGCGACGAGTCTGCCTTTCCAAAAGAAGCGCGCGCCGCTGTGGTCCTTGGCGACGCGGACGAGAGCGTTGCGTCCGCGCTGCTCGGTCCACTCGGTCTCGACGAACAGGTTGTGCCAGTGAATGGTGTGCGTCAGCGGCGGCAGACCGGCTGAGGTGGCGGTGAAGGTGATCGGCGTGAATGGTTTGTCGGTGGCGATCTTGATCGGGAACTTCATCGTTTCACCGTCGCGAGCGGTGACGGTTTGATAGTTGTAGGTGAAGGTGATGTCGTTGGTGGAAGTGTTGCGGATGGAGGTGAGGCTCTCGAATTGGAGCGGATGATGGATGACGCGCACGATATTGACGTCGGCAATCTCGACGACGCCCGTCGAGGTGCACGGGTCGAACCGCAACATGGTGACGATGCCGGTGGCGGGGAGCGCGGCGGTGTAGTTGTGCCATTGGCCGTCGCTGGTGATGCGGGCGTGGAGGCTTTGCTCTTCGGTCGTGTGTGGATTGTCGGTGGTGGTCCAGAAGAACTGAGCAGGCCCGTGCGCGGTGGTTTGCATTCGCCAACGCACGACGAGCGGACCTTGGGCGCGCAGCGACGGCATCCGCACGTAAGGGTCGTGGCCGGTGGAGACGATGCGCACGATGTCTTGGGTGGCGGTCACGGTTGCTTGGTGCATCGGAAGCCAGTTGCCGGAACAAGCGACCGGTTCTTCGCGGATGATCTTCGTGTATTCCGGGATGAGCGGTGTTGTTGCGGCAGCCAATGCGATGGCGAGTAAATTCATGACTGCGCATCGTAGCAAGGACGGTGCTTGATTCAAGATGTCGTTTTAGGATAGGATGGCGCGCATGATGAATCGTCGTCAGTTCCTGAAGACCAGCGCCGCCACGGCGACCGGCGCAATATTGTGGAAACCAAACTCACTCTGGGCGGGCGCCAACAACCGCGTGCGCATCGCCGTCGTCGGCATTCACGGCATGGGACAGAGCCACATCAAGGAGTTCGCGGCGTTGCCGGATGTCGAGGTCGCGGCGCTGTGCGATGTGGACGAGAATCTTTTTGGCGACGTGATCAAGAAACATTTCACGGGTAAGAACCGTCGCGCGCCAAAGACGTACACCGACCTGCGAAAATTGTACGAGGACAAGGAGATTGATGGCGTCACGGTTGTCACGCCGAACCACTGGCACACGCTCGCGGCAATCTGGGCGATTCAGGCCGGCAAACACGTGACTGTCGAGAAGCCCTGCTGCCACAACATTTTCGAGGGACAAAAACTTGTCGAGGCGTCGAAGAAGTACAAGGTGTGCGTGCAGGACGGCGCGGAGCAACGAAGCAATCCGTGTTCGCAGACGATGGCGAAGTTCCTGAGCGAAGGCGGCCTCGGCGAAGTCTATATGGCGAAGGGGATGTGCTACAAGTGGCGTCCCACGATTGACCATTTCGAGGACGAACCGGTGCCGAAAGGCGTTCACTACGATCTTTGGATGGGCCCCGCGCCGGAGCGGCCGTTCAACAAGAACCGGTTCCATTACAACTGGCATTGGAACTGGGACTACGGCAACGGCGACATGGGCAACCAGGGCGTTCACGAGATGGACGTCGCCCGCTGGGGACTCGGCGTGAAGTTGCCGACGAAGATTTGCGCGATGGGTGGACACTTCCTGTTCAAGGACGACCAACAGACGCCGAACGTCTTGATGGCGATGTTCGAGTTCCCGAATCCTGACGGCGCCGCCGACAAGAAGAAGATTTTGCAGTTTGAAGTCCGCGGCTGGGTCACCAACCGCGAAGGATTCACCGAAGGCATCAAGGAAACCGGCGGCTACATGACCAGCGACCGCAACAACGTCGGCAATTTGTTTTACGGCTCGAAGGGTTACATGAGCAAGGACGTCAAGGAATGGAAGACGTTCCTCGGCGAGAAACGCGAACCCGGCCCGACCGGCAGCGGGGCAGGGAACCACTACGAGGTCTTTGCCAACGCCATTCGCAGCGGCGACCCGAAGACGTTCAACAAGAGCATCGAGGAAGGTTTCTACTCCTGCGCGTTGATTCACCTCGGCAACATCTCCTACCGGCTCGGACGCAGCTTGGAGTTTGATCCGCAGACGATGCGTTTCCCGCGCGACGAGGAAGCCAACGCGATGCTGAAACGCAAGTACCGAGCGCCGTTTGTCGTACCCGACAAAGTGTAACGACACCGCTGATTGACCTGTGGCGGACGGTGGGCTATGCTCCCCACCGTTCCTCTCATGAAAACACGCCACGTTAACCAGAAGAAGATCGCTGAGGCCATCCGCACGTTGTTGGAGGCCATCGGCGAGGACCCGAAACGGGAAGGATTGCGCGAGACGCCCGAACGGGTCGCGCGCATGTATGAGGAGATTTTCGGCGGCGGCGAGGAAGAACCGCGCGAAAGCTTGTCGAAACAGTTCGATGAGGACCACCACGAGATGGTGTTGGTCAAGGACATCCCGTTCTTCTCGATGTGCGAGCATCACTTGATGCCGTTCTTCGGCAAAGCGCACGTCGCCTACATCCCCAACGGCCACGTCGTCGGCATCAGCAAACTGGCGCGCGTCGTCGAGGCGTTTGCCCGGCGTCCGCAGGTCCAGGAACGGATGACCAGCCAGATCGCCGACATGATCGAGCAGGAATTGAAAGCGGATGGCGTTGCTGTCGTTTGCGAGGCGGTCCACACCTGCATGACGATGCGCGGCGTCAAGAAACCCGGCGCCACGGTCGTCACCTCCGCGATGCGCGGCGGGTTCCGCAGGCGCGTCGCGACCCGCACCGAAGTGCTGGCGCTCATTCACGGTCGTCATCCAGCGCAGTTGTTCTAGTGCTTAAGCAATGTTCAACGGCAGGTTGTTGTAGCCGCGAGCCTGCTCGCGGTCCTTTGACGCGGTCCATTCCGACAGAGCCGCGAGCAGGCTCGCGGCTACAATTCCGATGCTAGTGAAAAAGGTGTTCATCAAGACGTACGGTTGTCAGATGAACGTGCGCGACAGCGAGGCGGTCGCCGCGCTCCTCCAACAACACGGCTACGCCATCGCCCAGACTGAAGCCGAGGCCGACGCAATTCTGTTGAACACGTGCAGTGTCCGCGACCTCGCCGAGCAGAAGGCGCTCGGCAAAATGAACGCGCTGGCCGGGTTGAAACGCGCAAAACCGACACTGCGCCTTGGATTCCTCGGTTGCATGGCGCAAAGCCACGGCGCGGAACTTGCCAAGCGGTTGCCGAATGTGGACATGGTCGTCGGCACGCAACGTTTTCATCACGTGCCGGAATATCTGGACCGGTTGTTTGCGAGAAAAGGACCAATCGTGGATGTGGCGGAGGAGCAAGGGAGCGAGTCTGCCGTCAAGGATCATGTGGATGACGGCGCGGTGACGGCATTTGTCAGTATCATGCAAGGCTGCGACATGCATTGCACGTTCTGCATCGTGCCGCAGGTGCGCGGTCCGGAACGTAACCGGAGCATTGGCGAGATTGTGGACGAGGTGCGGCGGTTGGTGGAGCGCGGCGTGCGCGAGGTGACGCTGCTCGGCCAGATCGTGACCAGCTACGGGCGCGGCAATGGCCGGTCGCCGTTTGTGCGGTTGCTGAAGGCGGTGCACGAGGTCAATGGCTTGGAGCGCATCCGGTTCACGTCGCCGCACCCGAAAGGTTTTGGCGACGACCTGGTGGCGGCGTTCCGGGATTTACCGAAGCTGTGCGAGCACGCACACCTGCCGGTGCAAAGCGGCTCGGACCGGATGCTGAAGGCGATGCGGCGCGGCTACGACCGGGCGAAGTTTCTGCGGATCGTGGAGAAACTGCGCGCGGCGCAACCGAAGATCGTTTTCTCCAGCGACATCATCGTCGGTTTCCCCGGCGAGACGGAGAAGGATTTCCAGGAGACGGCATCGTTAATGCGCGAGGTGCCGTTCGAGCAGGCGTATATCTTCAAGTACTCGAAACGCCGCGGCACTCCGGCGGCGGACATACCGGAACAGGTGCCGACCGCGGTGAAAGAGGAGCGCAACCAGCGGTTGCTGGCGATTCTCAACGAGACAGCGACGCGCAAGAATCGGGAACTGATTGGCCAGACCGTCGAGGTGCTGGTCGAGGGGCGCAGCCCGAAGAATGCGGCACGGATCTTTGGCCGGACGCGGACAAACAAAGGGGTTGTGTTCGAGGGCGATCTGCGGCATAAGGGCGCGCTGTTGCCGGTGCATGTGGAACGGGCCACGGCGGTCACGCTCTACGGTGTGCCGGCGATTTACGATTTATGACGAAATTGGCTTGGATTACAACAGGAGTCGGCGTGCTGATCATCGCGGTGCGTGTACCCGGCGTGGTCGCGCCGGCGCGCTATCGGGAGTTTATGATTGCGTTTCCGCGGTCGGAATTCTGGGGACGTATCCTGATCACCATCGCGGGCTTGATCGCGTGGGGCGTGATGTTCAACGTCTCGCGCGAGAGCGATGAATGGAAATGGGCGCAGCCGTTGATCGTGGTCGGCGTGCCAGTGGTGTTGTACTGTATCTATCGCTACGGCGTGCATTACCTCGCGTTGCGGGCGACAGCGGCGTTGATGTTGTTGATCGCCAAGCAACTCGTGGACGCCGCCGATGCCAGCGAGACGGTATTGCGGCTGGTCGCGACGGTGTTTGGCTATGTCTGGGTAATAGCGGCAATCTGGATGACGGCGGCGCCGCATCATTTCCGCGACTTGATCGGCTGGGTGATGGCCAGCGACGAACGATGCCGCACCGCCTGTACGCTTGGCATCTGCGTGGGCGTGGTGCTGGTCGCGCTCGGAGTGTTCGCGTATTGAAGACGCAGCTTTCCATTTGTCTGTTGACGTTGCTGCTGGCTTGCGGCTGCGGCGAGCCAGTCAAGGCGCCGGCGCCGCCGCCAGAGCCGCCGAAACGCAAACAGTGGGAGATCGAACTGGAGCATCTGCAATCGGTGATCAAGATCGGCATGACGCAGGCCGAAGTGAAGGCGGCCGCCGGGGAACCGCAATTCGTGCGGAGCGTCGTCGGCGTGGTGACGCGGATGACGTGGGAGTACAGCCTGCCTTCAGAGAAACGGTTTCTTGTGAACTTCGACGGCAAGGGACGGGTGGAAGAGGCTGGACTGGCGGGCGTGGGGAAGGTAACCCGCTGAGATGGCGCCGCGCATCCTCGTCGTGCGAGGCGGCGCCATTGGCGACTTCATCCTGACGCTGCCGGCCATCGGCGCTCTGCGCGAACGCTGGCCGAACGCCCACATTGAGATCCTCGGCTATCCGCACATCATTGAACTCGCCCGCCAACGCCACTACGCCGACGCCGTTCGCTCCATCGAAGCCGGACCGATGGCGGGCTTCTTTGTTCCGAATGCTTCACTCAACGAATCGCTCGCTGCCTACTTCCGCGGATTCAACCTTGTCATCTCCTACATCTTCGATCCCGATCACCTCTTTGCCGACAACATCCGCCGTTGCGGTGTCCGGCAAGTCATCGAGGCATCGCCCCGTCCGTCCGACGTGCATGCTGCCAAGCATTACTGTAAGCCGCTGGAGACGCTCGCCATCTACGTCGAGCAACCCACCCCCCGCATCTACCTCAACGATGCTGACCGCGTGTGCGCGTCATCTCACCTCGCGTCGGCCGGTCGCGAGCGAATTGTCGCGCTTCATCCCGGCAGCGGTAGCGAACGCAAAAACTGGCCGGCCGCCAACTTCGCCGCCGTCGCCCGTTGGCTCGTGGACGAACTCGCCGTCCAACTTCTCGTTATCCACGGCGAAGCCGACGACGCAGCGGTGACGCGCCTGACAGAATTGATCGCGCCGCGTCCGTTCCACCGGGCACACGGATTGAAGTTGGTCGAACTGGCGGCCGTGCTTGAGCGCTGCGCCCTGTTCATCGGCAACGACTCCGGCATCACACATCTGGCCAGCGCAGTCGGCGCGCCCACCATTGCGCTGTTTGGCCCAGCCTCCTCAGCGATCTGGAAGCCGCAAGGCGAACGTGTCCGCGTCATTCGTTTCGGCCATGATGACGTAGCCGAAGTTCGTGACGCTGTTCTCACGTTGTAAGAACCAGCGTCGAGTCGTCAAGCTACCGCTTGCCCAGTGCCCTACTTTCTCCTATGCTCTGCGCCACATGGGCCAGCCTGCCAACAATGTCACACGCAGCGCACGCACCGTCAGCATCGCGGTGCTCGGTTCTCGTGTGCTTGGGCTGGTGCGCGAACAGGTTTTGGCCTCGCTCTTTGGCGCCAGCGAGGCATTTGACGCTTTTATCACCGCCTTCCGCATCCCCAACCTGCTTCGTGACCTCTTTGCCGAGGGCGCCCTTTCCTCAGCCTTTGTCTCCGGCTTCACGCACAAACTTACCACCGATGGCGACAAAGCCGCGTGGCGCCTTGCCAACCTCGTCCTCAACGCGTTGCTTGTCGTCCTCAGCGTCATCACGCTCGTCGGCCTTCTCGCCGCGCCGGTCATCGTCAACGCCATCGCGCCCGGCTTTGCCAACACTCCCGGCAAGGTCGAACTCACTGTCACGCTCACGCGCATCATGTTTCCGTTCCTGCTGCTCGTGGCGCTGGCAGCGTTGGCGATGGGAATGCTCAACGCCAAGCTCGTGTTCGGCATTCCCGCCAGTGCCTCGATGATGTTCAACATCGGCTCCATCCTCGGTGGCGTCGGCTTGGCGTATTGGCTCGACCCGCATTTCGGACCGCGCGCCATGATCGGCATGAGCCTCGGCACCCTCATCGGTGGCGCCGCCCAGTTTCTCATCCAACTCCCCAGTCTCCGTCGTGTCGGCTACCGATACGAAGCTGTTCTCGACCGTCGCGATCCTGACTTCCGGCGGATTGTCACGATGCTCGGTCCATCGGTCGTCGGCGCCGCGGCGGTGCAAATCAACATCTTTGTCAACAATTGGTTCGCTTCCTCCTGGAACGGCGGCGTGAGCTGGCTCAACTGTGCGTTCCGTCTCATGCAGTTTCCCATCGGCGTTTTCGGCGTCGCCATCGCCACCGCAACGCTTCCGTCAATCAGCGCGCTCGCCGCGCGCGGTGATCTCGACAAATTCCGCGAGACCCTTGCCCGCTCGATTCGCCTGGCCATCTTTCTCTCGGTGCCCTCGGCGTGCGGCCTTGCGGTGCTGGCCGAACCGATCGTCAGCGTCATCTACCAGCACGGCAAGTTCGATGCCGTCGCGACGGCGCAAACGGCGCACTGTCTTCGGGCATTTGCGTTTGGGCTTGCTGGCTATGCGGCGCTCAAGGTGCTCGCGCCGGCGTTTTACGCCTTTCACGACTCGCGCACGCCGGCTCGCGTGGCGGTGTTTTCAATTGCGGTCAACGCCGGGCTGTGCTGGCTACTGGCGTGGAAACTCGGACTCGGCGCCGCAGGATTGGCATTGTCAACGGCGTTGGTGGCGCTGACCAACTTCGCCCAATTGCTCTGGCACATGCGCAAACGCCTCCAGCACATCGAAGCGAAGTCGCTGCTGCTCTCGGTGGGCAAAGTCGTGTTCGCCTCTGCCGCCATGAGCCTGGTCGCGTGGACCACACACAGGTTTCTTCCGATCAACCGCTACCTGAACCTCGCTGCATCAATTGGCATCGCGGTCATCGCGTTCGGC